>Ga0307437_1001173_pt1 | contig 18139 bp, 18 predicted proteins | sample SalMarWE160390MG_FD_202146 | JGI IMG/M metagenome (GOLD analysis project Ga0307437, IMG submission 202146) | Salt marsh sediment microbial communities from the Plum Island Ecosystem LTER, Massachusetts, United States - WE1603-90 | ecosystem: Environmental > Aquatic > Marine > Intertidal zone >...
GTCGTTTCCGGCGAATCTCAAGAGGAATTCGAGGTCAAGAAGAAGATGCACGAGGGCATCTTCGAGAAATACAAAGTGGAGCCCGTGGCTGAGGATAAGGCCCTCCACGCACTGCGGGAGCGGTTTTTGGGCGTGCCCCCCTTCGCCGCCACCGCCGCCGATTTCAGGAAGGGCGGCGGCTTCGAGTACACCGGCGCCATACTGCCCATAGAGGTCATACCCGAAGCCTGGCGTAAAGGTATCGAGATTGCCCACAAACAGGACTTTTTATACCAGCTGGGCATCCAGCTATTGCCCAACGGGCACAGCGTCATGCTCGCTTATTCCTATGCCTTCAACCGCGCCCAGGCGGATGAGTTCGAGAGAGCCCGAAAGGCGCTGGACGACACCAACAAGGTGACCCTGGAGTTGGGCGGGGTGGTCTGGAAGCCGGAGCTGCCCGCCCAGAAGCTAATACTTGAAAAGATGGACGCCAACACCCGCCAGCTGATAAAGCGGGTAAAGAAGATGCTCGACCCCAACGACATCATGAACCCGGGAAATTGGGAGGTGGCTTAGATTTCCCTGCAGGATTATAAAGACGTCATCCACCGCTGCTTCGGCTGCGGCTACTGCCAGCTGACCCGGGACTACTCGGCGTTTAACTGCCCCATCTACAATAGATTCCGCTTCAAGAGCGGCTCGCCGGGCGGGCTGCTCTGGCTCATTCAGGCCTGGGCGGGGGGAGAAATCGAGTGGTCGGAGTCGCTGGGCAGGATGCTCTACGCCTGCACCAACTGTAATAACTGCGCCCAGAGCTGCAAGTTCCCCTTCAACGAGGACATCGTCAACATGATAAACGCCGCCCGGGAAGACATGGTCGCCGAGGGGCTGGTGGTGCCCCGGGTAGCCCGCTTCTTCCAGAACATCGAGGCTTACGGCAACCCCTACCGGGAGCTCAGGGAAAACCGGGGACGGTGGGCCGAAGGCACCGGGGTAGAGCCCTACGCGGGGCAGGAATACCTCTTTTATGTCGGCTGCGTCGGCTCCTTCGACGAGAGGGGGCAGCGGGCGGCTAAAGCACTGGGCGAGCTACTACTTAAAAGCGGCCTTTCCTTCGGCATTCTGGGTCCCGCCGAAGAGTGCGACGGCAACGAAGTTCAAATACTGGGCGAGAGCCGTATCTTCGGGATGCTCAAAGATAAAAATACCGAGCTTTTCCGGAAGGCGGGGATAAAGAAGATTATTGCCCTTTCCCCCCACTCCTACAACGTATTCAAAAACCAATACCCCGACGGCTTTGAGGTGTATCATTATACCAGCGTCCTCGGCGAGCTTATCGAGCAGGGCCGGCTAAAGCCGTCGGCAAAGCTCAATGTCAAAGTGACCTACCACGACCCCTGTTTTCTGGGCCGGCACGCCGGCGAATACGAAGCGCCGCGCCAGATTCTGAAGGCGATTCCGGGGGTTGAGCTGGTGGAGATGGCCAGGAACCGCGAAAACTCTTTCTGCTGCGGCGGGGGCAGCGGCAATTTCTACACCGATTTCTTCGGCGGCGGCGAGAACAGCCCCTCTCGAATCAGGGTGAGAGAAGCCGCCGAGACGGGGGCTGAAATCATAGCGGTGGCTTGCCCGTCCTGCGCCGTAATGCTCGGCGAGGCGATAAAAGACGAGGGGCTGTCCGAAAAGATGGCGGTCAGGGACGTCGCCGAAATCTTGAGGGAGTCCGTTTAGCCCCGGAGGCTTTAGCCACCCGACCACAACGTTTTCATCGTCTGACGGCGAGATGCTATAATGGCAGGGATGAAGCCAGACGAAAAACTGCTAAAGAGCTACTCCAACCCCCAGCTCAAAGAGCCTTTTCTGGTGGCGGCGGGGCCGGGCACGGCCAACGTGGGCTTAAGGACGGTCAGCTACCTCCAGGAAAAGCTGGGGGCGGAGCTTTTCGCCGAGATTGAGCCCGGTGACTTCTTCACCCCTCCCTATAGCTTCACCTTCCGCGACGGACTCATTGAAACCGCCCCGATAGAAGAGGGAGAACAAAAGCCCCGGAACCGCTTTTACTACTGGAAGTCGGGCCAGAGCCACGACATCATATTTTTCACCGGCAATACCCACCCCCTCCCCGGCAAGGTGCCGGAGCTGGCCGGCTATGTGCTGGAGGTAGCTAAGGGATTCGGGCTCAAACGGCTGTATATGCCCGGTGCTTTTCTGGCCGATATCCACCACTCGAGCGAGCCTACCCTCTACGGCTCGGCAACCAATGACGAACTGCGGCAATACCTCCACAGCCGCCACATAGTAGACGCCCCGTCGATGAACATCGCCCATAACCTGAACGCCTGGCTGCTGGGCATGGCTAAGAGCAAGGACATCGACGCCATCGGGCTGGTCAGCGAGATACCCGCCTATAAGCCCGAGGAAAGAAACATCAGGGCTTGCCGGGTGCTGGTCAGGGCTCTGCTCCAGATGCTCGAAATAGAAGCCCCCGACCTCTCCGACCTTGATACCCTGCTCGCCGAGGAAGACAAGCGGACGGAGCTACAGCTCGGCGAGCTGCGGGAATCCGCCGACGAAAGGGTCATCGATTTTCTCCACTACCTCGACGTGCTGGCAGAGCGCGAGCAACAAGCGTCTAAAGACAGGGGACTGCTCCCCTCCGAACTAGAGCTGCCCGCGTCGCTCAAATTCATCGAGGAGCTTTACGCCCAGGCTAAAAGCGACCCGGGAAAGGTCGGGGAGCTAAGGCTGGCAGTGCAACAGCTAGGCAGCTCGGACCGCCTTTTGATAATGCGGAAATACGGCGAGGAGATTATGAGCCTGCTGGGCTATCAGGTGTGACCTAGCCGCTCTTAAGGCTACGGATAATTTCTCCCCACCTAGGTCTTTTGCCGTACATGAGCAGGTAAACCCGGAAAGCCCTGATTGCCAGGAACATAACCAGAATGATGGAGAGCACCATCACGGCTAAACTGACCGCCAGTTCCCAGGCGGCAACACCAGTTACGCCCAGCCTCAGCATTACGGCAATGGGAGCCGTGACCGGGAAAATGGTCAGCACTTTCCAGAGCGGGTTGTTGGGAAACACAAACAGTATAGATGAGAACCAGAGGGGCACAAAGAGGAGAAGCGTAAAAATCGGGATCAGTTGCTGTCCCTCGCGGGCGCTGGGGCTGATGGCGCCGACGCCCGCCGAGAGGGCGGCGAGCAAGGCGTAGCCCAGAATGAAATAGACTATCCCCAGAACGATGAAGTTAGCCGGCAATTGTATCGCGCCGAAAAAGCCGCCTAAAGTGGATGAAGCCAGGTTTAGGAGAAGCGGCAGTGAAGCCAGCCAGACGACCACCTGCACCAGCCCGGCGGTACCCAGCCCCAAAACCTTGCCCACGAGCAGCTGACGGGTGTTAACGGAGGAGAGCAATACCTCGATAAGGCGGCTCTCCTTCTCATCCCCCAGCCCCTGCACCAGATAGACGCAAGAGAGCTGGAGGGAGAGGGCCAGCAGCAGGCTAAAGATTCCGGGGATAATGAGGTTCCCGAATCCGCCCTGCTCGGTAGCCACCTCCCCCGTTTCGGTAAGCCTGGTGGTAACCAAGGCTAAGGGTTTTTCTACCAGCTCTATAGTTTCTGGAGGGACCTCTCCCGTTAAAAGATTGCTGGTAAGGAAATTCTTAATGGCGGTAGTGATGTTTTGGGGCGTCTCCAGCTCTCTGGTCAGAGTATAGCGGTTAACTACTCCGGTTGACGTATAATCCGCGGGAATGACGAAATACTCGGGAACATCGTAGTTAATCAGGGCGGCTGTGGCCTCGTCCTGTGTATCGAAGCTCACCAGCTCTATATTACCCTGAGTCGTGTGCTGGTCGAAGCCGCCGACCTCATCGACATAGCCGATGGTGGTTGTTTCTACTACCGCTGGCCCAGCGCCCGTTGATACGAAATAGAAAATGCCTATGGCCAGCAGGGCTAGAACCGGCACGATAAGGGTCATAATGATAAACCCTTTCCTCTTTATGGCATGCCGGAATTCGTGCCGGAATATCAATAGCGTCTTATTCATGATTTCTTGCCCACTTCCTTCAGGAATATCTCGTTGAGCGAAGGAGTAGCCACTTCAAAGCGGTTGATTACTATACCACGGCTTACTAATCGTTCCAGGAGCTGTTTGGGGGTTGTCTTGCCGTCCAGTATCAGCTCGATGTAGCCCTTGTGCTGGCGCTTACCGGTAACTCCCGGTAGTTCCCCCAGCTTCCCCTCGAAATCCAGCAGGACCGAATTACCCCTGTATCTTGACCTGATTTCACTCAGGTCCCCGTAAAGGACGGCCTGCCCGTTGTTGACCATCAAGATACGGTCACAGAGTTCCTCTACCTGATTCATCTGGTGTGTGCTAAAGATTACGGCCTTGCCCTGATTCCTCAGCTCAAGGCACATACTCTTCAATAGCTCGGTATTAACCGGGTCGAGGCCGGCGAAGGGTTCGTCAAGGACAACCAGCTTCGGGTCATGGATAATAGTAACGATGAACTGGATAATCTGCCCCATGCCCCGGCTCAGTGCCTCAATCTTCTTGCTTTTGGTGGCTAACATGCCGGTTTTTTCGAGCAGCTCGTCAGCTTTTTCGGCAGCTGATTGCTTGTCCATCCCTTTTAGCGAGGCAAGGTAAACGATAGATTCAAGGACGCTCAGCTTCTTGTACAGCCCTCTTTCCTCCGGCAGGTAGCCGAGCTTATTCTTGGTAGCTTCGCCCAACTTCTCGCCGAAGATGGTCACATCGCCCGAATCCGGCTTTATGATGTCCATCATCATCCTGATGGTGGTAGTCTTGCCCGCACCATTAGGACCAATCAGGCCGAATATCTCACCTTGAGCAACCGAGAAAGACAGGTCGTCAACTGCGGTCTTATCGGTAAAGGACTTGACTATATGGTTGACTTCAACGGCAAGCATATTAATAGCCACCTCTTAAGTCGGCATTATAGCACATCGCCAATAAGAAAAACCTCTTAAGGGGGGAGGGTTGATTCTGTCGAAGGGAACGAGTTTTAGCTGTCGTTCCCTATGGTGGGCGGTAGAGGACTCGAACCTCTGGCCCCCTGACCGAGTGTTACCTGCGGGCACTTTTATCTTTGATAACTTTAGACCCCAACATAGCGTCCGCAGCCGAAGCCTTCACCCAGTTTGCACCACGAGCAACTGCCCGGCGTCTCGTCCATAAGCTGTGATTCGCATTTTCGGCAGAGGTATTCCTCCCCGGGCTTCATAGGGCCGTCGCAGGGAGGAATGGTCATGGGGCAGATCTGGACGCAGCTGCCGCCTTGACCGAAATATTTAGTCTCGGAAGGCAAGCGAAGGTTCGTCTGAAGGTATGCGGGTTGCAGGGGAAAAGCTATCAAATGTACAAAAGCCTCTTTTGTGCAGCCACAGGGGTAAAGAAACCGAGCAAATTGTTAAGTCACAAAGCTATTTTTCTCCCAGAAACTTTTGCGCCGCTTCGGTCAGAGTAACAAGGTAGGATTTCAGCCTTTGCTGGTCATCTTCGGGGAGACTGGAAACGATGGCGATGAAGGCGCTCAGGCCCGCCGTTCTCTCATAGACATCTTTTCCCTTTTCCGTTAGTAAAACCCTCGTGTATTTTCTACTCTGAGAGTCTGGCTGCCTTTTTATTAAACCTTTTCGCTCCATACGGTTAAGGATAGCCACCAGCGAACTGTTGCTGTGACGCATTAACTTCCGCAACTTGATGACCGTGCAGGGTGTCCGAAATTTTTGCACAAAGTGCAGAACGCCGATTTGTGGTGGTGTTATATCAAGATGCGCCAATTCATTGCGACGGGCTTTGGTCATTATTAGGACAACGTGTCTCAACATTACTGCGATTTCACGCTCTTCGGATTCAAAAACCGTCATTCGGAATCCTCCCGGGAGTTCTCATTAGATTGATTACCTGCTAGGCGATAGCACCGATGACCAAGAATATTCTACACGAACTAGCTCTTTATTGAAAGCTCCAATAAAAATGCGAATAACGTATTGACTTTTTAAAACTTATATGATAATTTTGTGACAAGTCATGCGTGACATATCATTTTTCAAATTAATAACCATCTCTTCCACGGTGAGAAGAAAACTGCCGACTCAAATGGCGCAAAAGGCGAACTTAAATGTAATACAGGAAAAATTGTGCAGTGAATATACAAAAAGGCCATAATGACAAGTTGGAGGTGAACAATGTAAATTAGAATAGTCTAACCAAAATCTTACAGGAGGTTTCAATTGAAAAACAGAAAACCCTTAAACCTACTTCTTACTATCTGCCTTGTTTTATCATTGACAGTTCCGCTGGTTTTGTTTAGTGCTTGTGGAGAAGAGGTAGCACCGGAAGATGTCATAGAACTGTCTTACGCCACGAACAGACCGCCGACCGACCCGCAGTCCGAAGCCTGGCTAACGCCCTTGTTGCAGGAGATTGAAGAACGTACCGATGGTAGGGTAAAATTCACCGTATACTGGTCTGAAGCCCTGGGCGGAATGCGGGACCAGTATAACCTTGTCAAGGACGGTGTTGCCGACATGACTGATTTTGCTACTATCTTTGTTCCCGGCAAGTTCGTCCTGTCTGATGTGGCTAACCTGCCCTTTGCCTCCCAGGACCCCGGCCATCTGATGGAGGCAATGTTCACCCTCTCCGAAGAGGGCTACTTTGACTCTATGTGGGATGAGGTTGAGTGGCTTGGCTGGCATTCTACCACTCCCTACAAGTTCCTTTTCAGAACGGATAAGCCGATGACATATGAAGAGCTGGAAGGGCTGAAAGCGAGAGCGCCGGGAGGCCTCGCCACCGAGTGTGAGGCAGCCATTGGTATGACACCGGTAACGGTGTCAGCGGCTGATGCCTATACTGCCTGGCAAACGGGCCTGGTTGATGTCTGGGTGCATCCCGCCGGAGCGGTTATCAAGTACAAGTTATATGAGCTACCCACCAAGGCCTTACTGGATATAGGTCTCTATACCATGGCAAACGGGGCTAACATTTTCAATAAGGCTAAATTTGCCAGCCTGCCGACCGATATCCAGGACACCATAAAAGAGGTTGTCCATGAATACTCGGAGGCCTACCTACAATCAGGCATTGATCTTGAAGAGGACGCCCTTGAAGTGATGGCAGATGCTGGCATCGAGGTATATTCCTGGCCGGATTCAGAATTGCAGAAGATGGTGGCTGCGGCATTGCCGATGTGGGAACAGTACATCTCTAACTTAGAGGACGAAGGCTATGACGGCAGAGAGCTGGTTGCCAGATTCGCCGAAATCCTGAGAGACCTTGGAGATAATCCTCCATTTACTGAGTAATCAGGTCATAGGAGTACAACCATCTTGTTTAAAAGGTGGACTGGAAAGCTCAGTAGCCTTTTAGGTGCTGTGGGGGCAGGCATTCTTGTTGTCCTCATGCTTATTACCGGTATTGACGTAGTAGGTCGATATGTTTTTCATCGACCGTTCATTGGGGCCTATGAACTGTCCGAACTATCTATGGCAATGGTGGTCCTCCTCGGGTGGGCCTATAACCAGGCAGTAAAGGGCCACGTTGATATTGACCTGCTACATAAACGCCTGCCCCGCAGCATTCAGAACATCCTTGACTTCCTGATACCCTTGCTGGGGCTTACCCTGTTCGTTTTTATAGCCTGGCAGTCCATCAATTTCACGATGGACAGCATCGGGTGGCACGAGACTACAGAAATGCTCCACATACCTGTGTGGATATTCAAGTTGATGATATTTATAGCAGCAGCGGCTATATCATTCGAGTTCATAGCTGACATCATTACGGCTTACCAAAGAATTAGGGGGAAGGCTTAGCTATGGAACCTTATGCAGTGGGCATAATAGCTTTTGTAGCTCTGTTTGTGCTCATCTTCTTGAAGGTGCCGATAGCTTTCGCATTCGCGTTTACCGGCTTCGTGGGCATCGTCTACCTGGCGGGCTTCGAACCAGCCATGAGTGTTCTTAGCACTTCTATCTGGTCCAATATTACCAGCTATACTCTGATGGCGGTTCCCCTGTTCGTACTCATGGGGATGTTTGCCAGCCATTCTGGTATTGGCGGCGGACTCTACGATGCGGCCTCTAAGTGGTTAGGTAGGCTGCCAGGAGGGCTGGCAATATCAACGACCTGGGGTTGTGCTGGCTTTGCTGCGTGTACGGGCTCTAGTGCTGCCGGCATGCTAGTATTTGGTCCCATATCCTACGAGCCGATGAAAGCTGCCGGCTATAGCAAAACTATGGCGCTGGGCACCATCTGCTGTGGTGCTACTATAGGTAGCATGATACCACCCAGCATCTCCTTTATAGTTTACGGCAGTATCACTGATGAGTCTATCGGCAGACTATTTATGGCCGGTGTTTTCCCGGGGATACTAGAGGCCGTTCTATATTCGCTAACCATCGTAATCCTTATCTATTTCGGAATCTGGAAAGGTCCCAGAGGTTCTTCATCAACCTGGAAAGAGAAGTTTGCAAGCTTGAAAGGTGTCTGGGGCATGCTAGCCCTAATGGGGCTGGTCATCGGCGGTATATACCGCGGTATCTTCTCGCCTACTGAAGCATCAGGCATCGGGGCACTTGGGGCGCTCATAATCTTACTGGCCAAAAAGGGCTTTAAGTGGGAGCCTATTAAGTCCAGCCTAGTTGAATGCATGCGCGTAACCTGCATGGTGTTTACCATAATTATTGGTTCCATAATTTTCACCAGGCTCATGGCTTTGAGTGGCCTTAATATGTGGCTACTCGATCTGATTGCTGGTTGGGATGCTCCGCCGGTGATAATCGTGATTATAACACTCCTTATCCTGTTTCTACTCGGCTTTATCATGCCCGTAACATCAACGATTGTACTTCTTGTGCCTTTCCTCTACCCTATCTTCACGACGGTCTTAGGGTATAGTGGTATTTGGTTTGGTGTGCTGGTGTGTGTAATGGCTGAAATCGCTGTGGTTACTCCCCCTATCGGGATGAACCTTTTTATGATGAAAGGGCTATTCGGAAAGGATGCGACGATGGGGGAGATTTACAAAGGCGTACTGCCATTTGTCACTGCGGACTTGGTACGCATAGTGCTTTTGGTGGCGATCCCGGCAATATGTTTGTGGCTCCCAGGATTAATGCATAATTGATAACTGTTACCAAAGTAATTGAGAGGAAAGTTTAACGGAATTAAGTTAGGAGGAAACACCACGTGTCTGAGCGAAAATATCAGAAATACATCCTCACCGAAGTAAAACTCCCGGAGAACATACAAAAACGGGCTGATAAGTATGCCAAAAGAGCAACGCGCATATTGTGGTTGGAAGATTTTGTCATCAAAGGAGCTCCCAGCATAATTTGTTCTTGGTACTGGAAAGCCACAGAGACGGAAGGTACGCCAGCTCACACGCATGATTTTGATGAGGTCATCGGCCTTATCGGCAGTGACCCAGAGAACCCTCATGATTTGGGTGGAGAGGTTGATTTCTGGATGGAGGACGAAAAATACATTCTTACCAAGAGTTGCCTTATCTTCGTACCCAAGGGACTGAGGCATTGTCCGTTAAGGGTAATAAAAGTTGACAGGCCGATATTCTTCCTCGCTGCGAGCATGAGTAGTAAATACAGTAAAATTATGGATACCTAAAAATAAGACGGATTTTTTTAAAATCTCATACCTATTTAATCAGAAAGGCGGGCTCTGCCAGGGGAAACTGAGGTACCAGAGGTCTTTTAGTCTTCTTCACCTAACTGGTTTAAATTTTTACCTCCCCCTCCCGTGTGGGTAGCCTCAGCTGTAATCGGGCAAGTGGCATCCCGCCTTTCTGATTATAATTCCTACGTAAAATTGAACAAATGCCAAAATTGTTAAGTCTGAGTGTCTATTGGTAGTCCCAGTCGGAACAAACTGGAGAGAATAGTTATGCAGAGAGATACAACGGACAATTGCTCTAAACTGCCTGATAACTGGGCACAACTTACTCCGGCGCAGAAACGGCAACGTAGACTCTATAGTTTTCTCAACCCGAAAGAGGTTGATTTCGTTAGCCCTGAGGCGGAAAGGGCTTATAAAGTAAGAGCTCAGAGGTTGGTGGATGTCTATAACGTGCGGGAGCCCGATAGAGTCCCAGTTTACCTGCCTCTGGGCAATCTACCATTCACCTCTTATGGAATTAATATGCAAACCGCAATGTATGATTATAATAAAGCCGTCCAGGCTTGCCAGAAATTCAATGACCAACATTCGGCAGCCTTGGAGTGTTTTGCCAGTCCTTATATCATCCCGGGCAGGGTCTTAGATTTGCTCGATTGCAAGTTTTACGTCTGGCCGGGCCACGGACTTGCGCAGGGCGCTCCTCGCTTCCAGTTTGTGGAGGCCGAATATATGAAAGCGGATGAATATGACGCCCTGATCCGCGACCCTTCCGACTTTTGGCTGAGGACCTACCTACCCCGTGTATTTGGAGCCTTTGATTCCTTCAGGCTGTTCCAACCCTTCACGAATATAGTAGAAATCATTAATATCGGGCAACTAATGGCCTTAACCATGCCACAGATTCAGGACACGCTGCATAGTCTGCTCGACGTTGGTAAAGAATACCAAAAAATGGTGAAGGTGATGGGGAAATATAACAGAATGGGAATGGCCAACGGCTTCCCGGGAAGGATGGCGAGTATCTTCTGCAAAGCCCCTTTCGATATCCTTGGGGATACGCTTAGAGGAACACGGGGCATCATGACGGATATCTACCGTAGGCCAGATAAACTACTGGAAGCTCTGGATGTAATTGCTGATATAACCATCAATTCAGTCCTAACATCTTCCAATATCTCTGAAATCGTTATGGTCTTCTATATCCTACACAAAGGCGCTGATGGTTGGATGTCACAAAAACAGTTCGAAACCTTCTACTGGCCATATCTGAAAAAAGTTATGAATGCCTTTATCAGTGAGGGCCTCATCCAAAGCCTATTCGCTGAGGGAAGCTTTAATACTCGTCTTGAGTCTGTGAACGAATTCCCCAGAGGCGCTGTAAGCTGGTATTTCGATCGGACGGATATGTCTAGAGCGAAAAGGCTACTTGGTGATAGATGCTGTCTTAGAGGCAATGTGCCGTCTTCGCTGGTGGTTACCGGTTCTCCCGAGGATGTCAAGGAATGCTGTCGCCAGCTTATAGAAGACTGCGGAAAGGGCGGCGGATATATCCTGGCAGCAGGTGCCGACGCTGAAAACCCGAAGTTGGAGAATTTGCGAGCTATGCTAGCAGCCGTAAAAGAGTACGGAGTATATAAGAAATGATTTTTGTGCATTAGCGCAGAGACGGTCAGTGGTGTAAGAGCGGCTCTTTCCTCTGGAGTGAGGTTGGATAGGTTAATCATAAAGTTAGGCGTGGAAGCTATCGTATGGCATAACCCGCTAGAAAGCGTAATTGGTGAACAAAACGTCAAAATGGTTTACATCGAAGAGTGTAAACTAAAGCTACGGTGTTTATGTGGATAGATACAAGGATTAGCACAATCTGCAATTTTTTTGAATAAAGGATAGCATTCCTGTTATCATAACATCATGAGGAGAGTATAAAGAGGTTATCTAAACTATAAAGATAAGGGGTGGCAAGCTGTGAGGAGAGTATAAAGAGGTTATCTAAACTATAAAGATAAGGGGTGGCAAGCTGTAATGAAGGATATCATCTTTGATTTCGAGTACTTTGTCCCTAAAACAGTTGAGGAAGCTCTAAAGCTGCTTTCTCAATACGAGGAGGGTGAATGTAAGGTAATTGCTGGAGGACAATCTTTAATCATCTTGATGAAGCAAAAGTTACTTACGCCTAAATATCTAATTGATATTAAAGGCCTATCGGATTTAGATTACATTAAACTCGATGACAAACAAGGTTTAAGAATTGGAGCCCTAGCCACCCATCGATCTATCGAGAAATCACCGGTTACCCAAAATGGGTTCAGTGTATTAGCTGAGATGGAGCAAAATATATCCTCGGTGGAAACCCGAAACTGGGGTACCATAGGTGGCAATGTTTGCCATGGCGATCCAGGTGGAGACCCAGTTCCAGTACTGATTGCCTTAAATGCAAAGCTAAAGATGACCAGCTTAAGCGGAGAGAGAACCATAGATGTTGAAAATTTTACTTTGGATTATTTTGAGACAGCACTCCGCCACGATGAGCTGCTTGCTGAAATTCAAATACCAAGCATACCACCTAATACTGGCGTTAAGTTCACCAAATTTAGCCAGATAGCAGGGGATTATGCTACTGCATCGGTTGCAGTATTAATTACTCTTGATAAAAATGAGATATGTGACAATGTCAGGATAGCTCTGGGTTCCGTGGGAACCGCATCTACGAGAGCTAAAAAGGCCGAGGAGATACTAAAGGGGAAAAAGATCAGCGATGATTTACTTGCTGAAGCAGGTAAAATAGCTTCAGAGGAGGCTAGTCCCACAACCGATGCTGAAGTATCAGAGGAATACAAAAGAGAGTTGGTAAGGGTTTTGGTAAAGCGGGTGGGGAGAGAAGCCTTAGAAAGAGCTAAGAAGGCTTAATTTCATTAACATAAGGGGGGGGTAGCTATGAAAAAAGAGTTGAAATTTGTGGTGAATGGAGAGTCTCATGATCTTTGGATAGAGCCTAAGACTCTTTTAGTTCAGGTCCTGAGGGACGAGTTAGGACTAAAAGGAACTAAAAGGGCGTGTGATAGCGGCGCTTGTTGTTCCTGCGCCGTTATTCTTGATGGGAAGGTGGTAAAATCCTGCTCCATGTTAGCGTTGCAGGCAAACGGGAAAGAGGTCTTAACTATTGAAGGCTTAGCGAATGGTGCCAACTTACATCCAATTCAGCAGGCTTTTATTGATAACTGGGCTTTCCAATGCGGATTTTGCACTTCAGGGCAAATTATGGCAGCTAAGGCACTTTTGGATGAGAATGCTAACCCAACAAGGGAAGAAATACAGATGGCAATGGACGGCCACCTATGCCGTTGTACTGGGTACAATATGATTACTGAAGCCATACAAGATGCTGCAAAAAGGTTGCAGGAGCAAAAGCTACAGGAGGCAGCACAATGAGCGAATATTCGGTAATAGGTAAACCGACAACAAATGTGGATGGGGCAGCAAAGGTTACCGGGGAAGCAGTATACACTTTTGACATGACTTTACCCAACATGCTTTATGGCAGACTTTTAAGAAGTCCACATCCACATGCTAGGATTATTAGCATTGACACCAGTGAGGCAGAGAAGCTACCGGGGGTAAAAGCAGTTATCACGGGAAAGGATACCCCTGGAGGCAAATATGGCCTGTGGCGGCGCTTCCGTGAGCTTACAGATCAGGAAGTTCTGGCTACGACCAAGGTTCGTTTTATAGGGGACCCAGTAGCAGCGGTGGCTGCCATTAGCGAAGAGATTTCTGAGAAAGCCCTAGATTTAATCAATGTAGAGTATGAACCATTACCGGCTGTATTCGAACCTATGGAAGCCATAAAAGACGATGCACCCGTAATTCACGAAGATTTTCCAAACAATATCAATAATACACGCCATATTGAATGGGGCAATGTGGATGATGCCTTTAAAAAGGCTGATTATGTCCGGGAGGATAGGTTTAACTTGTTAAGCCAACACCCGGCTCCTATGGAGGTGCATAGTTCTGTAGCGAGCTATGATAAGGGTAGTGGCAGGTTAACAGTATGGTCTTCTACCCAATCTCCATATTTTCTTCAGCTAGGCTTAGCTGACGCCCTAAAGATGAGAGAAGGCAATATAAGGGTAATAAAACCTCATGTCGGAGGTGGCTTTGGCAATAAGAATTCGACTATGCCCGACTCGGTCAATGCTGCCGTTCTTTCTATGAAAACAGGAAGACCAGTAAAGATAGTTTTTAATAGGGAAGAGGAATTCACCACCACGGAGCATCGCACAGCCATGCATTTGGCGATAAAGATTGGGCTTAAAAAAGACGGCACAATAATGGCTAAAGAAGCCAAGATCATTACTGATGGAGGCGCTTATACCGGGTTGGGTGCTACAACTCTTTATCTTGCAGGTACCTACCTAACCTTCCCTTATAAGACACCCAATTATAGATACGACGGGGTTAGGACTTATACTAACAAGATGTGGGCTTCATCAGTGCGGTCATTCGGAGCCACTCCGGCAGTATATGCCTCCGAAACCCAAATGGATAGGGCAGCTCATGACCTGGGGATTGACCCAATAGAAATCCGGCGCAAGAATGCCATGACATCCGGTTACGAGGCTCCCGGTCAATACAAGCTGGAAAGCTGCGGCCTTTTACAGTGCATTGATAAGGTGGAAGAAAGAGTCAAGGAAAAGTGGACTGACCTTTCTAAAGATGAAGGGGTGGGAATTACTGCCTTTGCCTATATGTGCGGTGGTATTTTCAACTGGATTGACACTCCTTATGCTTTCTCAGGGGCTATGGTAAAGATAAATGTTGACGGCACGGTTGACCTTTTTACCCAGGCAGCAGACATTGGGCAAGGCACCAATACTGTGTCCGTCATGATTTGTGCCGAGGAACTGGGCATAGGCATTGAGGACATCAGGTTACATCCTGCCGATACCGCGACCACTCTTACTGATCTCGGCGCTTGGGCTAGCCGAGAAACGATGATGAATGGCAACGCGGTTAAAGCAGCAGCAGGTGAAGCAAAGAAGATACTAATCGAAGTTGCGAGGATAAAGTTAGGTGAGAATATCGTCTATGACTTAGAGGTTAAAGATAAACGAATATACCTCGCATTACGCCCAGAGAGAGGGTTCTCATATTATGATATTGTGAAAGATGCTATAAAGCGTAATGACGGGGAGCCTATTATTGGCATAGGCCACTATACCCCTCATGGGAAGGGTATGGTATCGCCTGCCTTTGCCTTCGGAAGTATGGGGGTTAGGGTAAAGGTCGACAGAGAAACGGGGCAGGTTGAAGTAAAGGATATCATTACAGCACATGATTGTGGCCAGATCATAAATCCCTTAGGGGCTCGGGGTCAGGTAGAGGGGTCTATTCAATTGGGGTTAGGGTGGGGCCTGTGTGAAGATTTACCCACTGATAATGGTATGATACTTAACCCATCCTTTGTAGATTATAAGCTTTTTAGGACTCGGGACATGCCACAGATTGAGCTGTATGACGTTCCTACTTATGATCCTGAAGGGCCATATGGGGCTAAGGAGTCTGCTGAAGGCACCGTCGCTCCTACCTCTCCCGCAGTAGCAAATGCTATCTATAATGCGGTTGGAGTGGAATTTGATGGAAATGTTTTAAAGCCGGAGAAGGTTTTAAAGGCTTTGAAAGAGAAAGAGGCACAATAGAAGGGCAAAGGGAGGAGATGAATAAAGAGGAGACTATAAATGGCTAATACAAATTACCGTTGTCCATGTTGTCGCAAAATTTCATCTAATCACCATGATTTAGCCCGGCATTTTTTGGGCCAAACTGATAAAAAACATAAAGATTGGCTAAAAACACAAAGGCTTTCCTATGCACAGCTTATCACCTGGCAAGTAACTGAGTTCGGGAATAAGGGCTATGATACTCTAGCTGAAGTGCTGGAGAAAGAGGCACCCAAAGTTGAATAGATATAGACTATGGAACTATGACCCTAACCTAAGCGATCTTTGAGCTCTTTTGAGACAGGGATAGTGAAATAGAAGCGGCTGCCCTTTCCCGGTTGGCTTTGGGCCTTTATCTTGCCGCCGTGGGCTTCCACCAGACGCTTGGCGATGGTAAGCCCCAGTCCCGTGCCGCCGGTGGCTCTAGCCCGGGACTTATCCACACGATAGAATCGCTCGAAAATGTTGGCCAGGTCCTTAGCCGGGATACCTTCACCGTTGTCGGTCACGCTTAGCTCTACCCATTTGCCGCGCTTTTTGGGCGATTGAATCATGCCGAACTACGGTTGCATAGCATATATTTTGTTTCCACTTATTAGACTTTCTGACTGGATGTTCAATCTCGTACAGGCGGGTTATAAAAGCTGCTGTGTATACCGCTGACAAGAGGATATATTGCAAAGAAGCCAGCGAGGTGTAAGGATAGCGGAATAGGGTTGCTAAATCAAGCTCAGGTGCTTGAGCGCGAACCACACTACCGGCTTGGGCACGTCGAATATGGTCGCCATCTGGTTTACATCCTTAACCTCGGCCCACTGTTCCTTCACCTGCTTTTCGGGCATAAGAAGAATAGCAGCGAAGTGGTCGGCAAGTAACTCGTTGAAAGAGCCCTCCGGACTGCTTGATGTTTTCTTGAACACCGGAGTGGCTTTACAGTGGGCCAGTACATGGAAAATCTCGTGATAGAGGGTGAATCTCTTTCTGGCCGGTGTATCATTACTATTGAGCTGAACCAGCCAGCAGTCGTTCAAGCGCCAGATAGCGCCGTGGTGAGCCTTAAAAGACAGCTCTTGGACTTCAATGGGGCGATTATCACCACCACGGGTGATAAGGTCAGCCGGCACGGGCGGGCGGTCAATTCCAGCCTCCGTTTGATACTTGGCTGCCAGCCTTCTAACTAGATTGAATATCCTCCCCACATGCCGACAGCCGCGGAATTCAAATTCAATACTGGCCGGGTCGGTAAGGTCAGGGACTTCATCATCGAGAAAATCGTTCATCAACTGATAGTATTCTTCGTGTTCACTCAAACACCACTCCCCCTGCAGCCTTAAGCGACATGACTCATATACGGGGCAGTGTGTCCCATCACCCTTGCTGAGATATGACCATAGCTCAGCTTCCCATCTAGGGGTTTTTCCCGCTGTTGTACCTTTTTTGCCTTCGCCGTTCAATTAGGCCCTCAATCATAGTGATTAGGTCCTCATCCAGTTCATCTGGATACATCTGGCGGGCGTACTCGCGAAACTCAGGCCACTCGGGATGTCCTGCCTCAGCTACGATAGGTATGTGCCCGACAATGGAGAGGACCTTCTCCAGAGGTACACCACTATACTCAGCCAGCTTCCGGCAGGAACGAGTACTGGGAACATCCGCAGTGGAAAGCCAACGGCTAACAGTGGCATGACTAACACCTAAATCAGCTGCCAGCTGGCTTTGCAAGCGTTTTCGCCGACGCATTACCTCTTTCAGGAATGACACTATAGGGACTTCTCTTGTACTCATGGTCACATTTTACAAAACCATACTGCGGGCTGTCAACAAATGCCCTAATTCCATCAGGCAATAGTCATGGGAAAGAAGTACTAAAGTCGAGGGGAAAGGTTAGTTAAAGATAGGTCGGATGGCCTTGACTTCTGGTTTTTGGAGTATTATGATACTGTCCGTAAGAGAACATAGTATGACCCTAAAGGGACCACCTAAGCCCCGACCTATTGCCAAAAAGGGGAAAGGGGAAAGCGGCGGACATAAGTCTCGGAGCGAGGCTATGACTATGAAATTGGAAACAAGGGTCTTTGAGTTATACAACAGGAAGTACACGAGCTTACCTGAGGTGGCTCAAGCTATGGGAATGAAGCCTTTCCAGATTTATCGGGTGAGACAGGGCAAGTGCAACATCAGCGAGAAATTCATCATTAGAGCATTAAAGGCCTTCCCCGGATATACGCTTAATGACCTTTTTTATGTTGCTCCAGACGTAAGCGAAAATGAAGGAACCGCTAATGGGGCTGAAATGGCAACGGCTTCTAGACGCGATGAGGTAGTTAAGTTGAACCAGGCTGGCGTAACTTATACCGAAATTGGTTACAGATTGAGTATGAGTCGTGAGCGGGCGAGGCAAATTGTTAATGGGAACCCTACTAAGCCACGAAAGCCTGCCCTCGACTCTAGGCTTATGCTCAGTACAGGGGATGCAGCTAAGCTCCTCGGGTTGCATGTTAATACCGTGAGGCAATGGAGCAGAGAGGGAAAGCTGAAAGCATACCGTCTTTCCCCCGGGGGTGCGAGGAGGTTTCGGCGGGAGGACATTGAGAACCTTTACAAGGAAGAAGAAATTGAGTAGCAACTTAGCCAGAAAGATGAAGATTCCTGTCTGGATAGTTACGATAATATTGGCTCTGGTTCTTGCGGGCGTTGCTTTCTTGTATTTCTCCCCCGGCTACGATATGCGCCTGGTAAGAAGCGAGAGCATGAAGCC
>Ga0307437_1001179_pt1 | contig 18110 bp, 13 predicted proteins | sample SalMarWE160390MG_FD_202146 | JGI IMG/M metagenome (GOLD analysis project Ga0307437, IMG submission 202146) | Salt marsh sediment microbial communities from the Plum Island Ecosystem LTER, Massachusetts, United States - WE1603-90 | ecosystem: Environmental > Aquatic > Marine > Intertidal zone >...
GTGTCCCGCTCCCACCACAATACCTTTGCCTGTCAGATATTCGGTCAATTCATAGCTGGGTCTGCCAAAATCAGGTGCCACATTTGCCAGCTTGATAGTCCCCTTGTCTTCGATTTCATCGAAAGAACCGGTGACAAATTGAAGCACATAATCAGGATTCTGAGCACCGGCCATCTGAGGATTAAGAAAGCTGCCTTCTAACAAGCCCCCTATAATCCTGGCGCCCGGCTGTTCGTTTCTGTTACTAAGATAACGATGTAACTGAGCATAACAATGCCTGAGGTTCTCAATTGGGCTGGCCCAGGTCCCAACATAAAAGCCGGTAACACCGAACTTAACGAGCGTATTGCTCAACATCTCAAATCCGTGGTCGTAAGCGGCAGGACTATTGTCAAAGGTCTCGGATTTTACATCATAAAGACCGCTGGTGAATTCAAAGAGGTTGTAGCCGTGGAAATGTATATCAACAAAGCCCGGCACGACATATTTGCCCGTTATATCCACAACCTCGTCACAGTGTTCTTTGTCGCCGGCCAGTGAAATCCTACCATCGCGAAGGACAATATCGGTGCGCTCAACACCCTGGCCTGTTACCACAAAGCCGCCTTTTAGCTGAATTGATTTCATATCGATAAGAATCATACCTGAACTACCTACAGATGCCAAGCCCTAAGATATGCATTACACTTCACCGCCCGTCCGCTATACAAGATATGATTCATCCCGTTAGAGATTTGCCCTTTCTATATCATATTTTTCCTCGTCATAGAATTTATAGAGGGGTGCACGAAATACGAAATAATTGCCTTTTCACTTTACAAAAGCTCTCCACCCTGTTAAAATCCGCTGGCTGAGTTGCGAAACGGCTCAATAGAGACCAAAAATGGCCGGCAAAATTATTATTAATACTGAACGATGCAAAGGCTGTGGCCTGTGTATAGCCGTATGCCCCAAGGGCAGCATCGTTATATCCAAAAAATCCAACAAAAGCGGCTATTTCCCTGCCCAGGCAACAAACGCCGAGTGTACTGGGTGTACCTTGTGTGCCATTATCTGTCCCGAGGTCGTTATTGAGGTCTTTCGTGAGGAGGATGTCACGGCTGACAAGCCGGACAAGAAAAGCAGGCAGGCTCTAACCAAGGATAAAACGTAAGCCCCGTTAGTTGCTTGCCATCTAACGGGTTAAACAAAGTAGCTTTAGTGTCTGAAATTCCGAACCTGCCGATTCACCCGGCAGACTTTAAGAGATGAAGAAAGATGGATGAAAAAATAAAACGCTTGATAAATCAAATAAAAGCACATCTGGTCAAGGTGTATGGAGAAGGAATCAAAAAGGTCATATTATATGGTTCTTATGTAAGGAGCGAGACGACGAGGGATTCAGATATTGATATACTTGTACTGGTTGACCAGTCGCTGAATCCTTTTGAAGTCAGAGAAAGCCTGAGCGACCTTTTGTTTGACATAATTCTTAATGAGGGTGAGCTTGTTTCCGTTATTGCAGTTCCCGAAGATTTCTTTGAAAGTTACAACTCTCCATTTATGCTGAATGTGAAAAAAGAAGGAGTAGTAGCGTGAATGAGAGAATTTTAATGTGTGGCAATGAGGCCCTCGCAGAAGCGGCCATCATTGCCGGCTGCGATGCCTATTTCGGCTACCCAATCACCCCGCAAAACGAAATCACCGCCTATATGTCCAAACGCATGCCGGAAGAAGGCCGGGTTTTTGTCCAGAGCGAAAGTGAATTAGCCGCAATCAATATGGTCTTCGGTGCCTCCGCAACGGGCAAAAGGACTATGACTAGTTCGTCCAGTCCCGGCATCAGCCTCATGCAGGAGGGAATAAGCTATCTGGCAGGTGCCGAATTGCCTTCAGTAATAGTCAACGTGATGCGAGGCGGTCCCGGCCTCGGCAACATCGCACCTTCACAGGGAGATTATTTCCAGGCCACCCGCGGCGGCGGACACGGCGATTATCGAACCATTGCCCTGGGGCCATCGACCGCACAGGAACTGGTCGATTGTATGCCGTTGGCTTTCGACCTGGCCGACCAGTATCGGATACCGGTCGTCATTCTCGCCGACGGTATCCTCGGCCAGATGATGGAGCCGATAGTGTTCAACAAAAAACCTCGACGAAGTCTGCCACCCAAAGACTGGGCCCTGACCGGAGCAAAAGAAAGACCACAAAACATTGTTCGCTCATTATGGCTCCCGGAAGGATCGCTGGAAAAACACAACTATAAGCTCCAAGCCAAATATGACCAAGTGCAAAAGAACGAAGTCATCTGCGAACAATACCATGTCGATGGTGCCGAAATCGTAGTTATTGCATACGGCGTTGCAGCCAGAATCGTGCGTTCTGCGGTGAATAAGGCAAGACAAGAAGGCATCAAGGCCGGCTTGATTCGCCCTGTCACCCTGTGGCCGTTTCCAAGCAAGCAAGTCTCAAAGGCCGCCGACGAGCTTAGTATCTTTCTCGTTGTGGAAATGAGTATGGGCCAGATGGTAGAAGACGTAAAACTGGCAGTAGCCGGAAAAGTACCGGTAGTTTTTTACGGCCGAGCCGGCGGCGGCGTGCCGACCGTCGTCCAAGTACTCGAAAAAATCAAACAGCTCACAATACCGGTGAAAAAACAATGAAATTAAAATCAGTATTTACCAGAACGCCGACTCTAAAAGACTGTACAACCCATTATTGCCCCGGCTGCGGACACAGCATCGCTCACCGCCTGATAGCCGAGACAATCGACGAGTTAGACATACGAGACCGTACCATCGGCATAGCCCCTGTCGGCTGCGCGGTCCTGGCGTACAATTATCTCGATGTCGATATGGTCGAAGTAGCGCACGGCAGAGCGCCGGCGGTCGCTACGGGCATGAAAAGGACCAACCCTGATAAAATAATCTTCTCCTACCAGGGCGATGGGGACCTGGCAGCGATTGGGACCGGCGAAATCATTCACGCTGCCCACAGAGGCGAACGTATCACGGTTATTTTCATCAACAACGCTGTATTTGGAATGACAGGCGGCCAAATGGCACCGACGACCATTCTCGGCCAAACGACAGCCACTACTCAACAGGGTCGAGATGCCGCGAACGAAGGCTATCCGCTGCAGGTATCGGAATTGTTGGCACTATTGCCGGGCGCAATCTATGTTGAAAGATGCGCGCTCAGCAGCCCGGCACAAATCCGCAAGGCAAAAAAAGCCATAAAACACGCATTCGAGCTGCAGCTCAACGGTGCTCAAGGCCTCTCGCTCGTTGAGCTTCTCTCGCCCTGCCCCACATATTGGCGAATGACACCGGTTAAGGCAATGGAATGGATCGAGAACGAAATGACAAAAGTCTTTCCCCTCGGAAGATTAAAGGATGAATCACAACGGCACAGCAGGTCTGTATAAACGTGCCTGTGAGGTACGAGATGCAAAGTATAAAACACGATTCTTATGAAGAGATTATCATAGCCGGCTTCGGAGGCCAGGGAATCATGCTGGCCGGCAAACTCCTGGCACAAACGGCTATGAAGGCCGGTAAAGAGGTAACCTATATGCCTTCCTACGGCGCAGAGGTCCGCGGCGGTACAGCTAATTGTATGGTCATCATCGCCGATGAACCCATTGCCTCACCGCTCGTAGACAAACCTGACTCGCTGATAGTGATGAACAAAGCTTCTCTGAACAAGTTTGCACCTCGCCTCAAACACGCGGGCCTTCTGATTATGAACAGCTCCTTAATTGACATCGAACCACAATTAGATGATTCAATCGAGATTATTGCGGTCCCCGCCGATGAAATAGCGGTCGAATTAGGCAATCAAAAAGTAGCTAATATGGTAGCTATCGGCGCATATTTGCAAAAGCGAGGCACCCTAAGCCCAGACGAAGCGGCGGCTTGTTTGTCCGATACGATAGCAAAGCGGTATCACAAAACATTACCGGCCAACACTAAAGCTTTGCATCGTGGTGCTGAATACGCGAAAGACTAAAGAACCGCGTTGCCGAAAACTAAAAACATGAAATACCAAAGCCACATCTTAGGCCCATTAAACAGAAATCGACGCCCATCCTTCACCTTGCGTATGGCACCTATGATAGACATTATATTTCTGCTGCTGATATTCTTTTTTGTGGCGGCGAAGTGGAGACCAACCGAAGAATTCCTGCCGTTCCAGTTATCAGCCGCACAGGCCCAAAACCTGACCATAGGAAAGCCCGAGCCCCTGATAATACGTATTTCGGCAACGCCGACAGGCTGCGAGGTTCAAATAGGCCGGCTTCAAACTGTCCGGATAGAAAATGAAAGCATCGAGGAAAATTTGGCTGCTTTGATGGAAGAAATGAAAAATTGCCTTCTTGTCCAAAAAAGATTAACCGCCGACCCGATAGAAATTGTCTGTGCGCCCGATATAAGATGGGACCATCTCGCAAAAATATATAATTTGTTTTTCGGCGCCGGACTCACTGATATCGCATTTCGGATGACGGAGTAACCCTGATGGGCAGCTCAAATCGACTCATCCTTAAAACCATTACGATTTTCCATATTGCCTTAGTCTTTTGTTACCAGCAGCCTCGTTGCGCCAATGCAATACCAACTGCCGAGGATATTAACGGCCTGGCTGAAAAAGGACGGCAAACTATCAATACCTTTATGCAAAAAAGTTTTCAGCTTCGTATGGCATACGAATACAGCGGCAAATTTCTAACCCGCCGTGATAAAGAAGAGCTCGAAACACTTGCGAAAATGGCCGGTGACCAACTGCTGGCAATTACAGAAAGCCAGAGGAACATAAAACAGCAAATCGAAGATTATCAGGGAGATGACTGGGACCAAAGATACGGGGCAACAGGTCTGTGGAGAAAACTCTCCGCCGAGCTGTATATAACTAATGAATATAAGTGCGGGATTGACTTTTATCTTGCGCTCACAGCCCCGCAGCCGCAAAGAAATGTAACATTACAAAAAATACTAACTCAATTAGACTCGCTCAATACAGTTTACATCTCCGCCGAATCACAGCTTTTGCGAGCTAAAATTTATTCGCTGCTTTCCCCCACCGAACCAAACTATAAAAAATTAGCACAAGAAGATTTCGATTCTCTGTGCGAACGTTCTGATATGAAGCATTCAACTGTTTTCAAAACAGCAATTGAAAGAATCAAATTATTCGGCCCAGCCGCGTCCGACCAGCTAAAAACATTGGCCGAAGACATCGCAAAAAGCAAATGCAAAGATGACATCGAATTGGTCTTGTCGCTCGCCCTTATACAGCGAAAATACGAACCTGAATCACTTAGAAAAACCTTACAAACCCGGCCGCAAATAGAAGATTTTTTTGGCTCACTTATTCTGTCGGATTTATCCCATCGCATCGATGACCAACAGCATACCATACAATACTTTCAGCGAATCAGCGTTTTTGAAGCCGAATTGGCCTCCCAGGCCGCCTGGAAAAATAAAACTAAAGAATATAAAATTCTGCTAACCTGCCTCTCAGGTACGGAAAAATTCCAGACTCCTTTGATCCTGTATATTACCGCAATAGCCCTGGCCGACTCGTCACCGGCCGAGGCTGTTAATCTGCTGATAAAGGCAAGTACCCTGCAGTCCGCCGTCGGTGGACGAAAAAGTAACAGACTCAATATCGAGGCCCATGATATTGCCGGTCAAGCTGCACAGCTTGCATACAGTTCTTATAGTAACGACATAGCGAATTGCCAGCTCGCTGTCGAAGCTTTTGAAAATTATTACACAATGGCCGATGAAAAAATCGACGAAAAACTTGAGTATCTCTATGCCGTTGTTCTCAGTAACTGCGGCCAAGTTGAAAAAAGCAAAATCCTGCTGGACAAAATAGCAAACCGACCTGCCGGACGTTGGCGCAACAGAGCAAAACTGGACCTCATAACGACCGCAATACGACAGCACCAATCCGGAAATCCTGAAAAGATAAGCGTAATACTTCAGCAATTGGATGGCTTTATAACAGACCTTCGCCGCCGTGAGGAAGACGACAAACTCCGAACAGAAGCAATAAACATATATTGCCGACTGCTCTTCGATTCGAAACAGATTGCTTCCGCCCCAAAGGTACTGGATATACTCGGCAAAACAGAAATCGAAGCCGACCCCAACCTAAACGTCTATAAATCAAAAGCGCTTCGGCAACTGGGCAAATTAGACGAAGCTGCTGTGTGTTTGTGTGAAATTGCCGGCTCCAATATCAATAAGTACACAGAAGCAATGGAACTGTTGTCGGAATTTATTGATAAAATCGAATACTACCAGGCAATGTTTGAGGATTTCTCCAAAATAACCAAAGACTGTTACACTCTGGCTTGTTATTGCTGGGATTATGGCAGAACAGAAGACAGTCGGCGTGCCGCTCTTATCCTGGCTGAAATAAGTACATTCATTACGGAAAAAGATAAGAGCAAATCATCCGCTGCCTGTGAACTGGTTGATAGTTGGATCCAAAAGGGCGATACCAACGATATTGATTTGCTTCGCTGCAGGGCAAGATTGTTAACAGCACAGGGCAAATCCGCCAAGGCAGCCAGATTATGGGCACAGCTCGCCAACATGCAAAAAATCAAGTCCCGGCAAAAGAATCAACAAAGCTGGAAATGGTGGCGGGCAAAATTCTACGAACTGGATTGCTTCTCCAAAATGCCTCAAACAGATAATCGAGGTATCCTTCACACTATCGAGGTCCTCGAAAACACCTACACTGATATTCCTCCCTTATGGGCCGAAAAATTGAACCTTCTAAAAATTCACTGTCGCTAAAGCAAATAATCAAATATAAAGTCATAATATGAACTTCATAAAATTAAATTATGCCCATTCAGTTTAATCTACAGTTACTGGTTTGGACGAATCCAGGATTAAAGGAAATGAGAAAATGAATTGTAGAATGATTTACAAAATATTGGTGTTTATTTCTTTACCACAGCTCCTTTCTGTGCCCCCTGTCCAAGCCGTGGAACAATATAAGACGCACACTCGCGACGCAATGTCTCAAATCGTAGATGGCAAATATGATAAGGCCATAAAAAACCTCGAGAACTATCTCAAAAAACACCCCGGTGACCTCGAATCTATGTATGGCCTGACAGTTGCTTACGCCCAGAAAAAAGACATTAATGAGGCAGTTGCGTATGCCAGGCAGGCCGTTGACGCAGGGCTTGCCTTCGGCCGTTTCCTCGCCGGCCCAAGAGATTTGCTAATGCCTCTGACCAACAGCGCCGAGTTTAAGCAAATGGCAAAAAAACACACTGTTGAGCTTTTGCACGGCCCGATGCTCGGCTCCGTTACCGACAGCAGCGCAAAATTCTGGGTCCGCACAACAAACGAAGTGCCGGTGCAGGCTCTCGTCAGCTCCTCACATAATAACACTTCGCCTATAAAGTCCTCCATGGCAAAAACAAACAAAAACAGAGATTTCACAGCCGTAGTGAATATAGATGGCCTGAAACCGAGCACTCAGTATTACTATGAACTGCTGGTAAACGGCAGGAAGCAGCCGAAACAGTGGTCGTTTCAAACTTTCCCTGCTCGTGCAAAGAAAACAAAATTTCAGGTAGGCTTTGGCGGGGGAGCAGGATACACACCCTCAAATGAAAGAATGTGGGACACTATTGCCGCACACAAGCCGCTCGCTTTTCTTTTTCTCGGTGACAACGTCTACATTGACAATCCGACAAGACCTTCTGTTCAACAGTATTGTTATTATCGCCGGCAGTCCCGCCCTGAATTCCGCAACTTTGCCGCCTCATCGGCCATCTATGCCATCTGGGACGACCACGACTTTACTACCAACGATGGCAGAGGAGGACCGCAAATAAATGAACCAATCTGGAAAATTCCCGTCTGGCACGTTTTCCGTGATAACTGGAACAACCCGAACTGGGGTGGAGGAGAAAAGCAACCCGGCTGCTGGTTCGATTTCTCTATCGGCGACGTCGATTTCTTTATGCTCGACTGCCGTTTCTACCGCACAAGTCCAAGGGACAGGAATCCCTCTATGCTCGGACCCGTACAGAAAAAATGGCTGCTTGAAAAGCTCAAGACCTCTACCGCTACATTCAAAGTACTTGCATCCTCCGTGCCCTGGGCCTTTGGCACCAAACCCGGAAGTCGCGACACATGGGAAGGCTACAAAAAAGAACGGGAAGATATTTTTTCATTTCTTGAAGAAAACAGGATTGACGGAGTCATTCTCTTATCAGCCGACCGTCACCGCTGCGATGTCTGGAAGATTGAACGTAAAAACGGATACGACCTGTATGAGTTCGAAAGTTCAAAACTCACAAACATCCATACACACCGCCTGATGCCCGCCGCCCTGTTCGGTTACAACAAAAAATGCTCATTTGGACTGCTCACATTCGACACAACCGCGCCCGACCCAATAGTAACTTACAAAATCATCAATATTGACAACGAGCTTATCTACACTTTTTCGCTGCCGAAAAGCCGGCTTATACACAAACGTGAGTAATGAGAGTTCAGAATTGTTCTTACTAAAACAAAGTCCCTTCTGCTGACGAACCCACCGTTCTACCTAATGTTGGGCCGGCTCTCTCGAGGACGTTCTCTCCGCCTATCCGGACTCGGTTCTCTACGTTCACCAGGACGATACTCAAGTTCAGGAGCCAATACCATATTAGTCAGTTTCATGTCCCATGCCCGCCATGGTTCTCTCGGCTCCTGCTGAGATTTTCTGATCTCATTTAATTGATTTCGTAAGTCCTCCTCCCAAAACCTCTGACTTACAGGTATCTGCTCAATACCGACTCCGTCAAAACTGTAAAGCATATTATAATAATGCCTGGCATACATATTCTTTCCGCCGGACCAGTCATCCACAGATACAATATCCACTAAAACCGCCCCGGTACCATAATCAATTGTATCGAGCGACACAGGCGCGGCACCACCACCTCTACCACCACCTCTTATCTTCTCGACCGGCCCAACATCCGCAACGGCACCGATAACCTCTCCCGGCTTGACCGCAAAGTTCTTACTGTACCAGGAACCTAATGCATACTTCGAAACCTGAACCGTAACAACCTTGGCTGCTTCCTTTACACCCTGCGGGAAAAAGTACAATGTACCGGGAACCTTTACTATCCCCTCTATCTCAGAAAAATCGCTCCATAGAACTATCTGGTTCTTAAGGTCTTTGTCTTCTTCCTGGAATTGATTCGTCCCGGCTACCGGATTAAAAACGCCCAGGCGAATCCTGTATCGGTAGGTCTTCCCCGGTTCCAAAGAATCATCGTGTGCCCAGAATACTAACTGCTCGCGCAGCCTCCTTAAGCCCGTTTTGTCGGCAATCAAAACCTCATCAAGTTTTTTATAAAGATCATCAATAGTTGTTCTGGCTGAAGTCAGCCTCACTTCCTCAAGACGCAGCTCTCTTTCACGCGCACGTTCCTCTCGCTCTTCTTTTCTTGTCAGAACATCCGTCTCGCCCCTGCGACCGCTGCTATCTCTTCCTCTTCCTACCCGAGTATCGCCCCCCATTCTACTGGTGCCTCCATAACGGCCCTCACTGCGGGTGATACTGTCACGCCTTCCGCCGGACTGGTCCCTGGACAATCTTGAGCCGGATGTTGTTCTGTCCCCCCGTTCGCCGCGAGCATCCTCCCGCTTCTCCCTCGCTTTTTCACGCTCGGCCTCAAGTTCCTGCCTTTCCGCCTCTTTGGCTCTGCGCAACTCTTCCATCTCTATCTCATTCTTATACTCTACATACTGCTTATGCAGTGAGGGGGGAAACCATTCTTCTTTCAGCGATGCAATTTTATAAGCTTCCGGCTGAAGTAGAGCCATTTGTACTTCTGCATTATCAAATTGAAGCAAACGTACTTTCATCCCCCCGGGCGGCAGTTCTTCAACCTCTTCAATAGATTCAAACATCTTTTTATAAGGGTCTATCTTCGTTCGAGGCACGACAAACCACTCGCTCCAGCTGCCGTCGGCATTCAATTCTTGTCTTTGCAACTGAACTGACGCAAATACAGGTTCCGCAAGACACGGATCACGCCACTCTTCCTGCTCAACACTCGCACCGGCAAAGTTGTCATTAAATCTCTCATACAATCCCCTGATATCAAACTTCGCCTCTACCGTCACAAAATCAATATCATTTGGCCTGCTAACCGTTAAATCATAACGAATCTCCCGGTCAATCTCCACCATAGGCACATAAGCTACCGCCCTGATGTATTCGAGTGTCGCATCGCTGACCTCCCCAATCGAGGGGATATGATACTTTCGCTTATCAGTAAAAAAGTCCATGGAACTATAAATAGGCAGTGGCCAGTTCAGGCTGGTATCAATATCACCTATCGGCAAATTGACAAGACCAACAAAATCATCAACCCGCCGTTTATACGGCGGCAGCGGCTCAGGACTGCTGTCCAGCTTATTCTTCAATAGCTCCGCTTCTCTGCTTATGCTAAGATCAATCTCGCCGGGGCCGAGCTTCCTGCCGGAGTATTCAATTCTGTTCGGGCTGATTACAACACGCGTAATGAAAAGCCATAAACACACAAGCCCGACAACAGCCAAAATCATTTTTTCAACGTGCTCTTCGAAAAAGTTACTGTCCTTTTTACGCATTGCTACACCTTTGGATATTTTCCTGTTTTATTCCATTACTTTTTTGCTCGGCGTACTAACAGGAGCACGCTGAGAACCCCGGCCCATCCCAATCGGTAGAGTGGGAACTACCTGCTTCTTCTTAATCGATACAGGCTTAAGCTCATCGTAGCCTTTCGTGCTAAAGACATATTCGCAAATTAAACTCAATTCCACCACAGCATCTTCACCGTAACGATAGAGACTGTGAGCTTCATCCTCTCGGTCAATCGCTGTTATCCTCGTTTCTAAAATGGTTATCTGATTATGCTTTGCATATTTTGCACCCTGTATATGCCCGCTTGAGCCGCGAACTATATGCTCCTTGGCACTGCAAAGTTGTTGCGTAAACTGCAAAACCGCATCCGCAGCAACCACAACACGAACGTTAAAATGCACAACGTCAATGTCGCCGTCGCATACCCGACGAGTATATGGAACTGCAAGTCCTTCATAAATTGTAAGAACATACTTGGGCTTTTCACCCTTCGTTTTTCCCCTGGATGAAGTGGTCATCCACGCGTTATGAAAATCCACACCAAGAAGACTTTTCAACGGTGATTCGAAAACACTATTTGAACTCGAATTCACAGACTCTATCGTATCGATAATATCTTCGATTATCCAGTAAGCCAACTGATAATACCAGCAATCCTCAACTGCCTCGTTTGTCCCGGCATACTGATATTCGCCCCAGAATTCATATCCGCTCATATCTAATGGACTGCAATAAATACTTGCTGCCTTAGCTTTCGACAGGCAAAGAGCTTCTCTTATCTCATCATCTGCTCCGCTCAAATTTCCTCTGAAGCGGCTGGACCTGCTGCGCCTGCCCGATACGGCCCCCAAACTTCTCTTCAACTCCTCTTCCGTAGGACACTCACCGGCTTTTACACGCTTAAGCATTTCATTCACACCTTCGCGAAACCGCTGACCGAATTGACGGAAAATCGACATTGAGGCATCTGTCGGCGAGGGAAATATCCCTTCGCTTAATAATGGTCTTTTTGTAAGTCCCTCAGCCAAAATCATTATTTGATTGGCATCGTTTTTATAGGCCTGCTGACGCTCATGCTCTACTAACCACTGGTCACTGGAAACGGCACTTTGTCGTAGGGACGTAACTTGTCTGCCCCTGTTAGTAACACTTTCCTGGGACATCTGTTTTTTCAGTTTGCCGCTCATTAACTGGGCAGGTATAAAAAGAAAAACTCCGACCAGCCCTATAAGAACCGGTACAAATAGCGATGAATGTCTTCTTACAACACTCAACCTACGTATAACAACCTTAAATCGGGAGATGTCCATTTTAGCTCACTACTCTATTCTGCTCTTTTCATTTTTTACTACTGTTCAGCGTCAATCTTCCGCCTAAATCAACAATCCGCATTATAGACATACAAAACCTTGTTCTAATAGTCCTCATATTTGCTCGTTCGGCTTCGGCCGGGCTGAACTGTGCTCGGCTTGCTGGTCGTCTTGCTGCTCGGAACAGCAGACGTTCGCGACTGACGAGAAGTAGACGACCCGGCTAAACTTGCTGCGGCAGGCGGCTTTGGTGCATCTTTCCACGCAAATTTGACATTCAGGACAAACCAACTGTCATTAACCTTATAAATAGGTTTACCGCTGCCGTCGAGTTTAAGTTTCCCGTCCTCGTCCAACTCTGCAACCTTACTGATAACCTCCTTTGTCATAGGGTCTACCAAAAACGTCACAGCTCTCAATTCAGCTCCCATCGCTCCTGCCATTCTCGCTCCTGCCATTCTCGCTCCTGCCATTCTCGCTCCTGTCATACTCGCCCCTTCCGCTCTCGATTGTTCATACCTAATTTCCTCAACACCTATACCTCTAAGCATATCGATAGTATCTCTTCCACTTCGCATTTCACGGGCTTCGACTTCACCTATTTCCAGCTTGAAGTGCTTGACATCGGTTCTCTCATAAAGCTCAAACGGGCTGTTACCGTCAACTATTGTATCAAGATGCGCTAATCGAGTAATAAATCCCCATTTAGCCGGGGCATCTTCCACTCCCGCGGGATCCATTAATTCATATATTCTCCGGTAGTCATAGGGACTATACCCCACTATTGTTACAAAGAATCCCGGGTCGATTCCAGCTCCTGCGTATTGCTGCATACTCCGGCTTCTTTCATGTAACGCGGTATAGTCTCTGGTTCTGTTTTCAAACTTCGTTGTGTTAATGTCCTCGACAAAGTAAATGTCCAGGTTCGTTATGAATATCTGCTTTCGTTCACTGCGCTCAGTCTCCAAAACCTTCTCCACATCACCGGCGGCAAAGGCCCGATAAAGCTCGCTTTGTGCAGGATTGTTTTTCTCGTTAGGTAAAGCAGATATTACGCATTCTATCAATTGCTGGACAACTCCACGATATTTAAAAACTTCAAATCTCTTTGCTATCATCGCTTCATAACCCGACCCCGCTTTTTTCTCTGCGTCGTCTCTGCTCTTGGCCTGGCCTACTGCGGCAAGAATTTCAGTGGTTTCCTGCCGAACATCTTCTTTTTCACCATAGGTGGCCTTGTCGAAAAGCGTTCGAGCAAAGGCCAGAACTGAAACCAACAGGATCAAACTCGCCGCAGCAATAAAGTATCTGGCTTTACTTGCCCATGCCATTGAACGTGCTATGCTGCGGGGCAGAAGGTTGCTTTCTATCCTGCTCAGTTCCAGACCCTGCAAACCAAGACCGTAAACTATACCAAAATCGCTCACATTCTCGTGAAATTTTGCTGCCGACACACTTGAGCTTATCCCAAGTCTCTTAAATGAATCAGGCATCTCAACAGGTATTTCCACTGTCTGCTGAAGATACTTCAGAAGGCCTCGCAGCTTAGTACCACCGCCAAGAGCGATAATCTTTGACAATTTAGTTTTCGGATGAGAAGTCCTGTAAAAACCAAGTGAACGCTGTATTTCAGTCGCCAAATCTGTAAAAACCGGCCGCATCGCCTGGAATATCTGCCGGGCATATTTGCTCATCGGAGCCGTACGTTTTAGTTTCTCTGCTTTTTCAAAATTAAGTCTAAAGGTATCTGCTATCGCCCGCGTAAAGGCATTACCTCCTATTAGGATACACCTTTGCCACACGGTCGAGGCCGTGCAAACAACAAGGTCCGTATTGTCTGCGCCTATATTGAGAATAACAACTGCTTCATCATCGGAACGAACCAAGTCGGCACGGTCATACAACACGTAGTTATAAAGAGCCATCGGTGCCATCTGAACGTAGCTGACCTGTACATTTTCTCTGCTGAAATGTTCCAGAGCCGAATTAACTACTTCATTCTTTATCGCAAAGATACCTACTTTCTTTTCAGGGCTTTCCTCTTCCGTCATCAACTGCCAGTCCCACTGCACATCATTAATATCGAAAGGTATCTGTTGAACTGCTTCAAACTGGACAATCTCCGGAATACGCTTTTCCTCAACGGGCGGAAGGTTCACAAAACGCGCGAAACTGTTCTGGCTCGGAACAGAGACAACTACAACATCTTTGCCAAGATTGTTTTGCTCTATAAACTGACGAAAACTTAATGCAACAAGCTCATCCCTCTCTGCAGCCGTGACCCCGGCCCCGGTAACAACTTTACTGTGTTGGATATTGTCGAAGCCGACCACCTCAACAACGTCACCTTCAGCGCTTAGGTGCAGTGCCTTCAGCGAATTACTGCCGATATCTATTGCCCAAACCGCACTGGACTTTACAGCCATAACACACCTCCCGCTCAGTTTTTAGCTCAAACCTTTGAGTTTGTGAACTATGAACTACCAACAATGAACTCAACGAGCTTGTAAATCTATTTTAACAACTATATTATATCTTATTATGAAAACTTTTTCCATAAATACTCTTGGGTGCAAAGTCAATCAATACGAAAGCCAGCAAATTCGACAATTGCTCGAACAGCTCGGTCTGCGCCAGGTCGATATAGCCGAAAAGCCCGAACTCGCCGTCATAAATACCTGCTGCGTAACACACACTGCATCAGCAAAGAGCCGGCAGCAAATCCGAAAAGCCCAAAAACTAAATTCCGATGCCGTTGTAATCGTCGCTGGCTGCCTGCCAACCGTCCAAATCGGCGAAATATACGATCTGGGCCAAAATGTTTATCTTATCAATAATCGAGATAGCCTGCCTGCCACTTTAGCTGAAATAACAGGTGCAAAAACTGCTGCCTACAGTTCCCAAAACCTCCATTTCTCCCCCAAAAACCAGATCAATCCACCCAAACTAACGCAATTATCAGCCTTTAGAGGCCATACAAGGGCCTTTCTAAAAATTCAAGACGGCTGCGACGGATATTGCAGTTACTGTATTGTACCTAAAACACGCCCTTTTGTCCACAATAAACCGCCTGAAACCGTCCTCGAAGAGGCCAGAGCACTTGTCCAGGCAGGACATAAGGAAATCGTCGTAACTGGTATATTTCTCGGAGCTTACGGCCAAAAAACCGTCAGACGAAAAAACTGGCCCAGCCGACAAAACGACAAATTGCCTGAACTGCTCGATAAAATGGCCAAAATACTCAATCTTGAAAGGATAAGACTAAGCTCACTGGAGCCGGCTGACGTAACGCCCCGATTACTCGAAACCTTCTCAAAAAACTCTAACATTATGCCACATCTACATTTGTCGCTCCAGTCCGGCTCAAACGCCGTCCTGAAAAGAATGGGCAGACAATACAATGCAGATGAATTTGCTGATAAAGTCGCCTTAATTAAATCCCGCCTTGACAGGCCCGCCATCACGACCGACATAATCGTCGGTTTTCCCGGCGAGACCGATGCTGATTTTGAGCAAACTGTAAATTTAGCTAAACACGTTGGCTTTGCAAAAATGCACATTTTTAGCTTCTCTCCGCGTAAAGGCACTCCCGCTGCAAATATGCAAGATACCGTAGATACTAAAGTTATAAAGCAAAGAGCACAAATATTGCGCGTTTTGAACAGCCGGTTGGAATCCAAATTTCGCGAACAATTTCTGGGCGAAACAGCGACAATTTTAACTGAAAACAGCAATCAGCCTGTCGAGAGCCTCAAGGTCGAGCGACAGCCCGGCGGACGATGCGAACGGTATTTTATGGTCTATCTCGAAAATTCAGACAAAGGACCGGACAAAAACGAACTAATAAAGGTGAAATTGTTGAAAAATGCCGAAAACGGCCTGCTCGGCAAATTTGATAGCCAAAAAAACGAATAAAATTCCATAAAAATTTGCAAAAAATTAAACAAATATTACTTCAAAAAAGCACTTTTTTTCAACATTGTTTTAACATCGCGCACCTCTTTTACTTCAAACTGCTGAAACTGTAGTATCGGAGAGTTCTCCATGATACAATTAAACAATTCGATTGTATGTGCGCAGCAGGATTTGTGAAAAAAATGAGTGAAACAAAATTACTCCTGAACACATACTACGAGACCCTGCATAACCGCCTCGTAGCCGGCAGGCAGCTTTTGGCCGAGAAAATAGAAAAGCTGCTCCATGCCGAATTCGCAAACAGCGGCTTTGGAAATATCACCCGGGAAAAATTCGACGCATACAAAGATGCCTGCCTGGCCTTTGTCGATGAACGGATTGAAATGTACAATCCGATCGGTATTCAATACACCTTTGACAGCACCAGAATAAAACAGGCCTTCGAATTAGAGCTGCAGCTCAATTTCTACGACAGCCTGGCCGAATTCGAGGCCTTGGTAGAAGCTGCCCAAAACAAACTACAGGCACGAACAAACGAGCAGCAATTGCAGGAACTGGCCGATGAACTTATAAAAGACCTTGGTGCCTTCCCGGATAAAAGCATTATTGCTGCTTACCGGGCCTCCCCCGCTCTCGGCAAACTGCCCGACTACATCGTCGCAAAGGCCATCGAAGAACTCACAGCTTCAACATAAGTATCGCTTTAAGTACAAAGTGTTCAAAAGCCATCGTTGATTATGATAAGCAAATCCATTATCATTAAAACATTACTTTAAGGACTATGTGATAATCACTGTTTGCGTGAACTATTTATGAAGGTAAATAAAACCATTTCAGCCGTTGTTGTCATCGCCGGACTTTGTTTAGTCATCGTAGCGAAAATGCTCAAGCTACCTGACACAGGCAACCAGGAAACCAAAACAAAGCTCACCCAGCCACAGGTCGATATCCAGGCCCAGATGAATTGGCCCATGTTTCACGGCGGACAAAGCCTGCTCGGCATCGCTGCAGGCTCTCTGCCGGATTCCCTCCAGCTTCTCTGGAAATTCAAAACCGGCGGTGAAATAAAATCCTCACCCGCCATCGAGGACAACCTTGTCTTCATCGGCTCAGCGGATGCAAATGTCTACGCCGTCGATTTGGAAAAAGGACACAAGGTCTGGACTTACCCAACCGGCGACGCCGTCGAGGCCACACCCTGTGTCGTTGATGGCGGCGTTTATATCGGCTCGTCCGACAATTTCCTCTACGCCCTTGACGCAAACAGCGGTCAGCTTAAGTTCAAATACGAAACGAATGGCCAGATTCTCGGAGCCGCCAATTGGACCCGCTCACCGGACGGCAAGAGCATCTGGATACTCGTCGGCAGCTACGATAATACCTTGTATTGCCTTGATTCAAAATCCGGCAAGCTGATGTGGAAATACGAAACGGCAAACTATATAAACGGCTCACCCGCCGTCGGAGAGGGTATTGTCACCTTCGGCGGCTGTGATGCGATGATTCACATCGTGTCCCTCATCGATGGCAGCGAAATCAAGCAAATCGACTCAGGCTCATTCATCGCCGCTTCCGCCGCCATCTTTGAAGGCCGGGTCTATGTAGGCAATTACGATAATGTGTTCCTCAGCGCCGATATTGATTCCGGCAAAATCGTCTGGAAATACACCGGCAGCGAGTATCCCTTCTTCTCCTCGCCCGCAGTCGACCGAAACGTCGTCATATTCGGAGGCCGTGACAATCGCCTTCACTGTGTCCGCCGCGACAATGGAAAGCCGGTCTGGACATTCAAGGCACTTGATGAAATAGACAGTTCCCCCGTGATTTGCGGAGACAAGGTCGTTGTCGGCTCAGAGGACGGCCGGCTTTATATGGTAAGACTGGCCGATGGCAGTAAAGTATGGTCCTATGAAATTGGCCAGCCTGTTTCTTCTTCTCCCGCCGTCGCCCGGGGAATGGTTATCGTAGGCAGCGGAGATGGGTATCTTTATGCCTTTGGGCAAAAGCGGTAGAACCGGAGGTCATCCTTATGAACATCATCCAGATTACACCCGGCACAGGTGACAGCTTTTACTGCGACAACTGCCTCCGCGACACCGCCCTCGTCACGGCGATGCGCAGCATAGGCCACGATGTTGTAATGGTCCCCATGTACCTGCCCGTCAGCAGCGACAGAAACCAACCTCTCGATGATACCCCGATTTTCTTCGGAGGTATAAACGTCTACCTGCA
>Ga0307437_1001181_pt1 | contig 18099 bp, 20 predicted proteins | sample SalMarWE160390MG_FD_202146 | JGI IMG/M metagenome (GOLD analysis project Ga0307437, IMG submission 202146) | Salt marsh sediment microbial communities from the Plum Island Ecosystem LTER, Massachusetts, United States - WE1603-90 | ecosystem: Environmental > Aquatic > Marine > Intertidal zone >...
CCCACACCATCGTGCTGGCGAGCGCCAGAGTGCTAAAGAACGGAGATAGACCGGATGGCGGAAAAGGCAAAGCGAAAAAGGGACGCCCCAAAGGGTAACCAGAACGAACACAAGCACAGCTTCTACGCCAAGGTGATGGACGAAGCAGACCAGCTCGACTTTGAGCTGGCCAGCGGCGTGGAGGGCTTTGACGGCGAGATTGCCCTGCTGAGGGTTAAGATAAAGTCCCTGCTGGAGAACGACCCGGAAAACATAAAGCTAATTCTAGAGGCAGCCAACACCCTGGTCCGCCTGGTCAAAGCCAAGTACAACATCACCGGGGAGCAGAAGCAGGGACTGAAGGAGGCTATAGGCAATGTCCTCAGGGATATCGCCATCCCGCTCGGCATCAAGGTTATCGGGACTTTAGCTAAGTAGGGGTTTGGCCACCCCATTCCCCTTATCAACAGTTGTTATTCTTCCCACCCTCCCACCCTCATAAGCTGCGCTTCTAGCACTTTCTTCCCCAACACCCCAAACGAGGGATTGGAAACATTAACCCCTGGGGGGGCGTAACCCTTCCATATAAGGGTGGCCGGGCGGGAAAAGATAAAAATGGGGGTGGGGCAACAATACCATGTCAATGAACAGTCTCAATAAACTGCGTCCCTACCAGCGGGAGGTAGCCTCGGCGGTACTGGACAGCGTCCTCAAGCGCAAAGGTCTGACCTTCTCCGTGGAGATGGCCCGCCAGGGGGGCAAGAACGAGCTATCGGCCCAGCTCGAGCTTTTACTCCTGACCCTCTATATGACCCGGCCCGAAAACCTGATAAAGTGCGCCCCCACCTTCAAGCCCCAGACGGTCATATCCATGATGCGGCTCAGGGACCGGCTCAACGACGCCGGTTTTAGCGGCATCTGGACGGCCGAGATGGGCTACATTATCAGGTTGGGCAGCGCCAGAGCCATATTCCTTTCCGCCGATGAGACGGCCAACGTCGTCGGCAACACCGCCCATATCCTGCTCGAGATAGACGAAGCTCAGGATGTGAGCAAAGAGAAGTACACCAAGGAATTCAAGCCCATGGGCGCCACCACCAACGTCACCACCGTCCACTACGGCACCACCTGGGACGACGCCACCCTGCTGGAAGAGGTCAAGCAGAGCAACCTGGAGATGGAGAGGCAGGACAGCGTTAAGCGCCACTTCCGCTACGACTGGCAGGAGATAGCCAAACACAACCCCGACTACCTCGCCTACGTTGAGGGGGAAAGGGAAAGGCTGGGGGAAAACCACCCCCTGTTCCTCACCCAGTATAGACTCCTGCCCATCCGGGGGGGCGGCGGTTACTTAAGCCAACAGCAGCTCGCCCAGCTAAAGGGCCGGCACACCCGCAAGCACCGGGGCGAAAGGGGCAAGGTATATATCGCCGGAATCGACATCGCCGGTGAGGCCGAGGGCGACTATTCAGCCGCCCCTAAAATACAGCAGGATTCTACCGTGGTCACCATCGGCGAGCTGGACTTTTCCGCCTGCGACGAAATCCAGAAACAGCCCCGGATACGGGTGGTGGAGCACTACCGCTGGACCGGCGCCAAGCACTCCGAGCTATATTCCCGGTTGGTCGATATACTTAAAAGTGTCTGGAAATGCCGCCGGGTGGTGGTCGACGCCACCGGCATCGGCCAGCCGGTAAGCTCTTTTTTAAGGAAGGCGCTCGGCTCCAGGGTGTCCGCCTTCACCTTTACCGCCAGAGCCAAGTCCGAGCTCGGCTTTAACCTCCTCGCCGCCATCAACGCGGGCCGCCTCAAGGTCTATAAAGGCGACGGCTCCGAAGAGGCGCAGGAGTTCTGGCTGGAGTTGGAGAAGGCTAAAAGCCAGTTCCGGGCATCGCAGACGATGAACTTTTACGTCTCCCCCAGCGAGGGGCACGACGACTTTTTGATGAGCCTGGCGCTGGCGGTGGAGGCGGCTAACCTTTACGAGAGGAGAGGGGCAAGAGGGAGTGTGAGGGAGTGAGGGTGGCGTTATTAAGGCAACCCCCACGGGATGCGGAACAAGGTTACACCAAGAACAGCCAGAATGATCAAGAGAATGACACCGATGAAGCTGGCAATCATAGAGCCTCTGGCAATAACCTTTAGCTCAGGCTCCCTCCCAGAAAAAACCCAGAATGTAACCCAGCCGAACACGGGGAGAAAGAAGGCCACGATGTATACCAACCACCTGACCTTCAACCATTGCAATGCGTACCACTTGACCTCACTCATAGTGCACCTCCTGTAGCGTGGATTATACTACTAATATGGGTGATGTCAATAGGGGGAAAAGGGGCTACCTATAGCCCCTTTTAATGTGCCCGCCTTAATCTCCTGAACATAAAGACCGCCGGCAGGACAACCAACAAGGCAACTATGGCGAATACAAAGATAACCTCCGTGCCGAAACCGTGCAGGAGCCATACTACCGAAGTCGCCACAACAACCCCCAGAGCGGCCACATGATACAGGCCGATACCGACCAGCGACAACACCCTGCCCGCCACCGATTTAGCGCGTAACAGCAGGAGTATCGCCCCGGTGACAAGAGCCACAAAGCCGCCCATAGAGGTAAACATAGCCAGCCCGCTGCCCAACTCTCCGATATCACCACCAGTGCCACCCGAGTAGCCAAAGGCAAAACCCAGGGTTAGCGCCAGTCCCAGCAAGAACAGCGCCAATCCCACCACAATCCCATAAAGCAGCACCCAGAGCCACATTAGCCGCATTCTAGCAACCTCCTGCCGTATTTGGCCTAAATCACTTTAAAGTTCGCCGCAGGACAGCGCCAGACACCAGATACACAATAAGTCCCACGGCGATGAGTATCCCCCCGAACGAAGCCGCCCGCCAGCCGGTGTTGATAGCCAGAAGCACCGCCGTCACCAGCCCCAGCGCCGGCATGACTATATCCAGGAAAATGCGCCTGAAGCCGGAGAGAGTGCTTTCCCGGTTAAAAATCTTGAGGGCGGCGGCATTAACCCCGGCGAAGGCGAGCAGGGTGGCGAAATTGGTAAACTCGGCGACATCGCCGATGTCTTCGAAAACGGCGAACAGGCTGGCGAAAAAACCGACCACGACTATAGCCAGCCAGGGGGTACGGCGCTCTTCGCCGATAACGCAAAAGATACCGGGCAGAGCCCCGGCGCAGGACATCGCCCACATCGCCCTCGATGCCCCCAGCAGCAGGAGCAGGACGGTGTTGGCCGTCGAGAAAAGGGCTACAAGCGTAAGCGTCAGCCCGGCATTGCTCCCCAGCACCTGCGCCGCCACCAGCGCCAGCGGGGCATCGGACTGGCCCAGAGTCTCCCAGTCCAGCACGCTCACCGCCGCCAGTGAGACCAGTATATAGAGCAGGGTGCTTATCCCCAGAGCCAGCATGATAGCCCGGGGGAGGTCCCGCTGCGGGTTTTTCATCTCCTCGGAGAGGTTGGCCATCCCCTCAAAGCCAAGGTAGGCAAAGAAGACCAGCGACGCTGCCCCGATTGTCCCGGCCACCCCCATCGGCATCTCCATGATGTTGACCTCGCCGAAATGGGGCACGCCGATAACAACGATAAAGACCAGCCCGGCCACCTCGACAAAGGTGAGTATCCCGGCCAGCAGCGCCGATTCGCCGATGCCCAGAAAGACCACTATCGAGGAGACCAATACCAGACCGATAGCCGCCGGTATTACCGGAGTGCCCAGCAGGTGACTGAGATAGCCGGCAAAGCCCAGCGCCACCGCCGAAGCCGATATCACCACCGCCCATAAAATCAGCCATCCCGCCAGAAAAGCCAGGGAAGGCTTGAAAGCCATGCCGACGAACTGGAACTCGGGGGCGTCCTTGGCCCTTATCTTCGAAAGTCGGGCATAAGAAAGCCCGGTCAGGCCCGCCACCGCCGCCGCAATCATAAAAGACAGCCAGACCGCGTTGCCCGCCTCCCCCGCCGCCACACCCACCAGCACGTAGATGCCCGACCCCAGAATTACCCCGACGCCGGTAAGCGTGGTCACCCACAGCCCCAGGCGCCTTTTAAGCTGAGGTTCGGGGAGTTGGAGAGGTTCGGTCATGGGCAATAGTCTCCGTGGTGTTTAGAGTAGCATAGAGGAGGGGGTTCGGGGAAGTCAAGAGGGTGGGGGGGGGAGGGGTTAAGAGAGGGTGGGGGGGATGGAGGGACTGGGGGAGAAGAGAGTTCAATAGGGGCAATTAGCATTTTACCTAAACTATGAAAAGGGTTCAGAACTATGCTTTAAGTATTAATTTAGCTTCTGCAGCTAATTCTTGAGCTATTGACATTTGCTCCGCGACGTCTTCAGGCCAACCGACTACGTTAGCGTGCAGAGATGGTAACTTATCAGGCAATATGGTCAGTTTTTCTTTTTCCACTGTTTTTGCCTTGATATCCGCTACACCGTACAATGTTTTTTGTTCACGCATATCTAATATCACAGCCAATCCAATATCCCATATTTCTTCTAATGCTAGACCATGGATCCTGGAAACAGACAATCGCAAGTTAATTGGCGGCATGAAAGCCTTAGGTTTAACTTCGTTCTTTATGCGTGCGAAGTGCTTGCTTTGTGTTAAGAACCTTCCTAATGATTCGTCTGGGCTAACTTTATTCAATAGTACCAATACACTTCCTTACAAATCTACCTTATTGATGTTGTCGAGAATTGTATCAGATATACCATCAGTAAAATATTCAACACCATATCTCTTAGTTACACCATATAAACCAGCGTACGAAAGTTCATTCATGCTTCCAACGATTACCGAGAACAACTGACGTTTTCCCTTGGACCATGTGAACATGACCTGACCATTAGGTACAACGTCAATCTCTGGAGAGGGGATACCTAAAGGAAGAGATAATACGAAACGTAGCGCATTTTCAAAAGATTGTTCATCAATTCTTTTTGCTCCATATCCATCCCAATTATCCTTAGAGTACTCATGTCGGGCTAGAAGAAGCTCCTCAAGAATTTGTGATAGTTTATCTCCAAAGCTTATTGTCCTTGCAAAACTCTGCCTTATTTTATCGGCTTCTTCCCTAATTTTACCGGCATACCAACTAACTCCTAAATTTCTGTGGAAAACCACAGGATTCTGTCTTCCTATTGCATAACTTTCTGTTTTCATTCAAACAACCTCGCAGTCTTCTCTGTAATCAAATTAAAAAAGAAACGGTTTTTTAATTTTCTCATTCTATCCATCATTGGCCAAATACGCTTATCACTAATTCCGTTTACACTCTCTTTGAATACGTCAATATCTAAAATAATTCCAATATGTTCAGGCTTTGGGCTTTTTATAATAGTTTGTTTAATATCTACTTTTAAATCCTTCGCACTAACCACCAAACTACTAAAGAATCCATTTAATATCTGAGGTAGTGTCTTGGGCAATACAGGAGATGCAGTAAAATATTCCTCTAAATCACTTTTCAAAGGTATGTCTATTATATTTATGTAGTGTAAAGATACTCTCTCTATAATTTGAGGTGATGATTTCAAACTGTATAATTCCCATAGCTTTTTAGCTTCACCTATAACTAGCTCCCATTTCGTATAGGGGCGCAACCTACTAAATGTAAATTCATCTATTCTGAACTGTACGACTTCCCTTTTGTCTTTAGATGTGAATTTATACCCTTTTATACCCCTCTCTCTGTGAGTCTCTACAACTGGTATACCATCTTTTATTTCAATAGAACCTGTGACCCTCTTGCCCTTTTCAACTTTAGGATATCTATCAGATAATTCTTTCGTTAGAGACCCAAACCCTTTTTTGATATCAAAATCAATAGGAAGTCTAACTTGAAAATCAATTATGGCCTCGACTATTGGCGCATTTCTAAGATGTCTTTGTCTTGCCATATTATTCCAAATACTATTAGAAATTTTTTATTTCTTTTATAAATATATCTCATTATATGAGAACATTCAAGTAAATTGTTACACAGTGGAAATGACGGCTTTTACGATGCCCTGTTAGCGGAGGGCTAAAAACAAAGTCTAAAGAGGCGGAGCCTTTTTGGGCGGGCGGGTATGGGAAGAAAAACACCCGGTTAAAAAACGGGGCGGGGCAACCACCCCGGACTAAGCTCCGAAAGCCAGAAACACACCTATATTCCAGAACAAAATAGCCGTATAAAGCCCAACAAAGCAGGCACTGAATATAAATATCAGCCTGGGTAACCTCCTGGCTATGTTCCACAGTATTATCACGCAGATAATAGCGGCGCACATCTTAACTACCAGAAAATTGTTCTCGGTCACCAAAATCCTCAAGAGCGGGTTGCCCTCCTGCCCTATTCCGGTTTTGATAAGGAACTGGCTGATGAGGCCGTCGGCCACGACCAGCGATAACAGCGTGCCCAAAAGGTATTCTATTCTGCGTAACCTGGTGGAATCATCCATGTGCAATAACCTTCTTAATTATAGCGGCATGAGTCGCGGCTGTATACCCTCAGATTACCGGCGGCTGGACTTAAAGCCACAATTATTCCACTCTGTCAACAATACTTCTAATTATTATAACCAAAACTTCACCCAATATAAAGCCCTCTGGCATTTTTCTGGTCTATATGATACAATTGTCGTTACAGGACAGCCAGGGGGTACCAAATGAAACTGCTGGTCATCGGGCTGGGGCGGGGCGGGGGTAAGATTGCCGACGAATTCGCCAAACTAAACAAGAAAGCCAGGGGCAAGCGGGGACTGGAGATAATCACCGACGTCTTTGCCGTTGACACCGACCCTGCCGACCTGGTCGGCCTGCGCACCATAAAGCCCGACCCCCAGCATAGAATCCTCATCGAAAGCCCGAAGACGAGCGGGGGCGGTTCCGTCCAGATGAGTGAAATCGGCGCCGAGGTTACCCTGGAAAACAGCAACAGAGTCCTCGACACCATCAGAGCCGCCGGGCGTCTCTTTGAAACCGACGCCTTCCTGCTTGTTGCCAGCGTTATCGGCGGTACCGGCTCCGGCGGCATGCCGGTAATGGCGCAGGCCCTGAAGGACTGCTATCAGGACAAACCGGTATATGCCCTGGCCGTTCTCCCCTTCCAGGACGAGGAGGCGGAGGAGGAACGAAACACCTACAATGCCGCCATATCGCTCAAATCTATATCTATCGTGGCCGATGCCGTATTCGTGGCCGATAACCAGCACTATGTCAGCCGGGACTCCACCCTGAGGGACAAACAGGCCAGGATTAGCGAGCTGATGGTTGCGCCGTTCTACGACCTGCTCTGCGCCGGCGAGGAGGAAAAAGCCAGGCACATCGGGGCGAGCATGGCCGACTTCGGCAATATAAGAGAGACGCTTACCGGCTGGACCGCCATCGGCTGCGGCCAATCGCCGCTGCCCTCTCGCGGCCTATTCGGCAGGTGGCGCAGTTTCAGGAGCAAGGCTGCCGAAAGGCACGCCGGCGTTCAGGCGGCGGAATCGGCCATAAGCCAGCTTCCGGTCGACTGCCAGCCGGCAGACGCCGAAAGAGCCCTATACCTAGTAATGGCGCCGGCGGCGGAGATGAAGCCGGAGATGTTCCAGGAGCTGGGAGGCTTCCTCAAAAGCGTGTCGCGGGGGGCGGTGATAAGGAGCTGCGACTACCCCCGGGGGAGGGGGGCGCTAAATGTGACGGTGTTACTCTCCGGGCTCAGTTCCATAGAGCGGATAAAGGGCTACTACGACATCGTGGGCGGCCTGGTGCGCAAGGTAAAGACCAAGCAGGCGGAAGCCGAAAAGAAGGCCAGAGCCATGGAAGCAGCGGCCAGGAAGATACCATCGCTGCTGTAAGCAGTTAATCCATTTTTCAGGGATTCACCACAACGTTATTTCCCCAACGGTTGTTTACCAACCTCCATCTATGTAATATAATGCCAGCAAACGCTAACCTGGAGGTGCCGCCATGGGAAATAACGCCAAGGTGGGAGGAATCCTGTCCATCGTTTCCGGGGCGTTTGGGGTTCTTGGCCTGGGGTGGGCAGTTCTCTGGATATACATCTCCACCTTAATGTTCGATCTGCCACAGGAACCCATGGCCCCCGAATTTCCCCAGGAATTCTTCCAGATTATGGCGATTATCTACGGCGCTATAGGCCTGATACTAGCCCTTATCGGCGTGCTGGCCATAGTCGGCGGCGTCTACGCCCTGAAGAGGAAACACTGGGGGCTGGCACTGGCCGGGGCTATAGCCGGTAACGTAGTCTTCTTTCCCTGCGGCATACCGGCCATTATATTCGTCAGCCTGGGCAAGGAGGAGTTCACCGCCGGGTAGCCGCCCCCTACAGGTGCAACTCTATTATATCTCCGTCCTCCAGGACATGGTCTCTCCTGGCCATGACGCCGTCGTGCTTGCCCGAGCCCCAGATGCGGGCGTACTTCATATCGGCGGCGAAATCCTTGTGCACCTCGGCGGCGGCATCGGCCAGTGTGCTACCACGGTCAACGACGATGGGGTCGGTAAAATCGGGCTTCTTGCCCGGCACCTTGGTATAGACCCGTATAATATCCAGCACTTCATAGATTTTAGCCTTAAGCTCTTCCAGACCGGTGCCCTGCCTGGCCGAAACAGCGATAACGGGGAACCGACCTTCATATTTAGCCTTTAGCGCCTCATAATTAGGGGCGGCGCCGTCAAGGTCAAGCTTGTTGCCGATGATGAGCGCCTTCCGGTGCCAGACGGTAAACTCGGGGTCATCCCCTCCCCCACCCTCACCGAGGACTATCCTCATCTTTTTTAACTGGGTGACAACGGCGGCCATCTGCTCCAGCGGGTTATTGCTTAAGTCCACCATTATCAGCAGGGCGTCCGCCCGCCGGAGCAGGGGCGGCAGCCAGAACTGGATGGCCTGGGGGGCCAGGGGCGGGGTATCAATCATCTGGATTTTTATATTTTCGAACTCCATCATCCCCGGGGTGGCGCTGTGGGTGGTAAAGGGGTATTCGGCGACGGGCGGGGAGGCGTTGGTGATGGTTGAAATAAGCTGGGACTTGCCGGCGTTGGGCAGGCCAATGACGGCCACCTGGGCGGCCCCCTCCTTCTCGATAACCATTGACGCCCGCCGGGCGCCGCTCTTCTTGGCCGCCAGCTGGGTGAGCTTGGCGATGCGGGTCCTCAGCTCGGCGCGGAGGTGGTCGGTGCCCTTGTGCTTGGGCATGATGGCCAGCATCTCTTCCAGGGCGGCTATCTTCTCCATAGGGTCTTTAGCCTCCCGAAAGTTCTTTTCGGCGTCAAAGTACTGCGGCGGCAGGTTGGCCGGCATTGTCCCTCCGGGGCCCCAGAAAAATCTACGATTTTTCTGGGTAAATCATAAATTCTCCTTTATCTTTTCCGCCAGTTTGCGGGTCATGCCTTTGGCGCCAGCCAGCTCCTCGAGGGGGGCTTCCCTTATAGCTTTAACCGAGCCGAACTGGCGGAGCAAGGCCCGCTTGCGCTTTGGCCCGATGCCGGGAATAGTGTCCAGCACTGAAGCGAAGGCCTGCTTTTTACGCACCCCCCGGTGATAACCCAGGGCAAAGCGGTGCGCCTCGTCCCGGAGGCGCTGTAAAAGCTGGAGGCCGGGGGAGGAGCGGGGCAAAACTACCGGCTTTGACCTGCCGGGGGTAAAAACCTCCTCGTTTTCCTTGGCCAGGCCGGCGGCGGGGATAGAATCAGCCCCCACCTCCTTCATTGCCGCCCTGGCGGCGCTGAGCTGTCCCTTGCCCCCGTCGATGAGGACGAGGTCGGGCACAGCCGCCCAGCTGCCCGAGGCGTCGCCACCCCGCTTGAACCTTCGTTTAAGCACCTCGCCGAGCATGGCGTAGTCGTCAATACCGGCGACGGTCTTTATCTTAAAGCGCCTGTAATGAGAGGGCCTGGGCCTTCCCTGCTCAAAGACGACCATGCTGCCCACTGCCGCCGCCCCCTGAATATCCGATATATCGTAGCCCTCGATGCGAGCGGGGAGGCGGGGCAAATCAAGCTCCCGTTGTATCTCTTCCAGCGCCGCTGATACGTTTTTAGGCGAAGCCAGCTGCTTAATTTTTAGCTGTGCCAGCCCCTGCCGGGCGTTTTCGGCCACGATGCCGACCAGCTGCTTCTTATTGCCGCGGCGGGGCACCTGAACTTTTACCCGGCTCCCCCGCTTAGCCTGCAGCCATTCCTGGAGCATGGCCGTATCCTCTACCGGGTGCTGTAGTAATAACAGCGGGGGAATATGGGGGGCGGAGGCGTAGAACTGCTTGATAAAGCTGGACATTATCTGGCCCGGCTCTTCGTCGCTGGTGCCCTGCAGGAGAAAGCTCTCCCTGCCGATGAGCTTGCCACCGCGAATAAAAAAGACCTGGACATAGGCCTGGTCTTTATCCTCAACGAAGGCGATGACATCCTGCTCACCCTTTACCGTGGCGGCGATTCTCTGCCCCTCAACCACCTGCTCCACCGCCTGAATCTGGTCGCGGAGGCGGGCGGCCCTCTCGTAGTCCATGGCGCCAGCCGCCTGCTCCATCCTAGTTTTAAGCTGCTTGACCACCCTCTCCTGCCTGCCCTCGAGGAAGAGGATTACCTGCCTGATGACCTCGGCGTACTCCCGGCGGCTGACGGAGCCGATGCAGGGCGCCAGGCAGTGCCCGATGTCATACTCAAGGCAGGGGCGGTCATCGGTGCCGGTGATTGGCTTTGAGCAGGAACGAAAGGGGAAGATGCCTTTTAGCAGCTTGAGCGTCCGGCGTATTGACCTGGCGCTGGCAAAGGGGCCGAAGTAGCGCCCCCCGTTCTCCTCCAGGCGGCGGGTGATGTGCACCCGGGGCCAGTCTTCGCCTAAATCTATCTTGAGGTAGGGGAGGGTCTTATCGTCCTTGAGGCGGACGTTGTAACGGGGGTGGTGCCGCTTTATCAGGTTAAGCTCTAAGATCAGCGCCTCCTGCTCCGAGGCGGTGACGAAATATTCCAGGTCGGCGATTTTAGCCACCATGCGCCCGATTTTGGGCGTAAGCTTCTGCCTGGCGCCAAAATAGGAGCCTACCCGATGCTTAAGGCTGACTGCCTTGCCCACATATAGTATATTGCCTCTGGCATCCTTAAAAAGATAGACGCCGGGGCGGGCGGGCAGCCCTTTTATCTGCTCGGTGATATAGCCTGAAGTCATACAGATTTATTGTAGCACAGCCTACGTGCGGGGCAAAGCCTTCCCTCTGTTGTCAACTGCCTTTACCCTACTCTTGACAAATTCGGCTAGTAGTATATCATAGAGCTTAATAAAGTTATGACTCAAGGGGAATATTAAATGAGGAGATTGCTGAGCATCCTGCTCGCCCTGGGGCTGGTGTTGAGCTTCAGCCTGGTGACAGCGGTACCGGTGCTGGGAGCTGACCTTTATGTCCCGAGTCCCAGCTACCCAACCATCAGCTCAGCTCTCCTTGATGCTGTCTCCGGAGATACTATCTATGTGGCTGCCGGCACTTACACCGAGAACATCACCCTGAAGAACGGGGTGAACGTGATGGGGGCAGGGGCTGCTGATACCACTATCGACGGCAGCGGCGACTCTGACTCGGTGGTGGTCGCCCCTGGTATAAGCTCAGGAACCGTGTTCGACGGCTTCACCGTCACCAACGGCGAGGCCGGCGTCGGCGGCGGAATGTACCTCAATAACTCCTCGCTGACGGTGACCAACTGCATCTTCACCGGAAACCTGGCGTCTCTCAATGGCGGCGGGATGTACATTCTCAACGACTCCTCGCCAACGGTGGCCAACTGCATCTTCGAGGATAACACGGTGGAAGGGCCGTCTGCCTCACACGGCGGGGGAATCTACTGCTGGAGTAGTGGCTCACCCACTATTATCAATAACACTATCGCCAACAACGAGGCAAATGTCAACGGCGGCGGAATCTACACCGCCACTACCTCACCCACCATTACCAATAACATCATCGTCGGCAACACAGCAGCTGCCGGCGGCGGAATCTACTGTTTCACCGCCTCACTCCCTACCAGCTTCAACAATGTATTTGCCAACTCCCTTGAGCAATATGTTAACTGCATACCAAGCAACAGCATCTCGGAAGACCCCGATTTTGACGCGGATTACCACCTCAGTGAAATCTCTCCCTGCATCGATGTCGGCGACAATACAGCCGTGGCCACCGCCGGACTGACCACCGACTTCGATGGTGAGCCGCGCGTCTTTGACGGCGACGGCGACGGCACAGCTACGGTGGATATAGGCGCCGATGAGTACTATGTGCCACCACCCCCACCACCACCCAGGGGAACGGTGGGCGGAATAGTCTATCCCATAGATAAGGCGGCTATCCTGCTGCCCTGGCTCGGTCTGGGGCTAGTCCTTATTTTAGCCGCCGGCGGCCTGCTTCTAGTAAGACGCCGAAGCCAGTAGGCCGCCCGGTAACAAGGGTAAAGCCTTCCGCCTTGTGACAGAGGTACGTTCCCTCGTGTTGACATTTGCCACTTGGTGAATTACACTCCTGCTAACAAAACTATACCCGTGCTAACCAAAGCACACTTTTACTTACCATTGTCGGGAGGTACAGAAAACGGTAAAGAGACTGGCTCTGGCAGTAGCCATACTAACGCTTACCGCCCTGCTGTTCTCCGGTGTGCCTACTCATCTGGCTAAGGCCAGCCCCGATTGGTGGGACCCGGCGTGGAGCTGCCGAAAAGCGATAACGGTTACCGAATCATCGGGGTCGGCGTTAACCGATTATCAGGTTAAAATCGATGTAAGCCATGAATCCGCAATGCGGGGCGATTTCGGCGACCTGAGGTTTACCAACGACAGTGATACACCACTGGACTACTGGGTAGAAGCCAAGACGGATGGTTTCTCAGCCACTTTATGGGTCGAAGTTGATGCCATTGCCGCCTCCGATGATACCACCATATACATGTATTACGGCAATTCCGGCGCCAGCAGTGAGAGCAATGGGGTAAATACCTTTGATTGGTTTGATGACTTTGAAGACGGGAGCATCAGTGGCTCATATACCAAGACCGGTTATGATGGCTGGAGTGAAGCTGGTGGTATTTTAACTTTTACCACGGGTGGAACAACCTTTAGCGACCCGAATGTTTTGATAATTGACAACAAAACGTATGGCTGGGGTTATGAAATAAGAGGCAAGATACGGGTAAGACAATGGCAAAACCATGATTATTCAAGGATGGGATTGGGGCTGAGGACTGAAGCTGTAGATGGATATGGTTACAAAGGTCTTTTCCACTGGCGGTCTGGTAATAAGACAAGAGCCATATTGCATAACTGGGTAAGCTGGTTAGCAGAATCTAATTTCGACTGGTCTCTTGATACATGGCACTGGATTGGCTTCTATACAGAACTGGAAGGGACTACTCGCTACTTATATGAAAAAGACTGGTTAGTTGGTGATGCTGAACCAGGCTGGCTATTAACGACATCAAGCACAAGCACCACTCACCAAGATGGGCAACCCTGTATTGCTGGTTCCAGCATTCCCGATGGAGGTTTTGCCACTCAGTTTATAGGCGACTGGGACGATGTATTGGTAAGGAAGTGTATCTACCCAGACGAGCCCACCTATTCTGTTGACCTCGAGGAGTGCAATTCACCCCCTGACCAGCCCGCTGACCTGGGTCCCACCGAGTATGTAGACGGCAGCTGGGTGGACAATAATACCCCCACCCTGGAATTTACCCAATACGACCCTGATGGCGATGATATCCAATACACCATCCAGATAGATAATGAGCCCGATTTCTTAGACCCGCTGATGGTGAACGAAACCTCAGGGCTGAGCTCCCACCCGGGGGAAGATAGCTTCACTTCTCCAGCCCTCCCCGACGGCGACTATTTCTGGCGGGTGATGTCCACCGACGAGCATGGCTTCCAAAGCGCCTGGTCGGTGGCTAACGGGGGGGATATAGCCTTCCACCTGAACACTGCCACCGAGGCCGGCTGGACGTCCAAGGATACATATCGCACCAACCAGAATGTTTACGTCAGCGGCAGTGGTTTTACGCCCGGTTCCGATGTGGATGTCTATGTGGTGAGAGATTATAAGTGGAATGATTCAGACAGCATTCCACCGGACGCGGGCCCGGTTTTTGCCTCTAAAACCTTTACCGCTGATGGTGAGGGAGAAATCGAGAACGAGGTAATCTGGGAGGCCCCGCTTGAGATAGGCGAATACGATATAGCCTTTGACGCCGACTGCAATAGTGACTACGATGAGATTACCGATTTCGTTGACGACCCCAACCACCCCGGATTCACCGTGGTAAAGACTACGGTGGGGGGAACGGTCCGCCCCATAGATAAAGCGGCTATCCTGCTGCCCTGGCTGGGTCTGGGCGCAGTTTTGATTCTAGCCGCCGGCGGCTTGATTTTAGTAAGGCGAGCCACTAGACTAAGATAATTGTGAAACGGTATCTGACTATAGCCCTGGCGGTGTTCAGCGTAGCCCTGCCGGGGCTGATTTTATGCGCCGGCTGCCCGCCACCCCACCCCGACTCCGGCTTAAATGCCGCCATCATCGACCAGCTGGCCGTCATGGAGACGAACCAAGAATTCATTGAGCAGGTGACCGCCGAGCTTGAAGCCTGCGGCTTTGAGGTGGATGTCTATTCCGGGGAGGAGGTCAATGTTAAGCTCTACCGCCAGCTGCCCCGGTACGGATACGAGCTGATAATCTTCCGTGCCCACGCCGGGCTGCTGCAGGCGGAAGAGAATTCGGAGGTGGTGGGGGTAAAGCAGGCCACCTACCTGTTTACCGCCGAGGAATACCGGCAGACCAGATACGTACCGGAACAGCTTGACGACCAGCTCCTGCCAGCGGAAATGGAGACAGACTTTCCCCTCGTCTTTGCCGTCAACTCTAGATTCATCTTGAAGAGCATGGAGGGGCGGTTTGACGACACGCTGATAATAATGATGGGCTGCTCATGCAGCTACCTGGAGGATATGGCCGCCGCCTTTATCTTTAAGGGGGCTTCAACCTATATGGGCTGGGACGGCAGCGTGAACCTGGACTATGTTGACCGGGCCGCCGCCGACCTTATCACCAACCTGTGTACCGGAGGCATGACCGTAAATGAGGCAGCCTTCGAAACCATGACCGAGATAGGGCCCGACCCGGAATGGGGCGCCAGTTTAAGATTCCACCCCAGGGAGAGCAGCGGGCAGACTATCGCCGAACTGATTGCCAGGGAATAATACCGTTTTCCCCACCCGGCCAATACCCCAAAATGTTGTTGTCAATTCACTGATTATGTTAAAATACATAAAATCATCCGGCAGCGAGGAGGAGTGGTGAAAGAAGAGATTGAGAAATTCCTGAACTATCTAAAGGTGGAGAAGGGCTTTTCCGAAAACACCAAACAAGCCTACGAGAACGACCTCAATCAACTGGTGGGTTTTCTGGAAGAAGAGGCGGCCAAGGGGGGCGCTATCAAGCCATGGACGGCCTTTGACCGGCAGTCCATCTTAAGCTACCTGACCAACCTGAAGGAGCGGAGATATGCCGCCACAACGGTCGCCCGCAAGGTAGCCGCCATCAAGTCTTTCTTCGGTTTTCTGGTGGCGGAGGGGCTGGTAAAGGAAAACCCGACGCGGGACGTGCCCTCGCCCCGGGTGGGCAAGTCGCTGCCCAAGCCAATCTCAATCACCCAGGTCCGCCAGCTACTGGAAGAAACGGAGAAACGGGCCACGCCCGAAGCCAAGAGAGATAAAGCCATGCTGCAGCTGCTCTACGCCAGCGGCATGAGGGTAAGCGAGCTGGTATCGCTGAACCTGAAAGACGTGGATACCGAGGGCGGTTATGTGCGCTGCTTCGGCAAGGGGGGCAAGGAGCGGCTTATCCCCATCCACAGCCAGGCAGTAACAGCGCTTAAAGATTATATCAACCAGGGACACACCAGGCTGAAGACCGGCGGCGGGGAGGATGCCCTTTTCCTCAACCGGCGCGGCGAGAGGCTGACCCGGCAGGGGCTGTGGCAGATAATAAAGGGCTACGCTAAATCAGCCAAGCTGGGGGTGGAGATTACCCCACACACGCTACGGCACAGCTTTGCCACCCACATGCTGAGCGGCGGGGCCGACCTGAGGTCGGTGCAGGAACTGCTGGGGCACGCCAATATATCGACCACGCAGGTCTATACCCACCTGACCACGGAACACATCCGGCGCGCTTACCAGAAATCTCACCCGAGGGCTAAGTAGGAGGTAGCTTTATGGCGGGCAAATCAAAGCATGGCAAACACCTGCCGCGGAGCAAAAGAAAGGGCAAGAAGACTTTTACCGCACCAGCGGCTTTTAAGCCGGTAGCGGCGGGGGTAACTGAGCCTGCTCCCCAGACAACCAAGGCGCCTCCGGCGCCGAAGGCGAAGGCCCCGGCTGTAGCAACCCAGGCCTCCAACGTGGTCTCCGAGCTGCGCCGAATCGGCCTGGTGGCGGGGATAATAATAGTTATTCTGGTGATTCTGGCCCTGATTTTCGCTTGAGCACTATCCCGGCGGTGGGTGGCTATTATGGACTTTGAAGCGGCCAGGGCTGAGTTAATCGAGCAGCTCAGCACCGAGATCAAGAATAAGCGGGTACTGGCGGCCATGCGCGCTATCCCCAGGGAACTTTTTATACCCCCGGAAAGCCGTCACCTGGCCTACGCCGATAAACCGCTGCCCATCGGCTACGAGCAGACCATCTCCCAGCCGTTTATCATCGCCCTGATGACCGAGGCGCTGGAGCTTACCGGCAGGGAGAAGGTGCTGGAGATAGGCACCGGCAGCGGCTACCAGGCGGCTATCCTGGCCGAGCTGGCAGGGAAGGTGATTACCACCGAACGGGTCAAGCCCCTGGCCAAGATAGCCAGAAAGCTGCTGGACAAGCTGGGCTATAAAAATATTGAGGTGCACCCGGCCGAGGAGACCCTGGGCTGGCGGCGTGAAGCCCCCTATGACGCCATCATGGTTACCGCCGCTGCTCCCAAGGTGCCGCCCGAGCTTATCGCCCAGCTGGCCATAGGGGGGCGGCTGGTGATTCCGGTCGGCTCCCGCTACGTCCAGGAGCTGTGCAAGATAAGGCGGGGCCGGAAGAAGAACAAGGTTGAGAACCTGGGCGGCTGCCGCTTCGTTTCTCTAATCGGCAAAGGCGCCTGGGAAACGGAATAGAAGGGAAAACGAGATGGAATTAATGAAAGCAATAAAGGGCCGGAGAAGCATCCGCAAGTACACATCCCAGCCGGTGGACGATAAAACCCTGAATATTATCCTGGAAGCCGCCCGCCAGGCGCCATCCTGGGCTAACACCCAGTGCTGGCGGTTTATCGTGGTGCGGGACAGCCAGCTCAGAAATAAGCTGGCCGATACCGCCATTGCGGTGCCCAAAGGTAAACCTAACCGGGGCGCCGAGGCGATGAGAATTACACCGATAGCCATCGTCGCCTGCGCCGAGATGAGAAAGGCGGGCTATTCCCTAGGTAAGCCGAAGGGGCCGGTTACCGATAAGGGCGACTGGTATATGTACGACGTGGCCCTGGCCATGCAGAACCTGACGCTGGCCGCCCACGAATTGGGGCTGGGCACGGTGCACATCGGCGCCTTTGACGCTATTAAGGTAGCTGAAATCCTGGGAGTACCCGAAGGCTTTGCCGTCGTCGCCATGACCCCGCTGGGCTACCCGGATGAAAGCCCCAATTCCAGACCGAGGAAAAAGCTGGCCGAAATCGTCTGCTATGACAAGTTTGGCTCCAGTGGGGGTGAAAAATAAAAAGACTGGCCTTGATAATAGCCCTGGCAGCTGTCCTGCTGGCAACCACCATATTCAGCGCAGGCTGCAGCTGCCTCACCAGTCCTCCTCAACCATACGGCCCCCGGGTAACCGGTGATGGTACTGGTGGCGCTATAGCGGTCTACGAGGACATCAAGGGCAACAACCAGCATGATTTCTACGCCCAGAAAATAAGCCCTGAAGGGGAAGATCTGTGGGGAGAGAAAGGGGTGCTCGTCGGGAGCGGGTACAAATATTGGGACAGCTTTCATGACCTTCATATTGTGAGTGATGGTTCCGGGGGAGCCGTCGTCGCTTGGCTGGCAGGTACCTCCAGTGAACAACAGAC
>Ga0307437_1001183_pt1 | contig 18091 bp, 13 predicted proteins | sample SalMarWE160390MG_FD_202146 | JGI IMG/M metagenome (GOLD analysis project Ga0307437, IMG submission 202146) | Salt marsh sediment microbial communities from the Plum Island Ecosystem LTER, Massachusetts, United States - WE1603-90 | ecosystem: Environmental > Aquatic > Marine > Intertidal zone >...
ATCGATGAGACCCAAAAGAAAAAAAGGCAGGGTCTTACCGGTGATCAACTCGGTCGGCCGCAGGGGGGTGACGATGAGCTGTTCCATCGTTCCTACTTCCCACTCCCGCACGATGGAGAAGGAGGTCAGGACCAGCGAGACGAGGGTGAGCAAGAGGGCGATGACACCGGGGACGAAGAAGTTGCGGCTCTTGAGATCGGGGTTGAACCACACCCTGATCTCCGGCTTCACCTGGGGGAGGCGTGCAATTGCCTTCATCGTTATTGAGCCGGCTGGAGGGGGATTCGCAAGCTTTTGGAGGTGGGCGGCGATGATCATATTCCCATAGGAGACCGCGTTGGATGCCACGATGGAATCGGTCCCCTCCACGATAATCTGTAGATCAGCGGGGCGACCCCTGCGCAGGTCACGGGAGAAATCCTCAGGGATGACCAGGATGACCTGGGCCTCCCCCCTGTCCAGGAGGGGCTCGGCCTCGCGGGGATCTCGTACCCTTTGCACGATTCGAAAATAGCCGCTGGCCTGGAAGGCATCGGTAAGCCCCCGGCTGATGCTCGTTGCAGAGCGATCGCAGACGACGGTGCGGATGTTTCGCACATCGGTATTGACGGCATACCCAAAGAGGAAGAGCTGAATCAAGGGGGATACGAAGATGATGATCCGCATCCTCTTGTCCCGGAGGGCCTGCCTGATCTCCTTTTGTAACAGGGCCTTGATGCGATTCAGGTTCATCTTTTCCGCTCCTTTATCTGACGAGGTACCTGACGGGCGGCAAGCCATACGATAAAGCAGGCGAAGGCCGCGAGCAGTATGAGGGGAGGATAGAGGACCGAAAGACCGATCCCTTTCAGGAAGATCCCCTTGATGGCACGGATGAGATAACGGGCCGGGACGAGATAGCTGACGCCCTGCAGGATGAGGGGCATGTTGTGGATCGGAAAGATAAAGCCGGAGAGGAGTATGGCAGGAAGCATGGTGGTGATGATGGCCAACTGGGTGGCCAAGATCTGTCTTTTCGCCGCCCCTGAGATAAAGGCCCCGAGGCCCATGACACCGATGGTGAAGATCGAGGCGAAGAGATAGAGGAGGGGAATGCTCCCCCTGATGGGGATCTGAAAGATAAAACGACTGGTCAACAGGAGGATGGTGATGTTGATCATCCCGATGGCGAAATAGGGGCAAATTTTTCCGATGACCACCTCGATGGGCCTCAAAGGGAGGGAGAGGAGGGTCTCCATGGTGCCGGACTCCCACTCCCGAGCCAGGGTGAGGGATGTCAGCAGGGCCGCAATGATCATCAGGATGACGGCGATGAGGCCGGGCACGATGAAATTGCGGCTCTCCATCTCAGGGTTGAACCAGACCCTGACGGCCAGATCGAGCGGGAGCTCGGCGCTCCGCTGGGCCGCCTCGCGCCGGAGGGTGCGGTTGTGCCGCTCCATGATCCCCTGGATATAGCCCAGGGAGATGCCGGCGGTGGTGGAGTCGGTGCCATCGAGGATAAACTGGACCCGGGCCTCTTGATCCCTGCTCAGACGCTTGGCAAAATCGGGGGGGATGATCATGACCACGATGGCCTTGCCCCGATCGAGGTCCCTGATGAGATCGGGGTATCCCTTCCTGATGGCGACGATATGATAGTACGGTGACCCCTGAAAGGCGGCGATGAGCGCCCGACTGGCCGGGGTTCGATCCTGATCCAGGATGGCGAGGGGGATGTTTTTCACATCGTACGAGAGGGAGGAGCCAAAGAGGATCAGAAGTAAAAGGGGAAGGATAAAGGCCAGTCCCAGGCTCCGTTTGTCCCTGATGACCAGGAGGGTCTCGATGTGGGCGATGGCGGCGACGCGGCGTATGAAATCAGCTCCCATGGCCCTTTTTCTCCAAGATGAAATAAAGGTCCTGAACCGTAGGTGCCGTATGCCTTATCTCGGCACCCTGCGGACTGAGCTTGTTAACGACGCGCTCCAGTCTTCCCGAATCAACAGTCTTTTTTTCGCAGATCAGGTGGATGCGATCCCCGCTGAAGAAGGCAACGGGTGGGGTGAGGCGTTGCTGCAGGTGCTCCAGCAGCCCCCTCATTTCGGGGACGTAGATGTCACACGTGGCATAGGGGAAGCGTGCCTTGAGCTTTCGGGGGTCCAACACCTCCAGAATCCGCCCCTCATGGAGGAAGGCGATGCGGTGGCAGCGCTCGGCCTCTTCCAGATAAGGGGTAGAGATGAGGATGGTAGACCCCTGGGCGGAGAGGGCGTGGAGGATCTCCCAGAACTCCCGGCGTGAGACAGGGTCCACCCCCACGGTGGGTTCATCGAGGAGGAGGATCTGGGGTTGGTGGACCAGGACGCAGGAGAGGCCCAACTTCTGTTTCATCCCCCCGGAGAGTTGGGCTGCCCGGCGGTCCCGAAAAGGGCCCAGGCCGCTGAAGCGGTAGAGCCGTTCGGTCCTTTTGGTAAACTCCGTTTTTCCCACCCCGTGGATACGGGCAATTGCGCGCAGGTTCTCCTCAACGGTGAGGAGGCCGTAGAGGCCAAAGGTCTGAGGCATATACCCTACAACCCCGCGGACCTCCTCGTATGCATGGACGACGTCGATACCGCGCAGGGAGATCCCCCCCTCCGTGGGCTCCAGGATGCCGGCGAGCATCCTGATGAGGGTGCTCTTGCCGGCCCCATCAGGGCCGATGAGACCGAAGATCTCTCCCTCCTCTATGGAGAGGTCGACCCCCTGGATGACGTCACCATTCCCAAAACGCTTGCGTAGCCCTCTGATCTGAATGAGGGCCATAGCCTATTCCTCCAGGCGCAGGGAGACGTCGGCAGGCATACCGGGCTTGAGGATTCCTTCTTCATTGGAGAGATAGACCCTGGCTTCGTAGACGAGCTTGACGCGCTCCTCGCGGGTCTGGATGTTTTTTGGGGTGAATTCCGCCTCATTGGCGATGTAACGCAGGGTCCCGGGGAACTTCCTGCGGGGATAGGCATCGGTGGTCACAAAGGCCTCCTGGCCGATGCGTACCTTGCCGATATCCCGTTCCCCGATATAGACCCGGACCCAGGGGCGGCGGGTATCTCCGATGGTCATCACCACCATCCCGGGGAAGACCACCTCCCCTGCCTCGACATTCCGCTCCAGGATCAGACCGGTGATTGGGGAGGTGAGGTGGGTCTTTTGCAATTGTAGATTCAGGGTCTCGATCCGGGCCTGGACCTCCTGGTTGCGGTACTGGGAGGCGGTATAGGTATCTTTGGCGATCTCGTAGGCGGTCTTGGCGGCATCAAAGGTGCTGGCCGAGATGGCCTTGGCCCGATAGAGCTGGAGACTCCTGTTATAATCCCGCTGGGCGTTCGTCATCTTTGCCCGGTAGAGGGAGACCTCGGCCTCGATGGCCCGCTGGGCGGCTTCGGCTTCCCGGAGTCGCGTTTCCAGTTCGCTCTTGTCCAGGTCGAGCAAGGGGCCGCCCTCCTCAACTGTATCCCCCTCACGGTTATGCAGGGTTATTATCTTGGCGGAGAGCTCGGGTGAGATCTCCACCTCGGTTACTTCCACCGTACCGGAGAGGAGGAGCTCCTGCGAACCCTTGAGGCTTCGATAGTAGAGGCCGATGAAGACGATCACCGCCAGGATGAGTACAAGAATAGGTATGGTTGCCGGTCTTTTCATGGGAAGCCGTATATATTCTTGTATCGTTTTTTTCATGCTATATCCTCTTTGTCATGAAATTCGTGCTTCGTTGAGCACGCCGTAAAAAAGCAAATTGGCGATCTCCTCGGCATATTGCTCATAAAAGGTTTTATTGAATGAGGTGTTGAAGACGCCCTCGAGCACCGGACGGAGCAGGAAGTGCGAAACCAACATGCCGATCAGCGCCGGCCCGACTATCTCGAGGTGGATCGGGCGCTGCAGCCTTCCTTCCATTGCCGAGAGTAGCTTGTTTTGAAAGAGCGCGGCTATTTTCCTCCCGTGTTCGGCCTTGAACGCGGCGATCTCAGGCATATCGAAGGGCAGCTCTGTAAAGGCAATCCGGACGAGATCGTTGTTGTTTTTCAATAACATGACGATCGAGCGGATGAATCGGCGCATCTTCTGCTCGGGGGGATCATCTCCATCCAAGGCCTGCTCAGCTACCTCCAGGTAGCGCTGAAAGAACATGTCGAGAGCCGCCTCCAGGATGCCGCGCTTCGAGCCGAAGTAGTAGCTGATCATGGCGATGTTTACCTTGGCCTCGCGGGCAATCTCTCGTACCCCGGTTGCAGAAAACCCCTTTCGTGCGAAGAGACCTATCGCCGCATTGAGTATCTCGTGTTTGGGATCAGGCGCGGTCTGGGTTTTCATCGGCGTGATCCCTTATATACCTCTCAACTAGCATCATTTCGCGACACACTTTTCCTTATTAATTAATCCAGTATAGATATTAAACAAACGTTTGTCAAGTAGAATTATGTCTTTTAACTGTTTAGGATTTTGCCACATTTGCTTGGTGAGGCTGAGAAGACTCAAGCTTCTAAGGAGAGTCTCTTCGATTGGGGATTCATGGGTTAGGTTACGAACCTGTCTACTTGCCAGGGGGTTGTTACTACGCCTCAGTCTTTTAGATTTCCGAAGTTCTTCAAGAGGCGCAGCCCTATTTCCTGGCTCTTTTCCGGGTGGAACTGGACGGCGTGGATGTTATCGTGCTGCACGGCGCAGGCGAATTCGATCCCGTAGGGGGTCGTGGCGGCGATATCGGTGGGGTCTTGGGGAATGGCGTAGTAGGAGTGGACGAAGTAGAAGAAGGAGCCGCTCTCGATACCCGCAAAGAGGAGGGTATCTTTTTTGATCTCAATGGTGTTCCACCCCATGTGGGGGATAGGGTAGGGCTGGTTGGTATCCGGATCCTGAATCGCTTCGGGGAACCTCGTTACCCTCCCCGGCAAGGCACCCATCCCCTTATGGAGGCCGAACTCATCGCTCTCCTCAAAGAGGAGCTGCAACCCCAGACAGATCCCCAAGAAGGGTTTGCCCGCCTTGATGGACCTGATGACCGGCTCCAGGAGGTGGGACTCTTCAAGGTTGTGCATGCAGTCGCGGAAGGCCCCCACCCCGGGGAGGATGATCTTCGATGCGTCCAGCACCTCCTGGGGGTCGGCGGTTACCTGCGCCTCCACCCCCACCCGTTCCAGGGCCTTGTGCACGCTGCGCAGGTTACCCATGCCGTAGTCAACGATAGCGATCATGACTGGTGGTACTCCTGAAGGGGGCGGACGCCGATCTCCCCCTTGATGAGGGCCGCGATTCCCTCCACCGTGGCCGATGCCCCGGGGATAGTGGTGACGATGGGGATGTTGTACTGGAGGGCTGCCGTCCTGATGGCTACCTCATCGGCCTTGGGCCTCTTCCCGCTGGGGGTGTTGATGACCAACTGAATCTCGCCGTTCTTTATCAGGTCCACTATGGTGGGACGTCCTTCGCCAACCTTAAAGACGTGACGGGCAGCAATCCCATTGCGCTCCAAGATCTTTCCGGTCCCGTGGGTGGCCACGACCTGAAAGCCGAGGTCCATCAATCCCCTCGCGATCATGATGATGGCCCGCTTGTCACCGTCTTTGACGCTGATAAAGACCGTACCCTCCCGCGGCAGATTCTGGCCGGCGGCGATCTGGGATTTTGCATATGCCCTCCCGAAGTCGTGGTCGATCCCCATGACCTCGCCGGTGGATCGCATCTCCGGACCGAGGATGGTGTCTACCCCGGGGAAACGGTTGAAGGGGAAGACCGCTTCCTTGACCGCCGTATGCGTTATTTCTACCTCTTTGGTTATCCCGAGTTCGGAGAGGGTCTTTCCCGCCATCACCCGGGCGGCCACCTTGGCCCAGGGGACCCCCGTCGCCTTGCTCACAAAGGGGACGGTGCGGGAGGCCCGGGGGTTCACCTCCAGGACGTAGATTGCATCCCCCCTGATGGCATATTGGATGTTGAGGAGCCCCACGACTCCCAGCTCGGCGGCCAGGGCATAGGTTTGGTCCTTGAGCTCTTTGACCTGCCTGTCGCTGAGGCTGAAGGGGGGTATGGCGCAGGCGCTGTCGCCTGAGTGGACCCCTGCCTCCTCGATGTGCTCCATGATCCCCGCCACCACACACCGGGTGGCGTCGGCCACGGCATCCACATCGATCTCGATGGCGTCCTCCAGGAATTTGTCGATGAGGATGGGATGCTCCGGAGCGACCTCCACCGCCTTATCCATGAAGGTCTCCAAGTCTGCTGCGTCGTAGACGATCTCCATGGCCCTCCCCCCGAGGACATAGGAAGGCCGAACCACGGCAGGATAGCCGATCCCTTGGGCGACCCGCACGGCCTCCTCAGCTGAGGTAGCTACCCCGTTGGGGGGTTGGCGCAGGCCGAGCTTGTTCAGCACCGCTTGAAACCGCTCCCGGTCTTCGGCCCGATCGATATTTTCCGGGGATGTTCCGATAATCGGGACCCCTGCCTCCTGTAAGGAAAGGGCCAGGTTCAGGGGGGTCTGCCCCCCTAACTGGACAATCACGCCCTGGGGCCTCTCGCGGTCGCAGATGTTCAGGACGTCCTCCAAGGTGAGGGGTTCAAAGTAGAGTTTATCGGAGGTGTCGTAGTCGGTGCTTACTGTCTCCGGATTGCTGTTGACCATGATGGTCTCGTAACCATCCTCCCTGAGGGCCATGGCCGCATGCACACAGCAGTAATCGAACTCTATCCCCTGGCCGATCCGGTTGGGGCCGCCTCCGAGGATCATGATCTTGGGGCGGTCCCCCCCGCGGCTTTCATCCTCCTCTTCATAGGTGGAGTAGTAGTAGGGGGTGTATGCCTCGAACTCCGCTGCGCAGGTGTCAACCAGTTTGAAGACGGCCTCGATCCCCTGATTCTTTCGGTAGTGACGAACCTCCCCCTCGTCACAGCCCAAGATGTGGGCCACCTGGCGATCGGAAAAACCGTATTCCTTGACCCGGCGCATTAGCTCCGGTGGTATAGACCCATCTTGCAGGAGGGTTTCCCCTGGCTTGCGGTTCATCTTTTTCCATCCTGCCTGATAGCGCCGGAGTTCCTGTTCAACATCCAATATCTCCTTGATAGGGTACAAGAACCAGGGGTCGATCTGGGTGAGGTCATGAACCTCCTTCACCGAAAGCCCTGCCTCCAAGGCGTACCTGATCCAGAATATCCGATCACCCCTGGGGGTTCGCAGCCTCTCTCTGACCGCCTCCCAGAATCGTCCCTGCTTCTTGTGTGCAGTGGGGCAGACGCCGTTGTCCTTACCGTCTGCCCCCAGACCAGAGCGGCCTATCTCCAGGGAACGGAGCCCCTTCTGCAGGGCCTCTTTGAAACTCCTTCCGATGGCCATGGTTTCCCCCACTGACTTCATGGAGATACCGAGGGTATCGTCGGCCCCGGGGAACTTTTCAAAGGTGAACCGAGGGATCTTCACCACACAGTAGTCGATGGTCGGTTCAAAGGAGGCCGGGGTCTTCCTGGTGATATCGTTGGGTATCTCGTCCAGGGTGTAGCCGATCGCCAGCTTGGCCGCCATCTTGGCAATGGGAAAACCCGTGGCCTTCGAGGCCAGGGCGGAGCTGCGGGAGACCCGGGGGTTCATCTCGATGATCACCATCTTCCCGTCGCTGGGGTTGACGGCGAACTGGATGTTGGAGCCGCCGGTCTCCACCCCGATCTCCCTGATCACGGCGATGGTGGCATCCCGCATCAGTTGGTATTCTTTATCGGTGAGGGTCTGGGCAGGGGCCACGGTGATGGAGTCCCCGGTGTGCACCCCCATGGGGTCGACGTTCTCGATGGAGCAGATGATGACCACGTTGTCCTTGAGGTCCCGCATCACCTCCAACTCGTATTCCTTCCAGCCGATCACCGATTCCTCGATGAGGATCTCGCTGATCATGCTGCTCTGCAGCCCCCGGGCGGCGATGGTCTCGAACTCCTCCCGGTTGTAGGCGATCCCCCCGCCGGTTCCACCTAGGGTGAAGCTGGGGCGTATGATGAGCGGAAACGCGATCTCCTCGGCCACCCCCCTGGCCTCCTCCATGGAATAGGCGAGGCCACTGCGGGGCAGGTCCAGGCCGATCCGGGCCATGGCCTCTTTGAAGAGCTGTCGGTCCTCGGCCTTGCGGATGGCCTCTTGATTGGCGCCGATCATCCGGACCCCGTACTGTTCGAGGACTCCTTCCTCGGCGAGCTCGATTGACACGTTCAAACCGGTCTGTCCCCCCAGCGTGGGGAGGAGGGCGTCGGGCCTCTCCTGCTCGATGATCTTGGCCACCATCGCCGGGGTGATGGGTTCGATGTAGGTCCGATGGGCCGTCTCCGGGTCGGTCATGATGGTGGCGGGGTTGCTGTTGACCAGGACCACGAAGAGGCCCTCTTCCCTGAGGGCCTTGCACGCCTGGGTGCCGGAATAGTCGAACTCACAGGCCTGGCTGATGATGATGGGGCCGGAGCCGATGATCAAGACCTTGCGGATGTCGTCCCGTTTGGGCATCTCAGTGGCCCCGGTACTCCTTCATCAGGGAGATAAAATCTTGAAAGAGCCTCCGGGCGTCGTGGGGACCCGGAGAGGCCTCGGGGTGGTACTGGACCGAGTAGACGGGAAGCTCCTTGTGACGCATCCCCTCCAAGGTCCCGTCGTTGGGGTTGATGTGGGTCAGTTCCACCTGTGCTTGGTCCATAGATTCGATGTCCACACAGAAGCCGTGGTTCTGGGCCGTGATGGCGATGGTGTCCGTCCGGAGGTCCTTGACCGGCTGGTTCCCCCCGCGGTGGCCGAACTTCAACTTGAAGGTCCGCCCTCCGAAGGCGAGCCCCAAGATCTGGTGGCCGAGGCATATCCCGAAGATGGGGCGTTTTGCCAGCAGCTTCTGTACCTCCGCGACGACAGAGGGTACTCCGGCAGGATCACCCGGCCCGTTGGAGAGGAAGATGCCATCGGGCGAGAGCCCGAGTATTTCCTCGGCGCTGGTATGAGCCGGGACCACCGTTACCTCACATCCGAGCCCCTCCAAGATCTGCAGGATGTTGTGCTTGGCGCCGAAATCCATGGCCACCACCTTGAAGGCGGGAAGATCGGAGGATCGTGCCTTTGAAGACCAGCGGTATTGCTCCTGGCAGGTGACTTCCTTGACGAGATCCCTCCCCACCAGGCCCGGGGATGCCTGGGCCTTGCGCACCAGTTGTTGAGGGTCCAGATCCTCGGTGGAGATAACCGCCCGCATCGCCCCGGCAGAGCGGATGTGGCGGGTAATGGCCCTGGTATCGACCCCCTCCACCCCAATGATTGCATAGTGCTTCAAGAAGTCCCCTAAACTACCTTGTGCCCGCCAGTTGCTGTAGTTCTTGATGTACTCCCTCACCACAAACCCCTCCACATGAGGGCAAGCGGACTCGACATCTTCGGGATTGGCGCCGTAGTTGCCGATAAGGGGGTAGGTCATGGTGACGATCTGCCCCTTGTAGGAGGGGTCGGTCAGGATCTCCTGATAGCCGGTCATGCTGGTGTTGAAGACGATCTCACCATACCGCTCCCCCCTGGCCCCGAAGGCCTTCCCCTCAAAGACCCTCCCGTCTTCCAGGGCGATGATGGCCTTGCGATCTTTGGCTGACATCTTTGTGTCCCCCCTTGGCTCAAAAAAAACCCCCTTCCGGGGGTCCCCTTTGACCTTACAAAACGTTCCCTTTCCATTTATTCATTCTCTTACTATATATCATACTATGGGTGCGAAGTCAATCGGTTTTCCATCTTCACCTTTTCCATTTTTAGCTTGCCGTTGTCCTTCCGAGGTGTATGTGTTAGGATTTTATCCTTATATTATATAAGGAGGGCAAGCCGGGTATGGCTCAGGAGGATCTTGCAAAGCTGAAGATAGACAAGGACAAAGCGGCTTTTCGACCGAGAGGAAATAAAAATTTGCGGTATCCCCTCCTGATCCTGGGGGGGCTTATTTTTGTGTTATTCCTTGTCCTCGGCATCGTGAAGGCCCCCGTGCAGGTCCGGGTGGCTACCGTTACCCAGATCTATCCCTCTCAGACCTTTACCGTCCTGAATGCCAGCGGCTATGTCGTCCCTCAGCGCAAGGCGGCCCTCGCATCCAAGGTAACCGGCCGCCTCGTGTGGCTGGGTGTAGAGGAAGGAAGCCCGGTGGAGAAAGATCAGGTGGTGGCACGCCTCGAAAGTCAAGATGCGATAGCTGCCAAAGACCAGGCAGCTGCTCATGTCATGGCGGCCCGCTTCAACCTTACACAGGCACGGGCTGAGCTGCAAGAGGCAACCCTTGCCTTTAACCGACATACGGAACTTCTTGCGAAGGGCGTCATCGCCCAGGCAACCTATGATGCCGTTCGTGCCCGTTACGAAAAGGCAGCGGCAGGTGTTAAGGCGGCAGAGGCCACGGTGAAGGCCAACCTCGCCGCACTGGAGGGTGCGGATATTGCACTGGAATATACTCATATCAGAGCCCCTTTTGCAGGGGTGGTGCTGACCAAGAATGCGGATATAGGGGATATTGTCACCCCCATTGGAGCGGCCGCCAATGCGAAATCAGCCGTCGTCACCATCGCTGACATGGATTCGCTCCAGGTCGAGGTGGATGTATCGGAATCGAATATCCGAAAGATCACTGTTGATCAACCCTGCGAGATTCAGCTCGATGCCCTGCCAGAACAACGGTTCCGCGGTGTCATCCACATGATCATCCCCACCGCTGATCGAAGTAAGGCGACGGTCACGGTCAAAATTCGGTTTCTTGATAAAGACAGCCACATACTGCCCGAGATGAGCGCCAAGGTGGCTTTTCTCTCCCGGCCAGCGACCGAGGAGGAACAACGGCCGAGGACCGCCATCAGCCAATCGGCCCTTGTCAATCGAAAAGGCAAAGAGAGCGTATTTCTGGTTCAGGGGAACAGGGCAACGGAAACGCCGGTTCGTTTAGGAGCTGAGATGGCTGATATGGTCGAAGTGCTTGAGGGGGTGAAGGCCGGGGATAAGGTCGTGCTGAATCCTTCCGATCGATTGAAGCATGGCTCAAAAATAAAGATTGAAGAAAAGTAGATGAAACGCAAAAAACCACTCGTCGAGATAGAGCACGTGCATAAATCCTACCACAGGGGTACACACACGATCCCCGTCCTGGAGGACATCTCGCTCGCTATTGCTGAAGGGGAGTTCCTGGCATTGATGGGACCATCCGGTTCAGGGAAGAGCACCCTTCTCAACCTGATAGCCGCCCTTGATCAGGTGGATAGCGGCACCATTCGGGTGGGCGGCGTTGATATCACCTCCCTCTCCGAAAGTGAACTGGCTGCGTGGCGGGCGGTCAATGTGGGATTCATTTTCCAGTTTTACAATCTGATCCCGGTGCTCACCGCCTTTGAAAATGTCGAACTCCCCCTTCTCTTGACCGGCCTCTCACGGGGTGAACGAAGGGAACATGTGGAGATAGCCCTTCAGGTCGTCAACCTTGCGAGTCGCATGGACCACTATCCTGCTCAGCTCTCAGGAGGAGAACAACAGCGGGTCGCCATTGCCCGGGCCATTGTGACCGACCCCGTCATATTGGTTGCCGATGAACCGACCGGGGATCTGGATAAGGTTTCGGCCAAAGACATCCTCGATTTGATGGAAAGGCTCAACAGTGATTCTCGTAAGACTATCGTCATGGTCACTCATGATCCACGATCCGCTGAAAGGGCGAAGGTGATTCGACATCTGGAAAAGGGATTCTTGAATAATGTACCTTCTCAAGCTGCTCCTTAGAAACGCCTTTCGCCATAAGCTCCGTACCTCTCTGACCATTCTCAGCATCACCATAGCGATCCTGGCCTTCGGACTGCTCCGGACATTCATCAGCGCCTGGTATGCAGGAGCCGAGGCCACCTCGGCAAGCCGCCTTGTCACCCGAAATGCCATATCCCTCATCTTTCCCCTCCCCCTGTCCTATAAAGATAAAATCCGCCAGATCGACGGCGTGAGACTGGTCGCGGGGGGAAGATGGTTTGCAGGTATCTACATCGACGAGAAGAACTTCTTTGCCAATTACGCCATCGATGCAAAAAACTACCTGGCACTCTACCCGGAGTTCATATTCCCTCCAGATCAAAAAGCGGCCTTTCTCGCCGATCGAAGGGGCTGTTGCGCGGGACGGAAACTGATAGAGAAATACCGTTGGAAAATCGGAGACATTATTACCTTGAAGGGAACCCTGTACCCAGGCACCTGGGGGTTTGTCCTTCGCGGCATATACGACGGAAGAGATGCGAGCACTGACGAGAGGCTCTTCTTTTTCCACTGGGACTACTTGAATGAATCGCTGAAAAAGATAGGCTCCAGCCGGACCGATCAGGTGGGCTGGTACGTAGTCGAAGTGCAAGATCCGAACCGTGCGGCTGAAGTGGCTCAGGCCATAGACAGGACCTTTAAGAATTCACTGGCTGAGACCCTCACCGAAACCGAGAGGGCCTTCTTTCTCTCCTTTGTCTCTATGGCAGGTGCCATCATTGTGGCCATCCAGTTGGTATCCTTCGTGGTGATCATCATCATTATCGCCGTGACTGCGAACACCATGGCTATGACGGCTCGGGAACGGATCGGAGAATATGCCGTCTTCAAAACGCTGGGGTATAGGGGCTGGCGTATCGCCGGCATGATCATCGGAGAATCTCTGGTCATTACCATGATCGGCTGTCTTTTCGGAATAGCCCTTACCCCTCCCGCGGCAAAGGTTTTCAGCAAGATCGTTGGTACCTACTTTCGTGCCTTTCGGGTGGACATGGCGACCATCTACATAGACATTGGAACAGCCATGCTGGTCGGTCTTTTCGCTGCCATCGTCCCCACCTGGCGTGCCGTAAAAATTCGCATTGCCGATGGGTTGAGGAGGATAGGATAGTAGTTCTATGAAGGGGTCAAGGATACGAGGATTCAGGGGTTCAAGTGTTCAAAGATCTAATAGATTGAGTTGCTAAAATATATATTTAAGTTGTGTATCTTATGTTTTGTTCGATAATTTATTTCCTTGAACCCTAGAATCCTCCCGCTTTGCGGGATTCCGCAGTCCATAAAATCTGAATTATGGAGCGGGATAGACCCCTAGAACCCTTACAGGTGGTGGAGGTATTATTGGGCATTCCCTTCTCATACAGTTTCCGCAACCTCTGGACGCGCCGATTGACCACCGTACTGACGGCCTCGGGTATGGCCCTCGTCGTGTTCGTCTTTGCTGCCATTATCATGCTGGCCGAAGGGCTGCACAAGACACTCGTTGAAACGGGTTCGTATGACAACGTCGTCGTCGTACGCAAAGGGTCCAATTCAGAAGTCATGAGTTGGGTGACCCGGTACCAGGCGTCTATCATTGAAACCCTGCCTGAAGCAGTGATAGGGGCAGATGGTCAACCGTTCCTTGCAAAGGAGATGGTTGTCCTCATCACCCTTCCCAAGCGGGGGGCGAATACCCCCGCAAATGTGGTGATCAGGGGAATCGGTGCAAGCTCACTCGCCTTACGACCACAGGTGAGATTGGTAGCAGGGCGCATGCCAAGACCTGGATTGTCGGAGATCATCGCCGGCAGAAGTATCGCGGAGCGGTTTACCGGTGGCGGCATCGGGGAAATTCTCCGCTTCGGAATGCGGGACTGGATGGTCGTGGGGACCTTCGACGCCGGCAATTCAGGGTTCAGTTCAGAGATCTGGGGGGATGCGGATCAACTCATGCAGGCCTTTCGCAGGTCGGTCTACTCATCCCTCATCTTCAAGCTGCGCGATCCTTCCGACTTTGAACGAGTGCGGGAACGAATTGGAAGCGATCCGCGCTTGATGTTGGAAGCAAAACGTGAACGCCGTTTCTATGAGGAGCAATCGGAGAGCATGGCTCGATTCCTTCGTATTCTCGGGACGACGTTGACCATCATATTCTCTCTCGGTGCCATCATCGGCGCCATGATTACCATGTATTCGGCGGTTGCCACCCGCACCGGCGAAATCGGAACCATGCGCGCCATCGGCTTTGAGAGGACCAGCATCTTGGGAGCGTTTATTGTCGAAGCCTTGTTGCTGGGGTTGATCGGTGGTTGCGTCGGTCTCTTTTTGGCTTCTTTTTTACAGCTTCTCACGATCTCTACGATAAATTTCCAGACCTTTTCCGAACTCGCCTTTAGCTTTACCCTTAATTTTAACATTGTTTGGAAGGGCCTCACCTTTGCCTTGATCATGGGCTTTGCTGGAGGCGTGTTGCCGGCAATCAGGGCATCGCGGATGAATATCGTCGAATCCCTTCGAGCCAGCTGATGCGGCCTCGTCGTTACCGCTGTCACGTGGGGATAAGGGTGTTTTTGTTGTCCACCAGAGGCCTCTGTGATAAGATGTACCCGCGCGTACCGGAATCGTTGAATCAGCAGGAGGATTGCCATGCGAATTCCATTCCCCGATAAGGTGCTTACCATGAAATTGAATAAACATAATCCATGGCTCATGGGGGTCATCGGTCTGGCTATGGGGGCTTGTTTGACGTGGATTATCTCCTCTATGGTATTCCACCAAAAAGAGCAACAGATCTACGCAGACAAGCATGTCACGTTTATAGATAACGCCGATAAGTTGCTCGCGAAGAATTTGACCGAGGATGCGCTGGCGATATACCGTGATGTTTTAACCGTTGTATCGGAAAAAGAAGATCCCGAACTCTATGGCCATATTAAGAACAACGAAGGGGTCTGTTACTATCAGTTGGCCCACATCAGGGATAAGGAGGGAAACCTCATCAGGGCCATCAGTGCCTTTGAAGAGGCCTTAGAAATCAGGACCGAGGAGGACCACCCCCTTGAGTACGCCGCCACCCAGAGCAATCTCGGAACTGCCTACCGGAATCTTGCCGAGGTCAAGGACAAGGAAGGGTATTTGACGAAGGCCATGACGGCCTTTCAGGAGGCCCTGAGGATCAGGACCCTTGAAGCTGATCCCCTTGCTTGTGCCGCCACGCACAATAATCTCGGAACAGTCTACTGGGAGCTTTCCGCAATCAGCGCACGAGAGGATAACGTGGCCAAGGCCGTCATGGCCTATGAGGAGGCCCTGCGGGTATATACCCTGGAGGACCACCCTGTCGGCTATGCTGCGACCCAGGACCATCTCGGCACTGCCTACAGCGCCCTTGCAGGGGTCACCGCAAAGGAGGCGAATTTGACCAAGGCCGTTCGCGCCTATGAGGAGGCCTTGCGCGTATACACCCCCGAGCAGTATCCAGTGGACTATGAGATTACGCAGAACCATCTTGGCACCGCCTACAGCACCCTCGCTGAGGTACGGGATAAAGAGGCCAATCTGGCCCAGGCCATCAGCGCCTATAACAAGGCCTTGAGGGTATACCTCCTGGAGCGGTACCCTGCTGGTTATGCGACCACTATGGGCCATCTCGGTAATGCCTATCGGAGTCTCTCAAAGATCAAGGATAAGGACGTGAATCTGGTCAAGGCCATTGGTGCCTATGAGGAGACCTTGAAAGTCAGGACCCGTGAACGATACGCCGTTGATTATGCTGCGACGCAGAATAATCTCGGGGCTGCCTACTGGGGACTTTCCGAGGTGCGTGCCAAAGAGGAGAACCTGACCAGGGCCATCAATGCCTATGAGGAGGCCCTGGTGGTCAGGACGCTAAAACAGTACCCCCTGGACTATGCCGCTACCCAGAACAACCTCGGGGCCGCCTACTGGACCCTCGCCGAGGTCCGGGACAAAGATAAAAATTTGGCCAGGTCCATTAGTGCCTATGAGGAGGCCCTGCGGGTATACACCCTGGAGGAATATCCGGTGGATTATGCGATGATCCAAAACAACCTCGGGGCCGCCTACTGGACCCTTTCCGAGGTAAAGGACAAGGGCGGTAACCTGGCCAGGGCCATCGATGCCTATGAGGAGGCCCTCCAGGTATACACCCTGGATGAACATCCGGTGGATTATGCGATGATCCAGAACAACCTTGGGGCCGCCTATCGCAGCCTTGCCGAGGTCAGGGACAGAAAGGTGAACCTGACTAAGGCCGTCAGTGCCTATCAAGAAGCGCTGAAGATCTACACCGCCGAGAAGTACCCGCTCTATCATAAGCGGGTGGCAGCAAGTTTAGAGATGACCAGGCAGATGATGAGATAATGAGTTTTGATTAAGTTATCCTCATTTATGAAAACATGTCATGTCGCACGGGGCATTTTTTAGTGCCCTTTCTCACGAAACCGTATGGGCCTGAGACCCTTTTGGAGACCGTAAAAACGGCATTGGGACTTGGTGCACAATTGGAAAAAGCAGAAAAAAAGGCTTGATGGTAATGAGCGTATACTATTCATGGTTACGCACCAGATGGTAGGAGCGACGGTTTATATTCAAGCCTCCTTGTCTTACCTATAGATTACCGTAGTACCTCTTTTCAGGCAAAAAACTTTTTTCTATCAAGGCATTCTTTAATGTGTGTTTTGTTTATATTTTGTTTGTTTGCGTGACAAAAATTGTCACTAACGATAATTCAGCTATTTTCTTCTACCGCTTGTTTTAGATAAAACCTTTATGTTTTAGATAGTTAGGATGCGAAGAACGAGCTAACACAACGGCACAAATTTTGCTCCTTAATCGATGATGTTGCGAGATAAAGTGTTACGTGAAAACACTGTTTCTTCCAAAGAACCCGTATCATGGCTCCTGGGAGAGGAACAAGAGCACCTCGTAGTTGAGGTGGCGGAACTACGCCGGCGCGTTGCTGAATTGGAGGCATCAGAGGCCGATCGAAAACGGGTTGAGGAGGAGCTGATTGCCAGTGAAGCTCGTCTTCGCACCATTATAGCAGAAGATGCTGATGGTATCATCATTGTGGACAGAGAAGGAATCGTGCGTTTTGTCAACCCTGCTGCTGTAGACCTTTTCGGTCGCACATCAGAAGAGTTTGTAGGGGAATTATTTGGATTCTCATTGATGGCGGGTGAAACATCTGAGGTTGATATCGTTCGTAGAGGTGGAGAGGTGGTTGTTGCGGAAATGCGCGTGGTGGAAACAGAGTGGCACGGTGAATCTGTCTCTCTTATATCGGTACGAAACATCACCGAACGCAAGGAGGCAGAGGAGGAATTACGCGGTCAGGCCCTCATTTTTGAGAATATACACGACGGCATCATTATGACAGACCTGAAAGGCAACATCATTAGATGGAATCCGGCAGCAGAAAGGATGTTCGGCTACTATCAAAATGAGGTCTTTCAGAAGAAGCTCGGTATACTGTCAACGCGGTTTATTAAAGGGAAATTACGCGATGGCCGCTGGACCGGTGAGATGGATTTCACCCGCAAGAATGGAACTGAAGGCATTTGTGAGACAACCGTTATCCCCTTGCGCGATGAACAGGATAACATAACCGCTGTCTTCGGGGTATCCCATGACGTTACCCACCGCAAGCAGGCAGAGCAAGAATTACAAAGAAGTTACGATAAATTGCGGGAAACCCTGATTACAACGATTAACACCTTGGCATCGACTATCGAAGTGAGGGATCCTTATACTGCGGGTCATCAGCGGCGGGTGACCATTCTCGCCTGTGCCATTGCGGAAGAGATGGGTCTGACGGAGGAGCAGTTTGATGGGCTCCGCTTGGCCGGGCTAGTCCATGATATCGGCAAGTTCACCGTACCTGTTGAGATCCTCAATAAGCCCGGTCGAATAAGTGAGACCGAGTTCAATATTATCAAAAATCACCCCCAGGCCGGCTATAATATATTGAAGGAGATAGAGTTTCCCTGGCCCGTTGCCCAGATCGTGCTGCAGCATCATGAGCGGCTGGATGGTTCGGGATATCCCCAGGGGCTCAAAAATGGTGGGATCATGCTGGAAGCGCGGATCTTGGCGGTGGCTGATGTGGTGGAGGCCATGGCCTCTCACCGACCCTACCGACCTGCCCTTGGCATTGAGGTTGCGTTAGAGGAGATTACAAAAAACAGGGACATCCTCTATGACCCTGCTGTTACTGATGTCTGCACGAGACTCTTTATTGAGAAGGGATTTACGCTCGGGCAAGAGCTATAGCAAGTATTTCACCCCCTTGCACTA
>Ga0307437_1001187_pt1 | contig 18028 bp, 15 predicted proteins | sample SalMarWE160390MG_FD_202146 | JGI IMG/M metagenome (GOLD analysis project Ga0307437, IMG submission 202146) | Salt marsh sediment microbial communities from the Plum Island Ecosystem LTER, Massachusetts, United States - WE1603-90 | ecosystem: Environmental > Aquatic > Marine > Intertidal zone >...
GATTACGACGAGTGGAAAAGGCGTATCCTGCGCCTGCAAGGAGAGGCCCAATGAGCCCACAGACGTTTGCGGAGATGAGTGAGGCGGAATTCGATACTTTGCTTGACGACTACATAGAGCGAGAAGCAGCCAGTTACGGTGAGGTGCCCGCCGAGATCTTTTTCGACCTGCTGCTGGAACGCAGTGCAGCCAAAACCAGGCAGCCGCTTCATCTGGAAGTCACCGTGGTAGATGACCACCTGGTCATCACCCCCGACCGGGAAATGGGTGACGTTATCGTGCGTGGCAATGAGGTTCTGGTTGGCGAGCGTCGCCTGGTGTTCCAACTGGCAGGGGCGGCTCAGATGTGAGACACGCCGCTGATCCTCCTGTCCGCCTGGCTGGAAGCCAGAGCCCGCCTACTCCATCCGCATCTCGCGCTTGGCCGTGCAGAGCAAAGTCTTCCCCCTCTACGAAGTGGAGAATGGCGAGAAGTGGACCATCAACGTCTGGCCCAAGCGGGAGGTGCCCGTGCGGGAGTACCTCAAGCTCCAGGGCCGCTTCAGCCACCTCACGGAGGAGGACATCGAGTTCATCCAGAAGAACGTGGATCGGGGGTGGGAGAGGTTGGTGGCCAGGGCGGGTCGTTGAAGTGGAAGGTACAGTGCGTCCGCTCCTTGACTTTGCACCCGTTTATGCTACAATTTGTAAACGATGACATGGAAAGGGTAACGATCCTGATGATCCGGTGGAGTAAGGAAAAGAGGGAATGAAAAACGGGCATCGTTCAAATCGGGCCAAAATTGACCAGAGTTCGCTTGACACTTTTTCAGTCAACCTGCCTCAGACAGCGCTCAGAAGAGCTGAAAAGTGGCCTCTAAAGGCCCAAAATGACCGTTTGTCATTCTGAGCAACTCAAAAAGTGTCAAGCTGACTTTTCAGCCATTCCGAACGATGCCGAAAAATGGGACAGAGAGTGATATTACCCTTTGTCCCTCTGCCCTATCTTTTTGGAGGGCAAGTGGACTATGAGGGATAAGGCATGGATGAAGTGCGAGTCCGGCGTTTGATTCTGCAGGCGCTCTATAAAGAACGAAAACGTGAGCCGCAAGGGGCGATCGAGCGTAGTGAACTCGCTCGGCGCCTTGCTTTGACACCACAAGACGTACAATTCAACGTCGGCTATCTTGCAGAGAAAGGGTTAGTAAGGATTTCGAAGCCAACCGTCGGGCGGCGGATATTTCTCTTTGTCCATATCACCGCCGACGGAATCGATCTCGCAGAGGATCCGAACGAATTCAACAACCGATTCCCTCCACAGGTCATCGTCCAAAATGTCCTGGGGGATAAGCTGGATATTGTGATTGGAGACCACGCCTCAAATGTATCAGTGGGGAAAGGCATTGTGCACGTAATCCAATTTGGTGCCAGTACCCGTACTTTGACCGATGTGTGCTGGAAATTCATTCAAGACATTCATACTTCAGCGACGTTGAATCCTGAGCAGATTGCGCGGATTACAGATCAAGTGCATAGTTTAGCAGAGATTCTAGCCCAAGAAGATCCGAACTTGGGTGAGATACAACGAATTAAGCGGTTCTTGCTTGAGCAAGAGGGCAGACCAGCGGTACGAACGTCCGTTCTGTTTTCCCACGACGCTGTGGCCCAGCCCATTCGTCGGGCGGTCAAACGGCTGATTGGATATCCTGAAGGGAGTGTAGAAAATGTCTGAGACACTAGATCAGACGATATTGACGACAATGCCGTACTTCATTGCGGTGCAGTACAAGAGGATGTTGGATGCTCCTTGCGCCGAGGATAAAGTGCGTGGTGTGCTACGCGTGTACGAGTTAGGCATACGCACCCTGGCCCTAGCGGTTGTCAGTCAGTATCTGATACGTGACTATGACAGGATCAGCGACTACGAACTCAACCAATTCCTGGAAACCAAACTCCCCAATGCCACTCTCAATGTTTGGCAGCGAATCTTCTTCCTTGGTCTCAGAGCCTACGGTGGCCAGCGAGATCTCCTCTTCGTTTCGGAACTATATGACTTGTATTGGGATAGATCTGTCGAGCCCCCGATGCCCCGTCCTGGGATTACTGATCCCTTTAGCCGCCTGACTCAGATCCGCAATAATCTAGAGTGGGGATTCGCTCCCACGGATGAAGGTGGTTGGCAAGCTCTCTGTGACGAAAGCGTGAGTTTGCTGAAGCAGGTCTTGGCCAACTTTGTCTTTTTCCGAAACTACGAACTGATCCGCATTGTGAATCAAGAAGGCAACCGATACTGGTACGAATCCCACACGGGTCTGGAGATTACATCCGTATCAGACCCTCTGGAAACAGAGCACGAACTAAGGCTTGGCTGGTTCTACCTCTCCAAAGAGCGACGGAACTTCCTCAAGCTCCATCCGCTGCTTATCTTCTGGGAAGACATCACAGAACGGAGTGATGTAGCAGTCTATGATCGGTACTTCAGGGAGGATAATCTCCTTCAATATCTGACAGTTACCTTGTGGCGGAAGATACTGGACAGCACGAACGTCTTCGATTTTATCAGGATGCTGTATACCACCCTAGAGGAGTACAAGCGGGGTCGAGAGAAGTATCGGCAACTTGCCTGGTGGAAGCTACAAGAGGTGGCTCAGGCCATCTCACAGCAGCAGATGGCGACTGTGTCGGGTAAGTACCGGGCTGACCTCTACTTGCAACGCGACAAGACCAAGACAGCGTTTGAGGACTTTTTGGCTTCGGACAAGACATGCTTTGTACTGACAGGCACGTCGGGGGTAGGAAAGAGTAACCTTCTATTGGCCCTGGCTGATGAGTATGGGAAGAAGCGGCCGGGTGTGTGCCTACTGATGTACGATGGCGCACAGCTGGACCCCAGGCAGTCGTTGACGGCCATCGTCAGTCAGGGTTTTAGCCAGCACATCATGTTGGGAGAGAGGGAGAAGATTGTTGACATCTGGCAGGAGATAACACTGATAGAGGACATCGACGAGCGGAAGGTGGTGCTCGTCATTGATGCCATCAACGAGAACCCGCGAGGCAAGGAGTTGCTAATGCGGATCAATGAGCTGGTGGTGGAGTCGCACTGGCCGTGGTTGAAAGTAGTCGTGACCAGCCGGCCGGAGGCATGGAAGGCCATCAAGCGGGGCATACGATTGGCTGAAGCCCAATACTACCGGCAGCCGGGAGAAGAAAAGTTGGGTGTAGAGATGGAAACCTTCAGCTACTCTGAGCGGCTGGATCCGTGGACTCGTGATGAGTTGCCCCGGGCATATGAGAAATACCGAACGACTTTCCAACTTCAAACGGCCTATTCGGATCTGCCAGTTGACGTGCGGAGGGCGCTGCGAGATCCTTTGGTGATGCGGTTAGTGGCAGATACGTATCAGAAACAAGAGCTACCAACATCGATCAAGGCCACCGAGGTATATGAGAAGTACTTGGATGGGCTGATCAGGACAGGGAGATTGCGGGTAGAGGACATACGATTTCTGACTCATGAACTGATGCCACTGATGATTCGGGAAGGGCACTATGCCAACGTCATCACGGCTAAAGAGGTTGACACCGCAAGGACCAGTGATGGGAAGCCTTTATTCGAGTTGATTCACAACGACGGGCGACTGGCAGATGGGAAGTATGTGAACCAGTCATACGGTAATCTCGTAGATGCTGGGATACTGATACGGCGTGGAACTGCCCTGGACTATGAAATCGGCTTCCAGTACGAACGCTTTTATGATTACCACGCTGGAATGAGACTGTTGGAATTAAACGCTACCATTAGGGACAAACTTGCCGCGTATGCCGAGCAGATTGGCTTGACGCAGCAGCAGCAGTATCTGTGGGGGGCAGTCAAATGTGCACTGATACAGGAACTAGCCACGGATGGGCGATCGACCATCTTGACGCTGTGCGGGGAAGACGAGCACGCTGTGCGCGAGATTATGGCTGCTGTGTTGAAGGAGTATGGTCAGGAAAATCCCGTAGAGGTTCATCGCATATTAGCCGAGTTGATGGAAAGGCAAACACTCTCATTGCCAAAACGGATTTTAGAAGGTAGCACGTATCCGAGTCGAGACCAACTGGGTCGAGAACTGAGCGCCAAGCGAATAGCAGTTGATGTGGCAGGAACTCTTGGCTTCTCGGACATACTGGCTCAGGGTGCGTCGGATTCATTATCCTCGCTGCGTGTCGGTGCCATCAGGCAAATCTTCTACCTTTGGAGAAACGACAGGGGCGAACTGCCAGCCACCGTGGAAAACCGAGGGATAGGCGCTCTCAAGACTTTGGGCCATAACGTAGCAGGACCACTCGGAATACCCAAGGCCGCCGTTCTGGAGTCGGTTATCGGTATCTCAGTGCTCATGTTCCTTGAGATGCCCGACGACCCGATTCTCGGGCAAGAGCTCCAAGCAGTGTGCCGGCAAGTGATTGACGGATTGCTGCACGCAAACACGCGAGTCGGCCGCGCCCTGCTGCGAGTTTTAGTGGGTGACCGAGTCTTGTCAATCTTTGTCAACTTCGCTGCCCGAGTTACAGCCGAGGATCCCAGATACTACATGGGGCAAATCGAGGAATTTGCTGCCTTCTTTGAGCTTCCAACAGAGAAGCGACTTTGGCTTAGAATGATTCTGCCATATCTAGACCCAGGCTGCGGTCGCATCGAGGAAGTTAGAGATGTGATGAAACACGTGTTCGAGACTGATGACCTTCTGACAGGAGGGGTTCTTGCGCTGGCCTTAGTAGCTCATGGAAGAAAGAGGCCGGCAGACATTGTCCCCGTCATTGCTGAACTATTTGAATATGTGATGTCCCTGTCGCCGCGTGGAGTACCGGCTGTACAGTACCTATCAGGTGCACTGTACGAGGTTCTGAGGTGCCAAGAGAGTATAGATGAGGAAACCTGGAAGTTGGTAGACTACTTCGCTTCAGCGCCTCTGGACAAGACAAGAGCAGTACTTGTCTCTAGGATTGGAAGGGAGTACTTCTGTATCGGGTTTTTGTATCCTTCCCTACTGTATTTGGAGAAACTTGGACATCCCGGCCTGCATCTCTGGAGACGCTATCTTGGACTAGCGGTGGAGGAGGAGAACTGGGAATTCCTGGGAGACTTGCTGCATCTAGCTGGCGAACTGGCACTACCGTATCACGCTCCAAGTGCTGCGCTTGCAATTCTGCGCGAGCTACCGCCGTTGTCTGACGAGACGGAGACTCGAAGAGTTCTAGACTTGCTGGCTAGGATTCGATTCTCCTATCCTGATTTGGTGGATGAATTCCTGGATACTGAAGACTTTCCTGAGCAATCTCAATCCTATATCCGCGATGCCACTGTCGAGGAATCTATCATTCAGATTGTGTTTTCTCGTTTCATCTCGTTTGCCGTCGATACATTGCAAACCGAATCTTTTCGTGAGCTTTTTACCTCTGTGCTAGACAGAGCTGTCGACTGTTCGAAGCTAGGTGAGTGGCTCAATTTCTTGACACGTAGCCTCACCAACGTAGCCTATGGAGCACGGCTCTTTCCAGAAAACGAATAGCAAGCGTGCCACGATTCTGTGGAGCTGGGCGCGATGGGGAGGGCTCGCCGGTTCCAACATCCCCGGACACCTTGCTCTGAAGGAGGAACAATGAGAAGAGAGAACTGCACTCAACCTGTGCTTCACGGGAAATGGGAACGGGATGAGGTGGAGGTTGATGGAGAGACAATAGGCTATGCACTTTATGCGATTGACGCAAGAACCGAAAGCCAGCGAATAATGAATGCAAGAGATAACACGCTGGATGGCAATTTGAACGTGTACATTCCTGGGCATGGGCAGACAGCTGCTGCTGCAAGGAACTTGATAGCGACAACTGTAGCCCTTAGCCCGTCAAAGGTCCTATGGTCAATCGACATTGATCCTCCGAGAGGGGGAGACCCAGCAAGAGCAGAAGCCTTGATCAAGATAATCCGAAGGAAGGTCAGCGACGAGCTCTTCAATGGTGAACGTCAGGGATTGGCAGGCTCCCCCTTCTTCAGAGTGACGATATTTGGTTGGTCCCACGGTGCGGCAGAAGCCATGCTAGCTGCTGAGAAGGACTGCGATCTCTTTCAGCAAGTTGTTGGCCTTTGCCCAGCGGGGCTCATAGAACGCCCACCATATGAGCTCCTTTGGAGCTTTATACTGGAGAGCTTGCGTGTTTTCTGGGATGCTTTGCCCAGATTTGACTGCACAGTTGCAAGAGTATTGGCGATAGGATACGATATTCTAGCAGGGGTCTTCTGTGACTTTCTGAGAAGCAAGTCATTGCAGAGAGTGATCAATGATGTACGATGGGCCAGTAGAAAGGTCACTGATAAGGATTATAGGTACGACGGAATGGTGGTGATTCTATTCGGAGGAAAAGATGGCGTAATTCGCTGGCAAGATGTGTTTCCCGCATGCCAGCATCCGAGCAACATAGGGCAATTTGTTGAGGAATACAAGAAGCGCAACTTCCCTATGGTCCGCCGACTGGAGGTGCGGGTACTCGAAGGGAACCACGTGGCCCCAGAGGTAAACGCACGGTTGTACATTGAATCTGCATTTGATTTACTGTAAGGAGAATGATTTCCCGACGATGCCGTAATGTGGAGGAATGGAGTGTCCAAGTTTAAGAGTCCAGAAGCTCAGTTCATAACTATTGACGGGGGGCGGTACTGCTACAGAAGGAGCGGGGAAGGACGTGCAATCGTGCTACTCCACGGCCTAACTGACTCGGGCCGGTTTCTTTGGCGAGAGTTTATTCGTCATTTTGAGAATGAATATACCGTGATTGCAATGGATCTGAGAGGACACGGGGACTCAGAGAAGCCCAAACGCGGATATGCACCTGCTGACCAAGCACGGCTAGTCGCTGCATTCATAGATAGATTGAGGTTGGACAGACCAGTTCTACTCGGGCACTCCCTAGGAGGCATTATTGCCGCCAAACTTGCCATAGTGTTTCCAGATAGGCTCAGCAAGTTGATAATTAGCGATAGTCCACTGGGTGCGGGATTTTGGAAGAATCTTGGCTTGGTGACTCGCATCCCGCGCAGGGGAGTGGCAATAGTGGGACTCACAATGGTCCCACTTCTGGGTAGACTTATGTTCAAGTTTAGATCCCCAAGGACAATGCGGATGACTCTTGAGAGTTTGCAAGTGTTCTGTGATCCCTCACACATTACAACGGAATTGGTTCAAGAAAAGATGAGAAGTACCTATGAGGCTATCTCTCAGTCATTGTGGCAAGCGGTGATCTTTGAGAATCTATTTAGGGACTTGGATCGCATCTCGGTTCCGACTCTGATTATTCATGGTAGCCACGATACTCTGGTACCTCTAGATTGGGCAGAAAGAGCTGTTTCCAAGATCCAGGACTCGCGGTTGGTGCTGATAGAGAATGCAGGGCACTTCCCACTGATCGAACAGCCAGATCAGTTCAATCAGGCAGTGTCTCAGTTTCTCTCAGCATCGGAATAGTAGGCGATGAAACCAACGGACCAAAAACTTGCACTTCCGACGATTCAGTTTTTGCTTCGGAAAGATGATGATGATGAGGAGGAGGTAGACAGTGGTTCAACAGAATGATTCTCCAAAGACTGTCGGTGGGGACAACATCCAAGCCACCATCGGCGATCACGCCCAGGGTGTGACCGTGGGGAAAGGCATAGACATACACCAGGTGATTGGCGAGTGGACTCAGGTTCAAGTCACCGAGGCCGACTTGGCTGCCGTGCGAGAGATCTTCGCCGAATTGAAGCGCCAAGTCGAAACTCAAGCTCCGCCGGAAAAGAAAGATTCAGCGACGGAGCGAGTCGAGGAGTTAGAGGAGGCGGTCACGGCAAAGGAACCGGACTTGACGACTATGGAGTACGTCAGGAAATGGTTCGGCAAACACGTGCCCCAGTTGGCTGGTACAGTCGTAGGTGTGCTTGTCAACCCTGTCGTAGGCAAAGTCGTCGAAGCCGCCGGAGATCTTGCGGCCGGGGAGTTAAAGCGACGGTTTGAGAAGGCGTAAAAGGGACATCTGACCGCCGGCGTGTACACCATTGGGATTACCGAATGTATTTGAGCCGTCTCCGCTATCCTATCCGTCCCCCTTCACCTCACCAGAGGTGGAGGGGGCTTGCTTTTTGGGTGGGTATAGCGAAACTCGCCTTGTCAAAAAGCCCCCTCTGTGGTAAACTTGAGGCGTCTTGTCCGTGCCATTTTTACAAGTGGGGTGGCCGCCTGATGGAATCCTTCTTCTATACACTACTGCCATCTGCTTTTGGCAGGCTTGGCATCGTCTGGCGGGAAGCCGATGACGGGCCAAAGATCCAACGAGTGTTTCTTCCCAATGAGAGGACGCCGGTGGAGAGCCTTGTCCAGACCACCTTTGTTGACGCCAGTCCTCAGTCGTGTTCCACCATCGCTGAACTTGGTGAGCGAATTCAGCGTTTTCTTGAGGGTGAGGCCGTTGATTTTGAACTGAAGGTCATTGCTCTCGAAAAGTGTTCCGAGTTTCAGCAGAGGGTTCTCGTGGCTGAATACGGAATTCCGCGGGGCTGGGTGAGCACTTACGGGAGGATCGCCAGAGGCTTGGGGGTTCCGGGCGCTGCCAGGGCAGTTGGCGCAGCCCTGGCACACAATCCTTTCCCCATCATCATCCCCTGTCATCGAGCCATCCGGGCCAATGGGGAACTTGGGGGCTTCCAGGGTGGACAAAGCATGAAGCGGGCTTTGCTCGAACTTGAGGGGATAGAGTTTTCACCGTCAGGAAAGGTTCTGACGAACAGGGTTCACTATTGACGCGCCGGTTCGCAGGCCCTGCAGTATTTTCTGATTCTACTCGTCGTCAATCGTACGCCAGGCGCATCTCTTCGTCTGTCAGGACGTGCTGGATGCGTTCTTGCCACTTGGCCGACCGCCAGGTTCCCAACTCCTGGTGGGTCAAGTAATAGTTCTGTGGGATGGGATGGGTGCCGATGACCACCTCCAGCCCGTACTTGGCGGGGATGAACTCACAGAAGGCCTGCAGGTGCGGGCAGGGCGGATAGCCGACCACCAGGCCCGTGGCCAGGTGGATGACCTCGGCGCCATTCTTCTTCATTTCCGCGGGAGCGTACTCCACGTTGCCGCCCGGACAGCCGTCGCAGGTAGCGTAGCCCACCAGCTCGACCTCCTCTCCCTCGTACAGAGCGAAGGCCCCTTCCCGGTTTCGCAGAGACCGCAGGCACTTCCCGCCCGCACAAGTATGGTAACGGTGGCAGATGATGATGCCGACTTTCTTCATGCTGATTGTTCCTCCTTCAATTTTTGCATTGGTTGGGAGCTGAGGCAATCCATTTCCGCCGAGGCTGCTCCTCCATCGTGCCGGTGCGCACACCGGCACTGCTGCTAACAGGCTACTTGCTTCTCCTGGTATTCCCTGATCTTGTCAATTAACACCGGAACAAACTCCCGGCAGTCATCAACGATGCCATAGTCCACCTGCTCAAACACCGGCGCTTGGGGATCGTTGTTGATGGCTACCATAACCTGGGCGCCGACTATGCCCACCGTATGCTGCAACTCGCCCGACAGCCCCACCCCGATGTAGAGCTCCGGACTCACCATTTTGCCGCTCTGTCCGATCATGGTCTCCAGCCCGGCCCAGCCTTCGTCAACGGCTGGCCGGGTGCAGCCCAGGGCGGCGTTGAGCGCCTTCGCCAGCTCGGCTATCTGATGCCACCCCTCCACATCGCCGGCGCCGGCGCCACCGGCCACGACGATGGGGGCCGATTCCAGAGGCATGCCTTCCGGCTCCTGGCGGACAACTTCCAGGGTTTGAATCCGGCGGGGGAGATCAGCCGGCACCTCAAGCGGGATGATCTCTCCTGTTTTGGTCTCGTCCAGTTCGGGGGTAGGGAAAACGCCTTTGGCGGCGGTGGCCATCTGCGGGCGCCTTTCCGGGCAGGTGATCGAAAGCAGGCCACCGTAGGCCGGGATTATCTGCTCCAGGATGCCGTTCTCGTCGAGCACCAGCTCAATGCAGTGAGCCGTCAGGCCGGTTGCCAATCTAGCTGCCACCAGCGGGGCCAGTTCTCTTCCCCTGGCCGTCGAGCCGATGAGCACGATTTCCGGCTGTCGCTCTTGGGCGAGTTTGACGATGATTTCGGTGTAGATTTCCGGCTGATAAAAGGCCAGTTCGGGGCTGTCGCCCAGGTAGACCCGGTCGGCGCCGGCGGCGAACAATGGCTGGGGTTGGCCGCCCAGCTTGTCCCCCAGCAGCACGACTTCCACGGAAGTGACCAATTCGTCAGCCAGTTTTCGCGCCTGGCCGATGAGCTGGAGCGACACGGCAAGAATCCGACTGTCAATTTGCTCGGCGATGACCCACACCGGGCCGTTTGTGTTTCCCATTTTTCCTCATCGCTCAGAGCGACTGCTAGCCGAAGCGCGTTTCCCCTCCCTCGGAGGGAGGGGCTAGGGGTGGGTAGGCCTTCGGTGCCGCAGAATCCACCCCCTCCCAGCCTCCCCCTGCCAGGGAGAGGAGCTTCTCCGCCCTCCTGGATGGTTCCCCAATCATCCCCTATATCACTCCCGCCTCAACCAGCCTCTGAACCAGCCGCTCGGCTTTTTCTTCCCTCGTGCCGGCGATGATCTCGACTTGCCGCTTGCTGTCTTTGGTCGTCATTCTGGAGACAATCGTTGGCGACCCTTTTAAGCCTACCGACTCTTCCGACACGCCCAGTTCACTGATCCCCCACCGGGTGATTTCCTTCTTCCTGGCCCCGACGATTCCTGAGAAGCTGAGGGTTCGCGGCGTGTTCAGTTCTTTGGTCACTGTAAACACAGCCGGAAGTTTCGCCCGCACCAGGCGGTGTCCGTTTTCCAGGCTGGCTTTCACTTTCCACCACTCTCCGTCGAACGCGACGATCTCTTTCACCCTCGTGACCACTGGGATTCCCAGCCAGGTTGCCAGTTCCGGGCCGACCCACTCGGTGCTGCCGTCGCTGCTGGCCCTGCCGCACAAGACCACGTCGTACGAGCCGATTTTCTCAATGCCTTTGGCCAGGGTGTAAGCCGTGGCGTAGGCGTCGGCGCCGGCAAAAGCCGGATCGCAGAGCAGGAATCCCCGATCAGCACCCAGGGCCAGACATTCCTTGACGATTTTGCCGGCCTGGGGAGGGCCCAGGCTGAGTACCGCGACGTGTGCGTCGTGCTGCGCTTTGATCTGAAGCGCCGTTTCCAGCGCGTTCTTGTCCAGCGGATTCAAGACCAGCGGCACGCCGGGCCTGGTGAGGGTTTTGGTGACGGGATCAATCTTGATTTTGTTCGCTTCTTTTGGATCGGGGACTGCTTTGACACAGACGACGATGTTGAGCATGATGTAAACCCTGCGTAGAACCAGTGGTAAACTCCCCTCTCCCAGAGGGGGGGAGAGGGCCTTCTACGAAAGCACCCAGCGGGCGATGATGACCTTCATGATGTCGGAAGTGCCGGCCGACGGTCCCAGCACGGCAGCATCGCGCCAGTAGCGGGTGACGGCGTATTCTTCCAGGCAGCCATAGCCGCCGTGGATGTCAACGGCCATTTTGGCCGCCTTCTGCGCTGCTTCCGTGGTGAAATGCTTGGCCACGGCGAACTCGTTGCTCGACCGCAGGCCCTGGTCCTGCCTGGCCGCCGCTCGGTATCCCAGCAGTCGCCCGGCATCCAAATCAATCTTCATTTCCGCCAGCTTGTTCTGAATGGTCTGCAATCGGCTGATCGGTTTCCCGTAAAGAATCCGCTCCTGGGCGAATTTCACCGACGCTTCCAGGCAGGCGGCCTGCAGCCCCAGGCCACAACCGACCATACCGCCTCTGCCGACCTCGCTGATGCCAGTCATGGCCACCCGCAGGCCCTGGCCCTCTGCTCCCAGCAGATTCTCCCCGCGAACCCGGCAGTTTTCAAAAATCAATTCGCCGGTGTTGCAGCCGCGCAGGCCCACTTTGTGCTCTCTGTGCCCAGGTTTGAATCCCTCCATCCCTCCCTCGACAACGAAAGTTGAGAAGGCGTCGGGATCCTCCTCGTCTTTGGCCAGAACGATAATCGTATCGGCGATGTGGGAGTTGGTGATGAAGCACTTGCGGCCATTGATGACGTAGTCGTCGCCGTCCTTCTGGTAGGACGTGCGACCGCCCGTGGGATCAGAACCGCCGGTCGGCTCGGTCACGGCTATCGTGGCCAGCCGTTCCCCCGCTGCCAGGCCAGGCAGATACTTCTTTTTCTGCTCCTCGGTACCGAATTTGATGATCGGCTCGATGCCCAGGCCCAAAACCTGGAGCATCATGGCTGTGGCCACCGAAACGCGGCTGATCTCCTCCAGGGCGATGAGGCGGGCCACGTAGCCCAATCCCAGGCCGCCGTATTCTTGCGGAATGGTGATGGCCATCATCTCGGCCTCCCCCAGGGCCTTGACCACTTCGGCGTTGACCCTCCCCGTTTCCTCCATTTCGGGAATCCTGGGAGCAATCTGGGTTTCCGCAAACTCGCGAGCCGCTTGCCTGAACAACTCCTGCTCTTCAGTAAAAGTAAAGTCTATCACCTTTGACTTGCCTCCTTCCAAGATTGGGGGGTAGGGTGGGCGTTAGTGTTATACTACTCCTCGGATAGATTGTCAAGTTGACCGACCTTCCATCCCGCGTCAACCGCGCAAGCGGCTTTTTGCTGTGCGCCAAAATGTCGTAATTGCGGTTTCACCCTGGTGTGATATAATACTACACAGCGGAAATCGAGAGGGAGGAACCTATGATGGCGAAGATACTGGTGGCCGAGGATGACGAGTCCTTGACCTCGTTCTTGCAGCCCATGCTGAAACGGGCCGGGTTCCAGGTGGTGATCGCGCGAGACGGCGAGGAAGCCCTGGCGCTGGCGGCTGCCGAAGAGCCTGACCTGGTGGTGCTGGATGTCAGGATGCCCAGGCTGGATGGCTGGGAGGTGTGCAGGGAGCTGCGGAAGCGGGAGCGGTATATCCCTGTCATTATGCTCACCGCGCTGGGCGAGACAGCGGAAAAGGTCAAGGGCTTGAGCATAGGAGCCGATCATTACTTCACCAAGCCTTTCGACCCGCACGAACTGATCGCCCAGATCGAGGCTACCTTACGAACGGTGCGTGAGAGCCAAGAAGCGCGGCGTCCCCATCGCCTGGTGTTCGACCGCCTGGAGATTGACCTGGACAAACGCAGGGTTTGGATCGGGGGGCAAGAGGTGCAGCTCACGCCGACCGAGTTCAACCTGCTGCGCTTTCTGGCGGAGCAGCCGGGCCAGGTCTTCGGGCGAGAGACGCTCCTGGACAGGGTCTGGGGATGGGAAGTGGCCGTTGACTCCAGGGTGGTGGACAAGAACATCGCCGAACTGCGCAGGAAGTTGGAGCCGAATCCGAGTGTGCCACAGTACATTCTAACCGTGCGGGGCGTCGGCTATCAGTTTCGGGAGCACCCCCCCTCTTTTCCCCCCAAGTTGGGGGGGAGGAAGGGGGAACAATGAGTGGACCGGTGATCCATGTCTCTTTCGACCCCATAGGGGCAGCCATCCTCTTGCTTGCGCTTCTGATGGTCGCCGCAGGACTGGTGCTGCTCACCTCGTGGTATTGGAGAAGGCGGCTGGCTCGACCCTCCATGGTGGGGCAATTGGACGCGCTGCTGGACAACCTGCCTCTGGGGCTTTTGCTCACCGACCGACAGGGGCAGGTGCTCTGGTGCAACCCGGAGGCCCGTCAATTGCTTTCCTTGGATCGCGCTTCGCCTCGACTGGATGGCGGTCTGGTCGCCGTCGTGAAACGAGTAGCTGAGTCCCGCCAATCGGAACTGCACGAGCTTCAGCCCTCGGATGGCGTGCGGCTTCAGTTGCGGGCCATGCCCCTGGGCAGCTCGTCTCCTCCTGGGGATAGGGTGATCTGCATGGTCACGGACGTTTCAGAGCGACGCCATCAGGGGGAATTCTACCGCAGCTTCATCCAAAACATCTCCCACGAGCTACTGACCCCTCTGGCAGCCATTGCCGGCCATGTCGCCAACATCAAGGAATGTTCCATCGAAGAAGTCGAGAGCTGGCGGCTTTCGCAGGACATCATCGAGCGAGAGGTGCGGCGGCTCACTGGCCTGACCAGCAATCTGCTCCTCCTCTCCCGATTGGAGTCGGGCGTCCCGCTGCGCTTGGAGCCCACCAACATCGGGGTTGTGGTCGAGGAGGCCGTGGCCGGGCTTCTCCGGGTGGCGCAGGCGAAGGGGATCGAGCTGTCCATCCAGAGCCCGTCTCGGCTGCCCCGTATCCCTGCTGACAGGGATCGGATCAAACAAGTCTTCATCAACCTGCTGGATAACGCGGTCAAGTACTGCCCTGAGGGAAGTGAGGTGCAAGTCCGGCTGCAGACGGACGGAGAGGGCATCGTCGTCGAGGTGGCCGACGACGGGCCGGGCATCCCGCCAGAGGACCTTCCCCACATCTTCGACAAGATGTATCGGGTGGAAAAAGAGGGAACCAGGGCCGTGAAGGGGAGCGGTCTGGGGCTGTCCATCGTAAAGAGAATCGTGGAGCTGCACGGCGGGCAAATCGCGGTGGAAAGCGTAGAAGAGGCAGGGACCGCGTTCAGGGTGAGGTTGCCGTTGGCTGGTGAACCAATGTGAAGAAACGGGGACAAAATCGTTACAAACCCGTAACATTCGTCGGTACGGGCGTAACCATTTTGTGATAGAATGTAGATGTGGGCGGAGGGGAGACCTAAAATCATGGGCAGCAGCAACGACAGGCTAAGCTTGACTCGTGTCCTGGCGCTCATCTTGGTGGGCGTTACGGCCCTGGCGGGGTGCACCCACATTCAGGTGAGTCTGGACAGGACGACACCCGATCTCAAGGCGACTGAGACGGCGATAGCACGCAGCGCTGTGGCGACAATCACTGCACAAGTGCCCAGCCCTACCTTCACATCAGCAGCTACAGCTACGCCGAGGCCCGTAGCTACGCCTGCTGTGACCCCAACTGCCGCACCCACTGTGACGCCCACAGCCACACTGACCAAGACACCTACAGCGACCTACACCCCAACGCCGACGGCTACCGCTACAACGCCTACGCCAATACCGCCGTTGACACCGAGCCAAGTTACCTGCCGACTGAGCCTGCTGAGCCCGCCAGATGGGGCATCCTTTGGGGATGAAACGAGGGTTGTGACGTTACAATGGGAATCCGACAGAGCACTGGCCGCGGACGAGTACTTCTTCGTCAACGTAACCTACCCGCACGACGAACAGACCTGGTACGACGGCACCTGGGTGGACCCAGCTCGTCAAATTCCCTCGGGGGCGCGGGATACGAGCTGGGAACTGGAAGATTACCTTTGCGCGGAGGCTCTCTCGGACAGCGGCTGCTTCGATTGGAACGTCGCTATGAAGCGGAGGAAAGGGGGCTATCCAGATCTGGGCGACGAAGTTGAGTGCCTCAGCTCGACCTGGTCTTTCTGTTGGACCGGGTGCGAGAGAAAGCCTACCCGAACGCCCGTGCCGCCAACGGAGACCCACACGCCGCAGCCTTATCCTCCCCCACCCACGGAGACACACACGCCGCAACCTTATCCTGCACCGCCAACGGCGACGACGATAGCTACCTGGACGCCCACCTCAGTGGCTACGGGCACGGCCACAGTGAAGCCCTAGTGCTGTTTCACGTAACTAACCTTGACTTTTTGTAGGCGACGCCGCCTCCCCGATACCACTATATCTTGGGGGATATTGGGTATTAGCCCCCTAGATATAGAGCAGCCTGCGAGGTGTCCGCTTTATTCCAAAAGTCAATATCTGTTTTGTGAAAGAGCACTAGTGTAGGAACTCACAGACAACATCCCTGAACGCAACGCCAGCCACGGTCGTGTTTTTGCGTGCCCTGAGGCTGGCGTTTGTTTTGTGGTCGTGAAGGTTGCAATGTGAAGAAACGGGGACAAAACCGTTACAGACTCGTAACATTTGTCAGTACAGGCGTAACCATTTTGTGATAGAATGTGGATGCAAACGGGGAGCACCAAACAAGGGCGTAACTCTACGTAGCAAGGGAAAGGAGATAGAAATGAGCGAGAAGAAGCAAGTGAACGGCACTACGGCTAGAACGGTGAGGCGAATTGGCGCTTTGGCCTTCAGAGTTGTGTCAGCAGCGGTCTGTCTGCTCCTGCTCAACTTGCCTCTCTGGGCCTCCCCCGATACCGACTTAGCCCAGCAGGATACCACGGTACGAATGAAGCCTGACCAACCAACGGTGACAGTGAGCGAGAACATCACCGTCTCATTGATGATGGACGATGTCAGCGACCTATGGAGATTCGAGCTTGAACTGCTCGGTATCCCCAGCATTGTCACGATGGACGGCCTGCCGATGGGTGACTTCCCCCAGGGCGAGAGCCTTTTCGACTTGCAAGATGTCCGGTTGGTGGACACACTTGAGACTTCCCAGGTGGCTAGCGATGAGAATAGTTCGGATTGGCACATTGAGACCGCAGACAGCGAGGGGCGGGTGGGCTACTACACCTCTATGAGCCTGGATGGAGAGGGCTATCCGCACATCAGCTACTTCGACTCCACGCCCAACTATGACCTGAAGTACGCTTACCAGGACGCCTCTGGCTGGCACATCGAGACCGTGGACAGCGATGGGATTGCTGGCCTCTCTACCTCGCTGGTCCTAGATGAGAGCGGCTATCCGCACATCGGCTACTTCAGCAACAACGATCTGAAGTACGCCTACCGAGACGCATCGGGCTGGCACATCGAGACGGCGGACAGCAAGGGGTATGTCGGCTACTACACCTCCCTGAGCTTGGATGGGGATGGCTATCCGCACATCAGCTACTTCGACTGGTACCCCAACTACGACCTGAAATACGCCCGCCGGGATGCTTCTGGCTGGCACGTCGAGACTGTGGACAGTATCGGGCAAGTCGGCTGGCACACTTCCCTGGGATTAGACGAGAGCGGCCATCCTCACATCAGCTACTGCGGCAGCCACACCCTGAAGTACGCTTACCAGGATGCCTCCGGCTGGCACATCGAAACTGTGGACAGTGAGGGGTGGGTGGGGTACTACACCTCACTGGACTTGGACAAGAGTGGGTATCCGCATATCGGCTACCTCGGCAACTACGACCTGAAGTACGCTTACCAGGACGCCTCCGGCTGGCACGTCGAAACTGTGGACAGCGACGGGCGGGTGGGCTTCTACACCTCGCTGGCTTTGGATGCGAGTGACTATCCGCACATCAGCTACAGCGACTCCTATCCCGACTACGACCTGAAATACGCCCACCAAGACGCTTCTGGCTGGCACATCGAGACCGTGGACACCAGGGGGTGGGTTGGCTGGTATACCTCCCTGGCGCTGGATGGAGGCGGGCATGCGCACATTAGCTATCAAGACCCCTATCCCGATTACGACTTGAAGTACGCCCGCCGGAAGTAAGGCGCTGACATCAAAGAGAGGGGAATGATGATGGAAAAGCTGCTCGTTATCTTAGTTCTGCTGTCGGTTCTCGTCTCCGCTTGCGGATGCACTCCAACTTCAACGGATACCGCTGAATCATCGACCTACGGTCCAACTCCGACGAATACTGCCAGCCCAGCGACCCCCACTTTGACTCCAACGGATACCCCTGGACCACCAACTCCCACTCCAACTTCTACTTCTACTCCGATTCCAATACCTGAATCATGCGGTTCCCACGCCGTACCTTCCGAGCAAGCAGAAAACTACATAGGGCAGATCGTCACCGTGCGGATGGGCCGGGCCTGCTGCTCCTACCACCCTGATGTAAAGGGCAGTCCCACTTTCTGCAATGATGCCCCTTACCCCACTCACGACTTCACCATGCTCGTGTGGGGCCAAGACTGGAGCGACTACGATGGACGCTGCATTTGCGGGTAGTGGCGAATTTTGACTGATTGTGGTATAACTCCTTATCATCATCCGAGGAGGTATGCCATGATCGTAGAAATCAAAGTGTATCGCTGTCCGAAGTGCAATAGTGTTGACATCATCAAGAA
>Ga0307437_1001195_pt1 | contig 17954 bp, 13 predicted proteins | sample SalMarWE160390MG_FD_202146 | JGI IMG/M metagenome (GOLD analysis project Ga0307437, IMG submission 202146) | Salt marsh sediment microbial communities from the Plum Island Ecosystem LTER, Massachusetts, United States - WE1603-90 | ecosystem: Environmental > Aquatic > Marine > Intertidal zone >...
ATAGAATATATGATGGCTTTCTTTTCCAGAGCACGTAGAACAGGATCATCAGTAGGGCCGTTCTTTACGATGCTCAGCCTATCACTTCCGGAAGAGTTCTGAACACTCCGATACCAATCCGGGTAGTGATCTACATTGTACTTGCGAACCTTCCTCCACAAAAAACGAAATAATAACAAGAATTCAACAAGAATTGATGCACCTGCAGCAAAAAACGATAGAGCGAATAATCCTAATGAATATGCGACGTACGTCTTGGCCTGTGGAAAAAAGACGGAGATGCTCAATAGAACAAAGCCCATACCAATTACTATTGCCATGATTTCAAGTATTTTGTGTAAAATCCTTTCAAGTCGCATCTCTTTCAACTGCAATTGGTATTCCTTTGTTTTCAGTGTCGTTCTCTCCTCAAGCTGCTTTCGGATGATAATGGACGCGGCTTTCTTACGGAAAAAAATCAAGTAGCATCCAATCAACAGTTCTAAAATCGCACTAAGTTTATCCCACATATTTTATGCCCTGAATGTCTTCCTACATACCCAAAAGCTGATCCGCAGTCACGCCATAAACTGAAATGAATCCTATACCAGCGATACCTCCCTGTAGGAGCTCCGCGGTATCTTCGCGCATTGTGTTCATCATAATTGCCCTGTCAATAAGATCAAGTTCACTGAAGGCCGATCGCGGGTCACCATCAGTAATATAGGGTATCTGCATGCCGGAGAAAACATAGAACAAGCTGAAACTAGCGCCTAAAGCCATGGTACCACCAGTGGTCATTCCAAACTCCCAAGCGTCGCCTCCCTGCTGAAGATTTCTTGTCCATTGAGTATATCCTCCCCCGTAAATTCCAGCAATTCCCACATGCCACCCTGTTTCAACAGTCGTATATGGAAACGGACAAACGCTCATAGTAAAATCGATCCCGCCTACCGGGTTTGTAGTCCACGAAGGTCCTAAGTAAAAATGAGCTTCATTTCTTTCGAACATCAAACCGCCAGTGGCACCAAAGCCTCCTAGTGCCATACCAACACCCGCGCCGATGCCAGCACCTACGGGATTCCAACTGGCTCCGCCACCAATTATAGCACCCTGAAGCATACCCGGCACCATTCCATACGCCCAGGTAAAGTTAAAATCTATATAGTCTCGACCAAATGGGTCTATTTTGTTGACAGGGTCATTTATGCAGTACAGATACACATGCAGTGTCAACGGTTCTTGCAATCTGCCGAGGACGGGATCGCGGGCAGTGAACCGGCTGATGTGCGGGTCGTACTGACGGGCACGGAGATAATACTGGTCGATCTCCGTATCGAAATATTGACCCGTGAACATCATATAGTTGGTCAGGGTTCCATCTTCTTCAAGGACTTCGCCGAAGGGTTCATACGTATAATATCTTACGACGCTGCCGGAAGTATTGATAATCTGGCGAACAGAGCCTAAACGGTCGTGGATGTAGAAATAGCGCGGAGCGGAATAATCTCCATCGTTCTGGCAGAGCGGCTGGCCGTTGGCGTAAATATAGGTCTTGAGGATGGTATTATCTGTCATTTCCATTAATATCGTCGGCAAATCGCCCACAATATCGACGATATACTTGTGTGTTATTTGGCCAGCTCCATCTATAGATTGCTTCCAGATACGATTGCCGCCGGGGTCGTATCTTAAGCTAATTGATTTGGCGCCTTTTGTCGCAGAGCGGAGCTTATTGTCCCAATTATACTGAAGGGTTGTATCAGTGCCATTAATCATATCGGTAGCGGTCATATTGCCGTTATCATCCCAGCCGAGTGAGAACCCACGATTGTATATAGCTTTAATTTCATCTGAGGACAGCTCCCTGTCATAGATTTGAACATCGTCGATTGCGCCGTCGAAATATTCATTAACTGTTGGGTGTAATTCCCTTCCAATAGCAACCTGAGTTCCATACGTACGCAAATTCTCATTTACTGTGTTCGTTGCTTTTAAAACACCATTCACATAGATTTTCAGATTATCACTACCGCCATATCTATCCCATGTTCCTGCAAGATGATACCATTGGCCTGTTGATATAGTAGATGCAGGCGTTGCACTTTTATAACCAGTAGGTACACGAACCCAAAATTTTGGAAATCCAGAATCAACTCTTAATCCCCAATCAAACTCCGAAACTGCTTGTTCAAGACATACAACCATAAACACATTGTATCCATCGCCCCTTGAGAAGCTATCTCCGTTTATCCATGCCGAGGCTGTAAGAGTCTGCCTGTTCATAAGAGAACTGTCGCCACCACAATTAACATAATCATCAGTACCATCGAAAGTCAAAGCGCCATCTATCTCGCCTGTCCAATCGTGTGCATCTGTATTGGGATTGCCTGTTGGATCATTAAACGTGCCGTTATTGCCATATACGGAGCTGTCTGCCACGTTTGGATTGGGAGCATTATCATCCATTTTCCAGTGTCCAACCAAACCGTCTTGTGGACTGCTTGTGCTGGCAGTTAGAAGCAGATCACCATCGTAAGTGAAAGTGCTGTAAGCCTCCTGAATCTGCCTGGAATCCAAATTGCCATCCTTTCGATAATTATATTCGGCGTTCCAATAAGGACTGCTGTTCTTGTCTATGGAAGCCTGCTTTAACTGTGAACGCATATCGTAATCGAAACCGTAGCTGAAATCAACAGTACCGCTGGTTTTGGAGATGGTTTCGTCGGCGTCGCAGAGCCTGCCGAGACCGTCAATTTTGGCCCAGTCTGACTGAGGGCCGTATGTTCCGCCGAAAGTATAGGTCGGACCACCGGCAGTTGCGAATTTCGTAAGATAGTTGTCGAGGTTATAAGTGTAGTCAACGGAGACTGTGGGACCGGCCTCGCTGCCAGTGCGATAATACATTAGCTGGGAGCGATTACCGTTTTTATCGTAGTCAAAGCCCGCTATATTCTGGTAGCCATATTGTTGTAACGGTTCGCCGACATTCTTCAGCCGACCTGCCACATCGTATTCATACTCCACAGAGTAGATAATGTTATCGGGGCTGATAATATCATTAACGACAATAGTCTGTTTCTGGCCGCTGCGCTTGTGAAATCGGTTGATGTATTGCGAATAGCAAAAGTGCGTTTGCCCGATTGCCTTTGCCGGCGATTCTTCTTTCTCGGGAATTGCGACAAGATGAACGTGGTTCGTCATCAGGCAATAACCTTGTACCCTCATCCCGTATTTCTCACAATTTTTTCGAAGTAGCTCCAGATACACAAGGCGGTCATCGTCAACAAAAAAGACATCTTGACGGTTGTTGCCGCGTTGGGTGATATGATGAGCTACTTCAGTAACAACTATTCGTGCGGCCCTCGGCATTCCTAAAAGCTAACACAAGCAAGCCGGGATATCAACTAAAAACATGTGCATCTCTATCTTTCCTATTTTACTCTTTATTTGCCTTGCTTCAAAAAGCCCTTGCCTTAGTCTCACCCGATGCTCAAGACGAGGTAACAAAGCAGATTCGCAGGCGATTGGAGCTCTATAATCAGGGAAAACCATACACCCTGGACCTAAGCAAGCCCGGAGCACAACTTCCTCCCGACACTGAAAAGATAGATAAATAGCAAAAAACATTGATTTTACACCTCTTTTCCGAACATTTCGCCCTATTCCATCGTAAATCTATCAAAAAGACAAAAAATATCAATTATTATTGAAGAAAATTGCTTGACGACCCGTCATTACATGTATAGAATCGAAAGTAGGTGGGTTGGTTGTTGTGTCTAACAGCCTTATTGAAAAGGATTATTAGGACTTTGAGAAAATTCTTGATAACTTGTGCCTTTTTGCTTTAAACTGCTTGTAATATAAGCGAACGCTTGCAATGACCGCTGGCAGTTTTAAGCAGCGGTTTTTTTTATTGCTCTTTTTTAACTAAATAGGTATAACCGGCGGGCCCTATTAGCTTGTGATTGATTATTTTCGTATTGATGGATGGTTGTAAATTTGCTAATAATCATTTATCAATAATCAATTAGTTTAGGGCTCGTAGCTCAGTTGGTTAGAGCGCACGCCTGATAAGCGTGAGGTCGGTAGTTCGAATCTACCCGGGCCCACTTCCTTTGGCTGAAAGCCAAAGGAAATCCGAAAGTCGAACATCGAAATACTAAACAAATTCGAATGGCCGAAGCTCAAATGTCCAAAACGCAGTTTTGAATTTCGCAAATTTGAATTTTGATATTGTTTAGGATTTAGAGTTTAGGATTTAGAATTTCCACGAAGTGGCCCGGGGACGTAGCTCAACTGGGAGAGCGCCGGCTTTGCAAGCCGGAGGTTGTCGGTTCGAGCCCGATCGTCTCCAGTGTTTTTACAGGCAGAGGTGCATAGGCAATTAGGCAAAACTTTGTCCCTTTGCCGCTTTGGACCTTTGTCCCTTATTTTAGCTCTTTGAAAAGTGAATATGCAGATGCGTGGGATTACAATGATCTCAAAGACTCTTTGTTGAGAAACAAAGAGCTCTCACATATGAGCGCTTATTTAGGCAAAGTTGACCAGCACATTCAATCAAAGATTGATATGGTCAAGTTACTAAGGGTGTATGGGGGATGTCTAGGCGTCGAGAGGCGATGAAGGACGTGGCAGGCTGCGATAAGCCCGGGGCAGGAGCTGAGCATCCGTTAATCCCGGGATGTCCGAATGGGGTAACCCGGCAGGACTGGGCAACCAGTTCCTGTCATCCCTGGCTGAATGCATAGGCCGGGTGAAGCGAACGCAGGGAACTGAAACATCTAAGTACCTGCAGGAAAGGAAATCAAACGAGACTCCGTTAGTAGCGGCGAGCGAAAGCGGAAAAGCCCAAACCCCGCACCTATTTTTGTCCAGCAGGCTGAAGTGTATTATGTCTATCTTATTATTGAGAGAGGCACCGGAAAGTGGTACATCGGGCGTACCGGAGACCTTGCGAAAAAATTGAAACGCCACAATAGTGGTAGTGGTGGCAATACTACATCCGGTGGCACTTGGAAACTCGTATATTACGAGGCTTTTCTCAGCAGGAAAGACGTGATGGCCCGTGGGTACAAACTTAAGCACGATAGTAGAAGCAGAAGGTTTATCTATGAACGTGCGGCCAATTCACTTACTGGCCAAGAATAGGTGCGGGGGGTTGTGGGCGCCGGTAAGCAGTTACAAAGGCATCGCAAGCAGAATGGTCTGGAAAGTCCGACCGTAGAAGGTGATAGTCCTGTATGCGAAAGCGAGAGCCCTGCGTTACTGCCGGCGTCCCAGAGTAGCACGGAGCTCGTGGAACTCTGTGTGAAACCGGGGGGTCCACCCTCCAAGGCTAAGTACTACTCGGCGACCGATAGTGAAAAGTAAGGTGACTGAACGATGAAAAGCACCCCTATTAGGGGAGTTCAAAGTACCTGAAACCATACACCTACAAGCTGTGGAAGCCCTATGTCCCGCACTTACTTTGCAATGTTGCCGGACAAACAAATTCTTTTGGTTGTTTGTTAGGCCGATGCTTTTTAAGCCGTTTGAGGTGACATTTCAAAGTAAGTGCGGGAAACGGGTGACCGCGTGCCTTTTGCATAATGAGCCGGCGAGTTACCGTCTGTGGCAAGGTTAAACCCTTCAGGGGTGGAGCCGTAGCGAAAGCGAGTCTTAACAGGGCGACATAGTCGCAGGTGGTAGACGCGAAGCCAGGTGATCTACCCATGGCCAGGTTGAAAGGGATGTAAAAGTCCCTGGAGGACCGAACCCACTAACGTTGAAAAGTTAGGGGATGAGCTGTGGGGAGGAGTGAAAGTCTAATCAAACCTGGAGATATCTCGTTCTCTCCGAAATAGCTTTAGGGCTAGCCTTGAGGCACTACTTTACGGGGGTAGAGCTACTGAATGGGGATGGGGGACCACCAGTCTACTCACCCCAACCAAACTCCGAATACCGTAAAGACTATCTCAGGAGTCAGACTGCGGGGGATAACCTCCATGGTCAAAAGGGAAACAACCCAGACCGCCAGCTAAGGTCCCGAAGTTCTGCTAAGTTCATAAGGAAGTTGAATTGCTGTGACAACCAGGATGTTGGCTTAGAAGCAGCCACCATTTAAAAAGTGCGTAATAGCTTACTGGTCGAGCAGTTTGGCGCCGATAATGACCGGGAATAAGCAGGACACCGAAGCTGCGGATCGCTTGATTACTTGCAAAAGTAATCAGGTGGTGGTAGGAGAGCGTTGCTGACCGCGTCGAAGCCGTACGGAAACGAGCGGTGGAGCGTCAGCAAGTGATTATGCCGGCATGAGTAACGATAAAACAGGTGAGAATCCTGTTCGCCGAAAGCCTAAGGTTTCCTGGGGGAGGTACATCCGCCCAGGGTTAGTCGGTCCCTTAGTCGAGGCTGAAAGGCGTAGACGATGGACAGCAGGTTAATATTCCTGCACTATGTACCGAAGGTTTGAACTGTGGGGGTAACGCAGTAGCAGAGGCTGGAAGCTGATTAGTCGTGGCTATCCTGCCGGAGGCCCCGTTGGCAGGTAAATCCGCCAGCATAAAGGGGCTGAAGGACGGCGAGGGCCGAGTTAAGATGCCTGAGCAGCCCGAGTTACTGCCGAGAAAAACCTCAAACAGGACGACGGTGCGTAACCGTACTAAAACTGACACAGGTAGGCGAGGAGAATATCCTCAGGCGCTCGAGAAAACCGTCTTTAAGGAACTCGGCAAATTGACCCCGTAAGCTTGCGATAAGGGGTCCCTCCAGATGTGCCCGGTAATTCATTATTGGGCGTATGCTGAGGGCGCAGTGAAGTGGCTCTGGCGACTGTTTACCAAAAACACAGCTCTCTGCCAACACTTAAAGTGGATGTATAGAGAGTGACGCCTGCTCGGTGCCGGAAGGTTAAGTGGATGGGTCAACTCCTTCGGGGGTGAAGCTCCTAAATGAAGCCCCGGTAAACGGCGGCCGTAACTATGACGGTCCTAAGGTAGCGAAATTCCTTGTCGGGTAAGTTCCGACGTGCATGAATGGCGTAACGACTGGAGCACTGTCTCAAGGACGGACTCGGTGAAATTGTAATTGTGGTGAAGATACCACATACCCGCGGCAAGACGGAAAGACCCCGTGAACCTTTACTATATCCTGGTATTGATGCCTGGCATATCTTGCGTAGGATAGGTGGGAGGCGTAGAAGCTCCGATTTCGGTCGGGGCGGAGCCACCCTTGAAATACCACCCTTGCTATGTTAGTCACCTAACTTCGACCCGTGAATCCGGGTGTGGGACAGTGCTAGGTGGGTAGTTTGACTGGGGCGGTCTCCTCCCAAAGAGTAACGGAGGAGTTCAAAGGTACACTCAGCGTGGTTGGCAATCACGTGTAGAGCGCAAAGGTACAAGTGTGCTTAACTGCGAGACTTATCAGTCGAGCAGATGCGAAAGCAGGACTTAGTGATCCGGTGGTTCCGTGTGGAAGGGCCATCGCTCAACAGATAAAAGGTACTCCGGGGATAACAGGCTGATGACTCCCGAGCGTTCATAGCGGCGGAGTCGTTTGGCACCTCGATGTCGGCTCATCACATCCTGGGGCTGTAGGCGGTCCCAAGGGTTCGGCTGTTCGCCGATTAAAGTGGTACGCGAGCTGGGTTCAGACCGGCGCGAGCCAGGTTGGTCCCTATCTGCCGTGGGCGTAGGAATCTTGTGGAGATGTTTCCCTAGTACGAGAGGACTGGGAAGCACTGACCTCTGGTGTACCGGTTGTCCTGCTAAGGGCATCGCCGGGTAGCTAAGTCGGGAAAGGATAACCGCTGAAAGCATCTAAGCGGGAAGCCCCCTTCGAGATTAGGATTCCATTGCGGCGCTTCGGTGCCGCATGAAGAGCCCTGATAGACTATCAGGTTGATAGGCCGGGTGTGTAAGCGCAGAAATGCGTTCAGCTAACCGGTACTAACGCTCGAATACTTGACCATATCAATCTTTGGTTGGGTTGGAAAGTGCACACGTGCATAAGAGCATAAGTGCACAAGTAAGTACTCATATGTGGATTCCCATTTTGCATTGAATCGCAAAATGGGGGCCCGCGCATCTGCATTTTTTGGAAATTTCAGATTTCATATTTCAAATTTCAGATTGGGATTTGAGATTTTACAAATTGAATAGAGCCCGAATTATTCGGGTTTTAACGAACTTCCTGGTGACTATACGTACGGGGAAACGCCTGAACCCATTCCGAACTCAGAAGCTAAGCCCGTGCGGCCGATGGTAGTCCTTGCGGGCGAGAGTAGGTATCGCCAGGAATTATAAGGGCCGGTGGTGAATAGTCACCGGCCCTTTCCTTGTTAAGCGAAAAAGTGCGTTTAGGTAGGACAAATTTTATGCCAACTATTTTATTTGTAATGGGGTGGAGGTTCTTTTTTTACTCAAATGAGAAGAACGAGCCGATTCATATTCATTGTCAAAAGGCGGAAAGGGAGTGTAAGTACTGGCTCGATGTAAATAAATTTGACCTTGAAGAGGCATACAGCTATAATATGAATAATAAGGATAAACGAGAGGTAAAGAAAATCATTTTTGAATACTTTGAATTTATCGAAAGAGAGTGGAAAAAGTTTCAAAAAAGGGTAAGGCGATGAAAAAATATCATAAAATCGAAAAAATCTCTTTCGTTAAGGATAATCTGATATTAAGAGTTGACGGCAAAGAATATAAATTCCCGTTAGCCGATATTTCCAAAAGACTTGCCGATGCACCGTCTGAAAAAAGGGATAAATATGAAATCTCGCCGGCAGGCTACGGGATACATTGGCCGTTGATAGATGAGGACTTATCAATTGACGGTTTGCTCGGTATCAAACACAAACGAGCTAAAGCCAAAGAGCCTATTTCAGCATGAGCGAAAGGTAAAACACAGAAGCTAAGCCCATTCGACTCACTTCGCTCGCTCATGGCAGGCCGTCCGGCCGATGACAGCAAATTCATATCAAAAATCAAAATGTAAAATGCAAAAAATTCTTAGCTCGTAGTTCTTAGTTCGTGGTTTTTAGTATCGATTTGGGGGATTTTGGGAAGTATTGGCCGTGAATTGAAAAGCTGTCGGTCTTTTGGCTTTTGGGGGATTTGTTTTGACATGAGCATCGAATGTGCTTACACTCTTTTTTCAAGATTAGAGGAAAAGTATTATGATTGAGCTTGTCAAAAATAACAGCAAAGCAGTTGCCGGCCTTTGTGAGCAATATAACGTGAAACATTTAGAGCTTTTCGGCTCGGCGTTGACGGAAGAAGATTTTGACCCTGAGAGTAGCGACATCGATTTTCTCGTAGAATTCCAGCCTTTAGAGCCGGTTCAGCACGCCAATTGCTACTTTGGACTACTTGAAAAGCTGCAGGACATGTTCGGGCGCAATGTAGACCTTGTTGAGGTCAAGGCCATAAACAATCCATACCTTCTGGAGTCGATTAACAAGAACAGGAGTGAAATATATGCAGCCTGAAACACGAAAGTTCCTTTATGATGTCTGTCAGGCCTGTGAAGGACTCCTGGAATTTACAGAGGGGAAAAATCTTGAAGATTATAAGGCGGAGCTTTTGTTGAGAAGCGGTGTGGAACGGCAGTTGATGATTATAGGCGAGGTCCTGAGTCAGGCTGAAAAAACAGATTCCAACGTCTCAAAGACTATCAGCAACATACGCCAGATTGTCAACCTTCGCAACGTTATTGTACATGGCTACTCAACAGTAGAGAATGAGACCATTTGGGGGATTTTGCAGGAACATGTACCTACGCTTCACGAGCAGGTTAAGATACTACTTGGCCAATAGGTTATGGGGAGTACTTGAGGAAAGGCTTTTGGGTGAGAGTATGTATCGTCCCTCCTTCGCATAAAGCTTCGGAGGGCAGGCAGGATTTTTTTTTGCGCGGGATTAGCCACAGAGAACACAGAGGGCACAGAGTATTCAAAAATGCTTAACTACGGATTACGCAGATTTTGTGGTTTTTAGTATTGAATTGTGGGATTTTGGTAAATATAGGCCGATAGTTGAGAGCTGTCGGGGTTTTGGTTTGGGCAGAATTTCTGTTTGACACAAATTCGAGCAATAAGTACACTGGCTTTTTGTTATCTATTGGAGTATGTAATTATGGACATAAGAGAAATAATACAGGATAAGAGAGAACAAATCCTTTCGACTGCCTCAAAATACGGGGCCTCTAATGTCCGATTGTTTGGTTCTGTTGCGATTGGTACCGCCGACGCCGATAGCGATATCGACTTTTTGGTGGATTTAGAGAAAGGCCGCAGCTTATTCGATTTGGGCGGGCTGTTGATGGACCTGCAGAAGCTGCTCAACCGTAATGTTGATATAGTGACGACTGCCGGCCTGCGGCCACGAATTAGAGACAACGTCGTTAAACAGGCAATTGCTTTATGAGGGATGACAAAGAAAGGCTTAGAGATATTCAAGAAAATATAGCTGCGATAGAAAAATACTCTGGACACGGCCGGGATGCTTTCGAAAGTGATGAACTTATCCAAACATGGATACTTCACCATTTACTGATACTCGGCGAGGCAGCGACGCGGATATCTGATGAGTTCAAAGAAAAACATTCAGAGATTCCATGGCCGAAGATCATCGGGATGAGAAATATTCTCGTTCATAACTATTTTGGTATAGATTTTGATGTTGTGTGGAGTGTGGTTGACAAGGACCTGCCTGAGCTAAAGCTGCTTATTAAAGCTGTTCTTTAGCTAAGCCCGCCGGGCAGAGCAGGCTTTTGGGCGAGAGTAGGCGGATTAGTCGAAAGTTTTCAGTTCGTAGTTCTCAGTGCGTGGCTCGTGGTTTTTAGTATTGAATTGTGGGATTTTCGGATTATGGATTTCACATTTTTGGTGTGCAGGCAAATTCGTGAATCGTATCCCGGAGAAATCCTAAATATTAATCACTAAATCCTAAATTCATCCTTCGTAGTAATACTACGGAGAACGGACAAATTTGAATCACTGAAGTCCCAAAATTCAAAACGAGATTCTTCGCTTCGTTCATAATGACAGTGGAGGAGTTAGAATTATGAATTGTGCAGACTGGGTTCCTACCTGCGCAGAATGACAGATGTGAGATTGATTCTATTCGGTGCCAGATTTCTCCACTTCGCCCCCGTGCTTTTTTTCGAAAGCAAGAACGGGGACTTCGGTCGAAATGACATTGAACGAGATTGTCGCGGTGACTTTTCGGCGTCTTACTTCTAACGGGCTAAATCGCCGGTATTTAGTCGCTTTTATTCAGGTTTTGATGGGTAGGAGAAGTTCAAGTTTGCGAATTCGCGATGGTACTTTTTTGCGGCGGAGTCGTATGCCTTTGCTGCTTCGATTTCGTTAGTGAAAGAGCCGAGATAGATTTTTCGATTGTTGAACTGAATCCTGGCTTTCCATTTTCTTTGAGTCCTGTCCCATTCGAGGCCTTTGTATTTTGAGCGGGTTTTTGATTTTCTCTTTGGACGGTTGCAGAGGTTTTGCGAAGCGGTTGCGGGACGAAGGTTTGCCTTTCGATTGTCGAGGCTGTTTCGGTTTATGTGGTCGCAGAGCAGATTGTCGGGGATGTGAATAATTTCACGGTGCATCCAAATTCTTCTTCTGGTGTTTTTTGATTTGAGACGCTTCCAGCGGACGGCGTATGAGCCGGTCGGGCTTTTGGCGAGGTGCCATTTGTGCTTTGCGATGCGGGGATAGTCTTCGGGATCGACGATTGCGAATTTGCCCCGGGTGAGCGGGATTTTTCTAAATGGGCAGCCGTAACGGAGACGACGGTAGAAGAGAACCAAGTATACGCAAGGTTGCACCAGCCATTGAGGAATGTTTAGGAATACTTCGATGTTTCTACCCTCCATTGGGTGAAATCCGAAGCACGAAATCCGAAACAAATTCAAATCACCGAAATTCGAAATTTCAAACGTTTCGTTTTGAATCCTTTAGACTTCATAATGGTCAATTTGCTTTGTGCTTCGATATTCGAAACTATGATTTTCAGGCGAGGGGAAAAAGACGTCCCTCTATAATTGGCTCAATGTTCACATTTGATGCGAAAAAAGTGCTCGATTCTCTATGCCCGATTCTCGTAACTCGATGTGAAAAAAGGAGATAAATTTTTTTTATTTTTTTCGATTTTAGCGTCAGCTATGTTCACAAATGATTGAAATTTGTGGTTGTTGAGAGCCGGCGAGATAGTTGTTAATAGCTGGTATTTAGAGCCTATCCAAATAACCCGCTCTATTGCGGCCGGCTGCAAAGCCCGATGCCTGCGTTGTCGGCCAAAAACATTCTCAACGTGGAGAAAACCACGCCTCCGAGCATTTTTGGCCTGCCGCCTTGGCCTCGAACTTTTCGCTCGGCCTCATAACGACCCGGTTATTCGGATAAGCTCTTAGTATTCAACAGGTCAACAGTTGGGAGTCGCCGGCCTTTTGATTGACATGGAGAGTACTATTCATGTAAAATAATGTTATAAAGAAAGAATCGCATGTGACGACAACGCTCAGTGGTTATAAATGCGTACGGTTACATGCCTATTAAGTTTTAATATATGTCTCATAGAAGTTTTGTCGAAAAGAAAAGAAAGGTCTTTAGCTGGCTTTTAGCGATTGCGCTTGGGTTTGTTGTACTTTTCTCGCGCAGCGCGTGGGAAGAGCAGTTTCTAATAAGCGACCTTTTTTTTGTAACGGGGATTGTTCTTGTCGGAGCAGCCATGGCGGGACGTCTGTGGTGCTCGCTGTACCTTTGCGGATACAAGACGGATACGCTTGTTACAGTTGGGCCGTATTCGGTTTGCCGAAATCCTTTGTATTTTTTCAGTTTATTAGGGGGGATTGGCATCGGATTGACGACTGAGACTCTGATTATCACATTGATTATTGTCGTTTCATTCGCCCTCTACTATCCTTTAGTCATTCGAGCGGAGGAGAAGAAGTTACAGAAATTACACGGGGAGGATTACGAGCGATATGCCGCCAAGACGCCGCGGTTTTGGCCGTCGTCTGCCAACCTTTATGAACCACAAGAATACACAGTCAAACCGAGAATATTCAGAAAGCAAATCCTTGACTCTCTGTGGTTTGTCTGGATTGTGGGCATATTAGAGCTTGTGGAAGCTCTTCACGAATACAACCTGATTCCGTGTGTCTTCAAGCTGTATTGAAACGCGACGTGTCCATCATTGCATCCCAACAAATTGACGGAAGGGACAAGTTGTAAGCCATGTTGAAAGTAGCTATTCGATAGTATATACGTGGTGTGGAAGACGCGGAGCGTCGCGTGGAAAGATGTGATATCGTGCACGAGGTTGCGATGAATAGAAGCCGCCAATAAATTTGCGGGCTAAATATGTGTGGTTTTTCGCCGGAACTGGTATGACCACTCCTATAATTATGTCATGGGGCGATTACGAAAATAACAAACTTACCAGGTCTTTTGTTTGCGTTTATCTTACAATGTCATAAGGTTGTTTTTGTTCGCCGTGAATCCAAATCAACCTGCCCAGATTTTCCGGGCGGACGATTTCTACGTGGCTATCCACGAATCCGATGACGTAAGCTCCGCGTCCTCTTGGTCTGTGGGGCAGCAGCTCTCGTCCGCCGGCGGGAGGAGAAGCCGGCCCGGCTTCGAAAATAAGAACGGTCCGATGGGGCATCTTAATATCGCGAATTCTGCGGCCGTCCAAGTACGCGTTCATTGCCCATGCCCGGCCGGTGTGCGGGGCAAAAGGAGATTCGAGGATTTTTGTGTCGCCGAGATAGGGGGCGAGTGCGGCCGGCCAATTGTCAGCAGGTGGAAAACGTCCGTCATTTTCATCGCAGTACATTATCATTGCAATACATATCTGCTTTGCCTGGTTTAGTGACACAGAGGTTCTGGCCTGCATTTTTGTATGAGTAAGTACGGGCATGAGGATGGCCATCATGAGTGCAATAAAGGGCAGGATAACAATGGTGATAGCGGAAACAACGATGCCGGCTATTGCAAGGGCCTTGCCCTTTAGCTGTTCGGCCCTTTTGCTGATGACACAGAGAGCTATGATGCCGAGAATCAGTCCGGCGATTGCAGTCAATCCGCAAGTAAAGATGCCGCACACAGCCAAGATGAGACTGGCTATAGCAAGGCCGGATGTCTTGACAGAGGGCAACGGTTCAACTACTGATTTGACATTATTCATTTTACAGCCTCCTAAAAAATGAACAAACGCCTCAATCACACGGGATGAATTATACAGTCTTCACATTTATAATTATAAAGACAAGCCATAGGTCTGTCAACATTTCGGAAGTTGAAAAGATAATTTTATGCCCAAAGCCGGAGTTTCTCTCTGGTGTACGTTATTGCATTTTGGCCGGTTGGCTTGCTCCCGATAGCCAGTTCTACGAGCTCCAGGATTTCACTGACATTTATTCCGTATCGGGAACACGCCTGGCGGTCTGCTAAAGCCAAGGGCTTCGATGTCGGTTTTACAGGCTTTTCAATCAGGTGCATGTAGAGGCTTTTGAAACGATTCTGATGATAGAGAAGACCTTTGGGACGGAACTGAGAGACTATGCGGTTAGTATTAGTAAGGAGAGATATGCGTTGAGGCAGGAGACAATAAGCAGCATCTTTCAATCGGCGTCGACGGCTTCTCAGCAGTGAGTAGGTAACACCACAAACAACCGCGAATACGAAACGCCGCGCTCATCGACCTGCGGTTGCAACAGTCGGTGTTCACTCCTATACGGGCGACCTTGATTTGCCAGCCGGGCTGGTCGGAATCCATAACGTCTGTTTCGCTTAATGTACGTTCACCGGCGGTCAACTCCCAGAACACATACTCTCCAGAAACTCGCGGTTGGTAGGGTACTGCTTGAGTAGCTTGAACAGAGAATCCATAGCCTCCCGTGCTCCGTAGTTCGACAACACACGCCGGAGCGTGGCCAGACCACGGCTATGGTCCTGATTGTAGAGCTTAGCTTCCTTTCGTGTACCACTGGCCGGGATGTTGATTGCAGGAAAAATCCTGGCCTCGGCCAGGGTTCGGTCGAGAACTATCTCACTATTCCCCGTTCCCTTGAACTCTTCAAAAATCAGCTCATCCATTCGCGAGCCGGTGTTAATCAGGCACGTGGCGATGATGGTGATGGAGCCGCCGTTCTCAATGTTACGTGCCAGCCCGAACAGGCGACGCGGTACTTCCAGAATGCCTGCTTCCAGTCCACCGCTCATGGTGTGGCCGCGAGGTACATGTCGCTGCCGGACCCTGCTATTGAACGCTCTTCCCAACCGCGTGAGACTGTCGATAAACAGGACCACTTCACGTCCGCATTCCAGTTCTATTTTTACGTGGGCGAGCATAAGTTCGGTTAGTTCGACGTGTTCGTCGGCACTGTGGTCGCTCGTATTGGCCACCACTTCCGCGCCTTCTACAGCTCTTCGAAAGTGAGTGACTTCCTCTGGCCGCTCATCTATCAACAACACGATGATACGGCTTTCAGGGGAACATTGTCGAATGGCCTGGACGATTTGTTCCAGGAGAATGGTTTTTCCTGCCTTGGGAGGCGAGACAATCAGTTGACGTGTGCCCTTACCTATCGGTGCGATGAGGTCTGTTATGCGCATGCTATCCTGGCCACAAGCGCCCAAGTCAAATCGTTCATGCGGGTCGATAGCCACGAGATCGTTGAAGCGTGAGCGTTCGCGGAAGGACTCCGGCGGCATGTGCCCTATGGACTCGATGGACACCAACATGGGTTTGCCTTTCTCTCGCTCCACCTGACCGGTGACGACGGCTCCTTCAGTGAGGGCAAGCCTGCGACTGAGATCCGGGTGGACCATCACTTCGACCGGTCCCGGCCGATAGGACCGGTCGGCTGTTCTGATTGCAAACTTCAGTTTGCCGACACGCTTCAGTATTCCAGTAGCTGTTTCTGCCATCCAAATATTCCGTGTGAATTGCTACCAAGACAAACAGTGATTAAGAAAACGCTTGTATTATAGCATATTGGCCGGCATTGGCAACTACTGTCCGTCAAAAGTAGAGCTACACTTTTCCCCTACACTTTTGGTAGTTGTGTTTGCAGGTATTTAACGGTATCAATTGTGTTTGGAGTTTTCTGATACTTCGTAAATCCCGTAGAAACACGGATGTTCCCTGTGAAGAGCGCGTACAATTTTTGCGATTTTATGAGATATTTGGGCTTTTGGTTGTAAGGTGGTTGTAGATTTTGGCTGGGTATGAAACACAAAAAAGGGCTGCAAGTTTCTGTTCACAGCCCTTTATAGTAATTAATTAAATAAGATTCAAGACACTTTATTCGCATCCTAAGTCTACCATAAATGCCTCAATCATAGCTGCCGGCTCTGGTGCTGCCGGGCCTGTAACAAAGTCCGGAGCGCTTTCGGGCGGTATGGTTTTGTATTGACATTCATAAGATAATAATGTAGATTACTCGGTTCGCACGACAAGGATTAGAGCAAACCTTACTGATCCCTAATTCTTTTTTGAGAGTTTGTTATGTATTCAGATTATATTCGTAATGTAGCGATAATCGCCCATGTTGACCACGGCAAGACGACGCTGGTCGACCAGCTTCTGTACCAGTCGGGGATGTTTCGTCAGGCAGAGCTTGATAAGCTGGCCGGCGGTGAGCATGGATTGATTATGGACTCGAATCCCCTGGAGCGTGAACGAGGTATTACAATTCTCAGTAAAAACTGTTCAATTGATTACACGGATTCTAAAGGCACTGAATATAAAATTAATATCATCGACACACCGGGCCATGCTGATTTTGGCGGAGAGGTTGAACGTGTTTTGAAAATGGCGGACGGTGTGCTGCTTTTGGTTGATGCATTTGAAGGGCCTATGCCGCAGACAAGATTCGTGTTGAGTAAGGCCCTTAAAAACAAGCTAAGACCCATAGTTGTGGTGAACAAGGTAGACCGCACAAACAGCAGGCCGGATGATGTTGTGAATGAAGTATTCGATTTGCTTGTATCACTCGGCGCAGATGATGGGGCTCTCGATTTTCCTCTTGTTTACGCATCGGCGAGAGAAGGATGGGCGACAATGGATATTGAGAAGAGAGGCGGGAATATGCAGCCTGTTTTCGATGCCATAATAAAAAATATTCCCCCGCCGCAGGTCATCCTTGATGCTCCGCTGCAAATGCTCGTAACAAACCAGGAATATTCGGATTACGTGGGAAAGATAGCGATAGGCAGGGTTTTTTCAGGACAGATAATTGAAGGCCAGAGAGTAACTGTCATTGACTCGGAGGGCCTGCATACCCAGCAAAAAGTTATGCAAATTCACCAGTTTCACGGCCTTGGGCGAAAGCAGGTTTCAAGCGTTCGGGCCGGTGACATATGTGCGATATCGGGTCTTGACCCCGTTGATATTGGTGATACGATTGCCTGTGCGGACAAACCTTCGCAGCTTGCGGTTGTCCCTGTGGATGAGCCGACGATGACTATGACATTCAGGGTCAACGACGGGCCTTTCGCAGGCAGGGACGGCAAATACGTAACGGGCAGGCAGATTGGAGACAGACTGCAAAAAGAGCTTGAGCAGAATGTTGCATTGCGTGTGGAAGCGGGACAGAGTCCTGAAGAATTCAATGTGTCCGGCAGAGGGCTGATGCATCTGGGGATTTTGCTGGAGAATATGCGGCGTGAAGGGTATGAGGTTTGCGTGGGCAAGCCGAGTGTCATCCTGAAACGAGTCGACGGGTTACGCCATGAGCCGATAGAATTACTTGCCGTGGACTGCCCGTTGGATTGCCAGAGTTCCGTGATGAGTCTTCTCGGCGACCGCCGAAGCGAAGTTATTAAGGTAGATGCAAAAAGCGGTGCAAGCGGCTTTATTCATATGGAATTTATGATACCATCGCGGGGACTGTTCGGTCTTAATGCCAAAATGATGAATGCGACCGGCGGAAGGGCGGTCATGCATCATACGTTTGAAAGATATGAGCTG
>Ga0307437_1001198_pt1 | contig 17942 bp, 14 predicted proteins | sample SalMarWE160390MG_FD_202146 | JGI IMG/M metagenome (GOLD analysis project Ga0307437, IMG submission 202146) | Salt marsh sediment microbial communities from the Plum Island Ecosystem LTER, Massachusetts, United States - WE1603-90 | ecosystem: Environmental > Aquatic > Marine > Intertidal zone >...
GACCACTGGACCGAAGGCTTCATGCCGAAGGGCGAGCAAATCATGGGGCAGAGTCACCGTCCTGGGGAGAGGATACGGTGTTTGATTCTGGATGTGAAAGAGACGGCGAGCCAGGTGAAAATTATTTTGTCGCGGACGCACCCTGATTTTATCCGTCGATTGTTCGAGCTGGAGGTACCGGAGATTGCCGAAAAGATTATCGAGATACGATCGCTCGCGCGAGAGGCAGGCTACCGAACCAAGGTTGCTGTTGCTTCGTTCGATGATAAGGTTGACCCGGTCGGCGCCTGCGTTGGTGTTCGTGGCAGCAGGATAAAAAATGTCGTTGACGAGCTCGGCGGAGAGAAAATAGATATTGTTCGCTGGAATGAGTCGTCCCAAGTACTGGTGGCTAATGCCCTGATGCCGGCAAAAGTGAGTGAAATAGCCCTGTGTTTCGAGCTCGGTCGGGCGACAGTCGTTGTAGATGAGGACCAACTGAGTCTGGCTATCGGCAAGCATGGCCAGAATGTGCGATTGGCTGCGAGACTGACAGGCTGGGATATCGATATCCTGACGCCGGATGAATATAACCAGGGAATTGAACAACTGACAAGCTGTGTCAAGAATGTGGAAGCAGCCGACGATACAGTCGTTGACAAGCTGATAGCACTGGGCGTTATATCGGTTTTGGATATAGAAGATGTAGGGCCAGAGCCGTTGATTAGTGAGCTGCATATCGCCCCTGAGGTTGCTGAGCAACTGACGGCAGCGGCAGCCGAAGAGGCAAAACGCCTGGCCGCCGAGTCGAAACAAAAACAGGCGGAAAAAGAATTGGCTGAGCAGACAAAAGAAATGAAAGGGCAATAACAGGCTCAGCCCCTCCCCTCGGAGGGGCGGGGCGAGCATTTTCGATTTACGATTGCCGATTGAATATCCAACATCGAATAAGGAATTTAGAATGATGAAGTAAATGCAAAGCGTTTTATGGCTACTACGAGAGTTTACATTTTGGCAAAAGAACTTGGTGTCAAAAGCACTGCTATTGTAAAGAAGTGCCAGAATGAGGGTCTGGATATTAAGAATCATATGACGGTGATATCAGCCGGTCTGGCGGCGACTATTCGAGAGTGGTTCGGTGAGGGCGAAGCCATAACAGCAGTTGAGACGGCCGAGAAGGTCGATTTAAAGAAGGTCCGCATTAAGAAAGAGGTCAAGCGGAAACGGGTAACAAAAAAGGAAAAAGCGGCAAAACAAACCAAGGTGGAGCCAGGCGCTGAAGTCGTGAAAGTGGAAGCTGAAGCCCCTGCTGACAAAGAAATAGAGGATACCGGTCCCGGTCAACGAGCAGCAGCGGTAGTGATAGAGGAGCCGGCGGAGCCGGAGCCGATAGTTCCAGCCGGCCCGATTTTAGAAAAGCCGGAACCAGCGCGGCTAAGCGGCCCAAAGGTTGTCCGGGTCGAAAAACCAGAGCCAATACGACGTCCGAGGCCGAAACCAAGATATGATGAGCCCGTTACCGAGCCGTTGATGTATAACGAGCAAGAGGGTGAAGATATCGTCCCGCTTTCGTTCAAGGGCAAGAAAGGGGAGCCAAAACGATACAAAGACAGGACCCATGGGCGTCGTCGAGATGAGCAGGATCTGGATGTGCCAAAGAAGTCTAAAATAGTCAGCAAGTGGCGCGAGAGGGATATTGAAGAGAGACGGGCGCGGCTTAGTGCGGCAGGCGGCGAAGGTCTTCGGTTAAGGCCGACACGGAAAATAGCATCCAAGTCCCGCGTGGAAGCTTTTGCGGTTGTCCGGCCACAGAAGGCGGTGGTCAGCGAGCCGGTTACAGTCAAGGATTTATCCGCTGCGTTGGCTGTCAAATCAGGAGATATTATCGGTAAGTTAATGCAACAGGGGATAATAGCCACGGCCAATCAAGCTATAAGCAATGATATTGCAGAGCTGGTCGCCCTTGAGTTCGATACGGAGCTGGTGGTCGAACACAAAATAACACTGGAGGAGCAGATACGGAAGGAGTTTGAAGGACGTGAGAGAAAGAGCCTTAAGAAGCGGTCGGTTGTGGCGGCGGTGCTTGGACACGTTGACCACGGCAAGACCAGCCTTCTGGATAAAATCCGTTCGACACAGGTAGCCTCAGGTGAAGCCGGCGGTATCACACAGCATATCGGTGCATCCGAGATTACGTGGGACGACAAGAAAGTGACGTTTCTTGACACTCCCGGTCACGAGGCATTTACGGCTATGCGTGCCAGGGGTGCTAATATGACCGATGTAGTGGTTCTTGTAATTGCAGCAGACGATGGAGTAATGCCGCAGACAGTCGAGGCGATTGCACACAGCAAGGCCGCAGGTGTTCCGATTATTGTAGCGTTGAATAAAATAGATTTGCCCGGCTGTGATATAAATCGAATTTACTCTCAGATGTCAGAGCAGGGATTGACACCGGCAGAATGGGGAGGAGAGACCGAAGTAGTGAAAACAAGTGCGGTTACAGGTGAAGGTATAAACGATTTGCTTGAATCTTTAGATTACGTGGCGGAATTGCTTGAAATCGAAGCAGACGATACAATCCCAGCGACTGGATGGGTAGTCGAAGCGAAGATTTCATCTCAGGAGGGACCTGTGGCAACAGTGTTAATAAAGGAGGGTCGATTAAGCAAAGGCGATGTGATATTAGCCGGTGGTGCCTACGGCAGAGTGAAGATGATGAAAAACAGCTATGGCAAGAATATAAAGACAGCAACAAGCTCTACGGCGGTGGAGATAACGGGACTGAGCGATGTTCCTCAGGCGGGCGACAAGTTTTATGTTCTGGATGATATCAACCGTGCAAAGGCCGCTGCCGAGGAGAACCAGGTGCGCTCGAGAGAAAGCACGCTTGCGGAATCCGGCGGAATTGCCGGACAGGTGACACTGGATAACCTGTTCAGCCAAATAGAGGCCGGCAAGACGGAAGAATTGAATCTTATCATCCGGGCAGATGTGCAAGGGTCGGTTGATGTTCTGATGAAATATTTATCCGAATTGAGCACGGACGAAGTTAAGATAAAGATTCTGCACGCGGCAACAGGCGGAATAACAGAAGGCGATATTGTGCTTGCCGAGGCGTCGAACGCTATTATTATCGGTTTTAATGTTGTCGGTGACGAGCGTGCAACCAAGCTTGCCGAGCAAAAAGGTGTCGAGATAAGACTCTATAATATCATTTATCGAATAACCGAGGATTTACAGAAATCGATGGTGGGTATGCTGGAGCCGGAGGAACAGGAGAGAAATATAGGCAGAGCGGTTGTCCGGGCGATATTTAAGGTTTCACGTGTAGGGACGATAGCGGGCTGTTACGTGAGCAGCGGCCATGCGGCCAAGAACGCCAAGGTTCGGCTGATACGTGATAATGTCGTGCTTAAAGACAACCTCAGTATAGAGTCTTTGAAGCATTTCAAAGACGATGCTCGTGAGGTTAAGACGGGCCTGGAGTGCGGCGTTAAAATAGCAGGATTCGATGATGTTAAAGTTGACGATGTTTTTGATTTTTATGAGATAGTGGAAGTGGCCAGAACATTATGAATTAGTTCATTGTTATGAGTTCATCCGGCACTATTTCTGCCGGATCGACAATGAACAATCCGGCAGAATTGCCGGATAGTACAAAGAACACAGAAAATGGTAACGCGCAGACAGGAAAGATTTTCTCGCGTGATAAAAGAGGCGGTCAGTGACGCCGTAGCCAATCATCTAAGTGACCCGCGCATTGAAGGTTTTGTGAGCGTGACAAGGGTCGATATAGCGGCTGATTTACGCAGCGCAGATGTTTATCTCAGTATTTTCGGCAAGGGCGACACGGCACAGGATAAAACTTTTTTAGCCATAACTCATGCGAAGAGCCGAATACAGTCACTTTTGGCCGGTCGGCTGCAGAGCAAGTTCTGCCCCGTATTGCATTTTTATAAGGATGAGAAATTTAAAAAGACGCTGGAGACTATGAAGCTGATAGACGAAGTCGCCGGTGAGCTGCGACAGAAAGGCGTTGACAGGGAAGCCGAAGGGGCGGCATAGCCCTGGCGACGACGACAAGACGAATTTGTGTGAAACGGTCAGAATTTTCGATTTACGATTGCCGATTTCAAGTCGAAAATCAAAAATCATAAATGCTAACACAAGGGATTCTTATGAAAAACAGCAAAGAGTATTCGAAAAAAATACGGGGGTTGTTTCGCTCATTGAGGTCTCACCATCCAAAGGTCGTAAAAGAAAGTTATGGTAATGTGGTGGATGCCCTTGTTTATGGCATCATTTGTGAGCGGACGAGTGAGGCGGAGGCGCAGGCGGCGATGAAGAGATTCAGCGACTATTTTGTCGATTTGAATGACTTGCGAGTCTCCCGGCCGGGAGAGATTATAGAACAGCTGGGCGAGGACACGCCCGGGACAAGGGATATAGCGATAACCCTTATGAGTGCGTTAAGGTCAGTATTCGATGAATACAATGCGGTGAGCCTGGAGTCGCTGAAGAAGACAGGTAAGCGGCCGGCAAAACAGGCACTCGAAAAGATTGAAGGTGTCAGCCGGTTTGTGGTGGACTATTGTATGCTTACCGCTCTGCAGGGCCATGCCATACCGCTTACGAAGAAAATGGTGGAGTATCTCAGAAGCAACGAGCTGGTTCAGGAAGGAGCCTATGAGCAGGAGATAGAAGGTTTTTTAGCAAAGCAGATTTCAGCTAAAAACGGCTACGAGTTCTATGCCCTTTTGCGACGAGAGAGTGAATCACCGACAAAGGGACAAAGGGACAAAGGGACAAAGAAAAGGAAAAAGTGAAGCGGTCAGCATTTACGATTGCCGATTGCCGATTTCAAATCGAAAATTGAAAATTGAAAATCGAAAATCATAAATACTAACGGCGGTGGAAAGGTTAAAGATGTCAGAAGAGATATTAAAATTGGGCATTCCTGCGGGGAGTCTTCAAAAGTCCACAATTGAGCTTTTCGGCAAGGCGGGATTCGACATTCAGGGCTGCGACAGGAGTTATTTTCCTGTTATAGACGATGAGCAGATTAAGCTTGTTATGTTGCGGGCGCAGGAGATGGGCAAGTATGTCGGAGAAGGAGTTCTCGATGCGGGCATTACCGGCTATGACTGGATTGTGGAGAGCGAATGTGATGTGGAGGATGTTTATGAGCTTGCCTACAGTAAAACCACGAGCAATCCGGCCAGGTGGGTGTTGGCAGTGCCCAAAGAATCACAGGTGAAGAAGCCGCAGGATTTGGCCGGCGGTATAATCGCGACCGAGTTGGTTAATGTGACCAGGAAATATTTTGCGGAAAAGAAAATAGACGTTAAGGTCGAATTCAGCTGGGGTGCTACCGAGGTCAAGGCCCGCCTGGTGGATGCGGTGGTAGAACTTACCGAGACCGGGGAGTCACTTGCAGCAAATAACCTGCGGATAATCGATACGATAATAATCTCCACGACGAGATTTATCGCAAATAAAAAGGCCTGGCAGGACAAATTCAAACGGGAGAAGATAGAGAATATTGCGATACTGCTTAACGCAGCTATCGAGGCCCGCAGCAAAGTCGGCCTGAAAATGAACGTAAAAAAGGGCGATTTGGATGATGTTTTAAAAGTGTTGCCCGCCGAGAAAAGCCCGACTATTTCGAGCTTAGCAGATTCTGATTACGTTGCGATAGAAGTTATTCTCGACGATAAGGTTGAGCGGTCGCTGGTTCCTGCCTTGAAACGGGCAGGCGCATCAGGGATAATTACTTATCCACTAAATAAGGTTATACACTGATAATTTATTGTTCATAGTTCATTGTTCATTGTTCGTTGTTCATCGATGAACTATGAACTAAAAACGATGAACGAAAAGGAGTTTTCAATATTTTGGAGAGCGAATAATGATAAGATTATTGAACCATAAGTTAGCATTATTTACTCTTGGATTATTGATATTAGCAAGCCCTTCCTGTAAGCCGGGTGATGCGGGCAGGGGCGGCAGCGTCCGGCATAGCCAGGTTTCTAAACCGATAATTGTTGAGACAGAACAGCCGGGGCCGGAAGCGGAAAAGGCAGATAAGCCGCAAACAGAACCAGCCGGCCGGGAGCAGGGAGAAGAGAAATCAGCGGAACCGCCTCTTATTGAAGCTGTTAATGAGCCGCCAAATGTAGTTGCGAAAATAGGCGGTTACGTCATCACAAAGCAGGAAGTTGAGGAAAGACTGATGGCGGAGCTTCAGCCCGGGGACTATGAGTGGGAAAACGAAGAAATCCAGGCGGTAGATGCCAAAACGATTCTTTTGGAAATGATAGCGGAGAAAGCAATGATAATGGAGGCCCGTAAGCAAAACCTGATGGAACGTGGGACGATACGCGGGCCGATTAAGGAATCAGAGGAACGGAAACTGGTGGGAATGCTTTTGCAGGGACATCTTCAAGATAAGATAAATGTTTCAGATTCAGAAATAGAGGAAAGGTTAAAAGCCAATCCCAAGCTCGACCGAAACCGTGCGAAGGCAATGCTCGAAAGGGAGCAGGCAGGGAAACTAATAAGCCAGTATTACGACGAGCTGTTAACAAAGTATAACGGGCAAAAGCTGAGGGCTAATTTCCCAAAAGCAGCCGAAATTCACCAGAGACTTTTGCTCAATCCCAAAGAGCCCCGCAAAATGGCCTTTATTCGTAACAGCCAGGTAGAAAATGAATTGACGGAGGAAGAAAAGAACATCGTTCTTGCGAAATATGATGATGGAGAAGTTACATTGAAGGAATGGTTCGATGCTCTGTGTGAACTCTCTCCGCCATCGCGGCCGAGGGATATGCATAAGCCCGAGGCTATTGAACAATTGCTGGACAGAGTGCTGAGTAAGGATATCTTTGTCACTGAGGCCAGGCGGCTGGGGCTCGACAAGGACGAAAATTTTATCAGGCAAATAAAACAAGAGGAAGACACGAGACTGCTGAGCGAAGTCAGAAATGAAAAGGCCAGGGACGTAAATGTTCCCACAGATGAAGAGCAGATACTTGCGTACTTTAATGAGAACAAGGAGCTTTTCGGGACAAGCAGGTCAGTTAAGATTGACCAGATTTGGTGCCAGGACCTTAAAACAGCACAGGAAGTAAAAACCGAGCTGGACAGCGGCAGGGATTTTGAGTCGGTTAAGGAACAACGCTCTTTAGAGCCGAAAAGGAAACCATTTAACAGCTATCCAAGAAATGAAGGGATGTTTTTCGAGGATTTATGGAAAGGTGAGCCGAACGAAATAGTAGGGCCTATAAAAGGTTTTTATCGAGATGGATTCAAGTGGCGAGTTGTTAAAATACTGGAAAAGAAGCCCGGACAGCTGAAAGAATATTCCGACAATATGAAAAATAATGTTAAGTGGAGAATGGAGAGCGAGCAAAGCAATGCCGCTCTGGACAGGTTTAAAAAAGAGCTGCTGGAAAAATATCCGTACGAAATTTATGCCGATAGAATCAAGGACATCGACCCGCTGAATATACCATAGGAATTAAAAGCGGCATTACCGACGAAGTAAACAGCCATAATTACTGCTGATATAAAGACGTATTTACCTGCCTTTTTATCTCAACTGATTTGTTTTAACGCAAATAAAATTGGTTTTGCAACGGGTTTTATACATTTTTGGCGCGGAGTAAGACAAGTTGTACTAAAGAAGGGCTGCTGTAAGCCCTTTTGTGGTGAGTTAATCGAATAACAGGGGGGCGAAGAATTTTGTTGCAAAGTGGTGTTTATAGAATAGTATTTAGGAAATAGAATTCAGGCAAACGGTTTAAAATGATATTTACACTGCATAGATATATATTTCGTGAGCTTTTCAAGGTTTTCGTTCTGGCGGCGGTGGCCCTGACACTTATTTTGAGCTTGGGCAGTGTCTTGCGTCCCGTGCAGGAATATGGCGTAGGACCTCGGCAGGTGGTGCATCTGATAGGTTATTTTCTGCCGATAGCGCTGACATTCGTGTTACCTATGGCGGCCTTATTTGCCGGTGCTCTGGTTTATGGTCGATTCGCAAGCGATAATGAGCTCGATGCCTGCAGGGCGAGTGGAATCTCGCTGCTGACGCTGATATATCCGGGATTGGTTCTGGCGACAATAATTGCAATTGCAAACCTGATTTTAAGTTTTCATGTGATGCCGGTCTTTGTGCATCGTGCCGAAAAATCTCTCAAGGCCGATGCCAAACAGATACTCTTTCGCAATATAAATCGAAGGGGATATTATAAACTGCCGCCTGACAACGAGTATATAATTTATGCCGACCGGGCCGACCAGGAAAACAACACGCTTTTAGGAGTAGTAGTGGCAGAGGCGAAAGCCGATAGGATAAAAAAGATAATCACCGCCGAAAGAGCCCAGTTGAAATTCAGCGCGGATGAGAAATACGATGAAGTCCAACAAGTCCAGGTAATCGTGCATAACACATACCAGGTGGGTCCTGATGAAGAAGACGGGGTCTCCTTCGAATGGGGGTCATTCACGGCTGATTTCGGCTCTCTGTTAGGCGACGATATAAAGTTCAAGAAGATTGTTGAGATGAAAAGAATACAGCAAGACCTGATGCGATTTTATCCAATTGCAAAACTGGCTCGCCAGACCTATGCACAATTTATCACTGAACTATTAGCGCAGGATATTGCGACCAAAATGGCTGAAGATGCCAACAGCTTCTATAAACTTCACAGCGGTGAGAAGCTCATCGAATTCACCGCAGGCAGTGTCGTACCAGACGAGAAAAAAGTTCAGCTGTCCGGAGAAGTTGTGGTGGTTGAGTACGATGTAGTCAGTAAAGAGCGTTTGTGCACCCTTCGTTCCACGAGGGCCTTGCTGGCTATCGAGGGCGATGAGCTTGCGCCGACTTTGACGATGGACATGTACAATCCCACGTTGGAGCGTGCGGACGGCTCAGAGGATTTAAAGATGCGGCATGTCATTCGCGGCCTGATTCCGCCCGAGGCGGTCAGAAGCAGGTTCAGGACAGGTGATGTTCTTGATGATATCAGACCCGAGGCGGTATCATCGGCGCTGGACGGAAAGCAGGGGCCGGAGCTGGCAGCTCTTGAAAGTAAGCTTCAAAGGGAAATACGGAAAACGCTGGCTGATATAGAAGGGGAGATACATTCCCGGCTGGTCTTCGGGATAGGATGTATCTCGATGATACTGATTGGCATCGGCCTGGGAATTATCCAAAAGGGGGGGCATTTGCTGAGCGCTTTCGGCGCAAGCTGCGTGCCTGCGGGGGGATTAATAGTGTGCATAATGAGCGGCAAGCATATTACCGAAAACCTCGGTTCGCAAAGCATTTCCGGCATAGTTGTAATGTGGGCGGGATTGGTGCTGCTGTCTCTGTTGGCTGTAGCAATATACCACAGACTGCTGAAATACTGAGTTGGTAAAATCGTTGAAAAAAGAAGTAAGATGCTCAAACTGACCGACTCGCCGTGCCGGCGCCCGTCGCAGCAGGGGGTCAGTTTGAAAACGCAAAAATCGAAGTGTAATCCGCCTTCGTTAATAATATGGCGGACAAGAATGCGATCCGCCGTCGCATAAAGCTACGGCGGACAAGAATTGTCGAATCCGGCAGAAATAGTGCCGGATGACCGATTAACATGAAAACACTGGACCGATATATCGCAAAGAATTTCCTGATTGGCTATGCAATTTCTTTTTTTGTTTTGCTGGGTCTGCGCATAATTATTGATTTGTTCGTGAACCTTGACGAATTTGCGGAGCATGCCGACCTTGGTACCCTGGCTGTTATTAAAAACATATTTATTTTTTATGGTCTGAACAGCACCGTTTACTTTCGCGATTTTGCGGGAATGATAATAGTAGTAGCGGCGGCTTTTTCCGTAGGCAAGATGGTTCGCTCCAATGAGCTGGTTGCCGTGATGGCTTCAGGTGTCAGTCTAAAGCGAGTGATTGTGCCGATAATTTTTCTTGCATTGTTGCTGACAGGTGTGCTTGTTATTGACCAGGAGTTTTTAATCCCTGCGTTCAGCAGCAAGCTCGTTCGCAGCCAGGACGATATACCCGGCGAGGAGACGTATGATGTATGGTTTATGAGCGACAATAAAGATTCACTAATTTGCTCTCAAAAATTTGACGTTGAAACATCAACGCTATATCATCCAACCATCATCACACGGCAGAGGAAAACTGGTTCTTCCATATATGAAGTAACAGGGCTTATAACCGCTGATAAGCAGGTTTATAATCCCGAGACGAAGAAGTGGGATTTGATTAACGGTCGAGCTATTGAAAAAGGAGCCAGAAAGGGCGCCCAGCCGATTGATTCATACACCAGCAATATTACGCCGAAAGATTTGCCCGTCAGACGCCAGTCCGAGCACAAAAATCTGTTAGGTTGGCGACAATTGACATCTCTTGTGAAGCAGGCGGCACAGGGGGCAAAAATCACAGACCGGCGTCAGCTTTTCAGCGAGAAGCACTTTCGTGTTACCGAGCCGATTATCAACCTTGCAATGCTGATGCTATGCCTGCCGATTTTGGTTTGCCGCGACCCGAAGTCGATGAAGTCGGCAGTTATGATTAGCTTTGGTTTGGTGGGAGTGTGTTTTATTGCGGCCTTTATTTGTAAAATGTTTTCTCCGGAGGCCAATAGCTTTTATGGAATCGGCTTTTGGGCGTGGATGCCTGTCTTTATTTTCCTGCCGATAGCTTTTATCGAACTGGATTCAATGAAAACGTAAGCTCGTTGCCAGTTGCTTGTTACCCGTGGCTCGATTTATAATCCAGATGGTTTGTACTCTTCGGCTTTGTGTCTGACTATTTTTCCTTCAACCATATAAATAACATCCTCGGCTATATTAGTAGCATAGTCAGCAATTCGTTCGAGATGTCGTGAGGCGGAAAGCAGGTGTATTAGGGTTTCCATTTGCTCCGGATTGGCTCGAATACTATTCTGCACGATATCAAACATCTTACGATTCATAGCATCAACTTCATCGTCAGCAATACATACCTGTTGCGCAAGGCGAGAGTCCATATTTACCAGCGCATCGAGACTTTTTCTGAGCATTGACTGGGTTTTTTCAGTCATTGCCTCTAAATCAAATGGGATATTGATGTTCTTCTGTTTAGCGAGAAATTCGCCGCGCTCAGCAAGATTAACAGCTAAATCACCGATTCTTTCGAGGTCGTTGTTTATTTTCATGGCGGTGATAATAAAACGCAAATCGATAGCTACGGGCTGGTATAAAGCCAGTATTTTCAGGCACTCTTCTTCCACCTCAACCTCCATATGGTCAATTTCTATATCAGCTTCGATGATTTTTTTTGCCAGGTCTGCGTCACTTTTTTTGATTGACTCTATCGCCTGCTGGAATCGCTCCTGGACAACATCGCAGAGAGACAGCAGCATCTTTTTTAGTTTTTCGATTTCCCTTTTCATATGAACCGTCATAATACCTATCCTTTCTTACCCGAATCGTCCCGTAATGTAATCTTCGGTTTTTTTCTCTTTCGGTTTTGTAAATAGCTGTTTAGTAGGCGCAACCTCTATGAGATATCCTTCATACAAGAAAGCAGTTAAATGAGATATTCGAGCGGCCTGCTGCATATTATGTGTTACAATCACAATGGTATAGTCCGTGCTTAGTTTGTCGATAAGGTCTTCTATTTTAGCAGTTGATTGTGGGTCGAGTGCCGAAGCCGGCTCATCCATCAAAAGTATCTCTGGCTCAACCGCTAATGCTCTGGCAATGCAGAGTCTTTGCTGCTGACCACCTGAAAGCTCCATAGCATTTTTATCAAGACGGTCTTTTACTTCGTCCCACAGCGCCGCCCGAATAAGACTTTTTTCTACGATTTCGGCAAGTTCTTTGTGATTTTTGAAGCCGTGAATTCGCGGACCATAGGCCACGTTTTCAAATATAGATTTTGGAAATGGGTTGGATTTCTGAAAGACCATTCCAACCTTCTTTCGTAGTTTTACGACATCAATTCCGTTTTGATATATGTTGTTTCCGTCTATTATGACCATTCCTTCGGTTTGGGCTTTGGCAATGGCATCATTCATCCGGTTCAGCGTCCGAAGAAAGGTTGATTTGCCACATCCCGAAGGTCCAATCAAGGCGGTAACCTGACAATCGGGTATATCCATTGTAATACCGAACAAAGCCTGTACACTGCCGTAATAGAAGTTCAGGTCCCTAACCTGTATCTTGAAACGAGAGGCATCAGGATGTTTGTTTTCTACCATCGATACTTTTTCCTTATGTGAATTCTCAGCAGTATCGCTGCAAGATTAACTCCGAGCACCAATATCAAAAGCACAAGTGCTGTTGCGTATGCCATAGGCCTGACCTTATCTGCATCCGGGTGCTGTGTTGCCAGGATATAAAGATGATATGGCAGTGCCATAACCTGATCGAAAACAGACTTAGGCAATTTTGGCAAGTAGAAGGCAGCAACCGTCAATAAAATAGGTGCAGTTTCCCCTGCCGCTCGCCCAACTCCCAGGATTGAGCCGGTCAGCATTCCAGAAATCGAATAGGGCAGCACATTTTTATATATAGTTTGCCATTTTGTAGCACCAAGAGCCAAGCTGCCTTCTCTTAGAGACTGAGGAACAGCTCTAAGCGCCTCTTCGCCGGAGACGATAATAATCGGCAGAACCATGCAGGCCAAGGTCAGACATCCAGCTATTAAAGAAGCACCAAAACCCAGAAATATTACAAATAGCCCTAACCCAAAGAGTCCAAAAACTATCGATGGGACACCGGCTAAGGTTATGATTGCAAGTCTTATAGTTTTGGTAAATCTTGAGGGCTTTGCGTATTCTGACAGATAAATTGCAGTTGCTATGCCCAGAGGAAATGCAACAATCATAGTGCCCACAACCAAGTAGAAGGTTCCTACAATGGCCGGTAAAATACCCCCCTCAGCTCCACTATTTCTCGGCATTGTCGTAAGAAATTCCCAGTTTATTACAGGTAAGCCGTTGTAAATAATCTTAAAAACTATTGATGCAATTACGAAAACGATGAAATAGGTTATTATTCGTATTAACCAGTAAACTGTTTGTTGCGATGCTGTTGTTCGCATTATGCGACCCTGTATTTTTTAAGAACCTTTTGAGCAACCACATTTAATCCGAATGTTGCAAGCAATAGAACAATTCCGACACAAAACAAAGCTCTGTAGTGCACACTTCCGAAAGCAACTTCACCCATTTCAGCCGCTATTGTAGCGGTCATTGTTCGCACGGAATCAAAAGGCCAGGCGGTTATTAGAGCGGCATTTCCAGTGACCATCATAACTGCCATAGTTTCTCCGATGACTCTGCCTATACCGAGCATTATTGCAGCAGTTATGCCGGGGAGTGCTGCCGGCACGGTAACTTTCCAGATAGTCTGCATTTTACTTGCGCCCAGCGCCAATGAGGCCTCTTTGTATGATGTAGGAACGCTTCTTATAGCGTCCTCAGAAATAGAAATTACTGTTGGTATTGCCATTATCGCCAGCAAAATTCCTCCAGCCAGAGCAGTTAATCCTGAGGAAAGCCGAAAACAGGCCTTGATTAGCGGCACTAAGACGACAAAGCCAAAAAAGCCGATAACAACAGATGGAATTCCGGCCAGTATCTCTATAAACGGCTTTAGAATTTCTCGTTCTAATGGTTTTGCCAGTTCTGATATATATACTGAGGCACCAATACCAAATGGAACCATTAGCAAAGCAGCAAGACAAGTGACCAGAAGTGAGCCGGTTATCAGCGGCAGAATGCCGAATGATTCTTTTTGGAAAGAAACCGGCATCCAACGGGTACTTAGAAGCTCTTTTAAGCCGGGTTCAACAACGAAAGGGCCGGCTTCTTTGCCCAGGAAAACAAAAATACTTATTACAATCAAAATAGTCGTTGAAGCCGTGCTTAATAGTAATAATTTGACAGCTTTTTCTTTCCAGATAGCTTTCATTATTTTACCACAACGTACCCAGTTTCTTGCACTATTGCCTGTCCCTCGTTGCTAAGGCAAAAATCTACAAATTCCTTTAACGTTCCTTTTGGCTGGCCGTTTAGATAAAGGTAAAGAGGCCTTGAGATGATATACTGTCCTGATTTGACTGTTTGCTCGGATGGAAGGATAGCTGGTGAATTTTCATCGGCTTTGATTGCCAGGATTTTTACTTTATCCTTCGCAGCCAAGGCATAACCTAAGCCGACATATCCTATCGACCACCGGTCGGTTGAAACGGATTGAATAATTGTCGAAGTAGCAGGCATCAACTTCGCATCCGTCATATAATCCTGTTTTTTAAGAACCATTTCCTGGAAAAATACGTAAGTTCCGGAACTCGATTCTCTGGATAAAACTATAATTTTTTCATCGGGCCCGCTAAAATCGCTCCACCGAGAAGATTTGCCGGTAAAGATTTTACCTAATTGCTCAATTGTTAACTCATCAACAGGATTTGCAGGATTAACAATAACTGCGATACCATCTCTGGCAACGGCGATTTCGTTTGGTTGGATGTGCTTCTCTATAGCCAGCATTAATTCGTTATTTTTTATCTTCCTTGAAGCGGCACAAATATCAGTAGTACCATTTAAAAGCGCCGCTATTCCTGTTCCTGAGCCGCCACCTGTTACGGAAACCTCTATGCCGGGATTTTTCTGCATAAAGGCCTGTGCCCAATTACTGACAAGATGCACCATAGTATCAGAACCCTTGATGGTTATAAATCTTTTCTCGCCCTCGGCCTGGTCGCTTCTCCTCGCACAACCAAATGCTGCCACCAGTATTGCTGCTAATAAAAAGGTTGAAACAGTAGCTTCTTTAACATTTTTTCTGATTTTTAGGCTCATTTTCTTTTCTCCCGCATTAATTGATTGAATTTGTAAATTATGCTGTATGACATTCCTTAACACAAGTTAAAACTTTAACAGCAGGTCGGCCTGCAGTCTCCGGTAGTCGTAATCACGCCCGCTACTTCTTTTTTCATTGTGGAAGTATGTCAGAGCCGCCTGGAGATTTTTGGCTAACTGGTATTTAAGGCCAAACCTGTGGCCCTCACCGTCTGTCCCGCCACCTATAAAATCTGAGTCGGTAAAAGCACCCAAAACGGCATCGGCCTCAATGTCTCTGTAATCATAGGAAAGCTCCCAGGAGCCCGGTTCCTTGGCTTTGTTAAGTGTCGCCCCAATGAGCCAACCCGTATCTTCGCCCGAAATGGCAACTGTGTTCTTGACCCAGTTTCCAAATACGGTGACCGGCATACTGGAAATTTTAGTTCCATATTCACTGAAGAATTCAATGATGTCGTAGTCACTCGCCCATTTGGACCCTGTGGAATCAGGGGTATTGCCTGCGAGGATACCATATGTATCAGTCTTGCCTTGAATGTTGGCATAATCCCAGTAACTAACACCAGCAAGAACATAATCAGGATTACCCAGAGCGTGCTTTATATAACCCTGGATGCCCCACAGTGAAGTATCTACGCCGCTGGAACTTTCATCGACCCAAAAAGCGCCGCCTGTGATATGCAGTGTGTCCCTCTTTCCGAGAGGAATTGCGTATGTTGCAGCGACACCTTCAGGATTAAGGTCTGAATCCCAGACAAGTTGATTCTTACCTACCGTGTAGAAAGGATTCTTTATCTTTCCACCATAGACATTAAGCCCCTCTCTGGATGCCGGGTGCCAATGAAAATAGGCAAGGTCGAGCCATATATCCTTACTGGAGAAATTCTGCTTCAGAGTCTGATTCGAGGAGACAGGGTCTGCGAACATTTCCCCTTCGTCTGCAAGTATGCTCTTTTCACCGCTTGCAAGACGAAACGCTACATCCCAGTCACCATTGATTATTGCCTCGAGCATAAGTCTGGCACGAATCCGCTGGCGGTCACGACCTTTTTTCCATTTGACGCTTCCGCTTGTCTCTGTGTCGATATGCTCGTGACGGAACCTGAGGTCGCCGGATATCTTGATTTTCTCCGCCCACTTGAGTGCATCAGGCAAAGCCGGCGTTTCTTTTTGCTTCTCTGCTACTTCTTCGATTCTCTGCGTTAGTGACTGCTCTTTGAGTTTTTGCCCTGTCTCGAGCTGCTCGACCCTTTCCTGTAATTGGTGAATTACCTTGCTTTGTTCTAAAATTAGTTCTTTAAGTTCGCTAATTTCGTCAGTCTTTGCAACAGTGGCATTGATGCTAAACAATGGTACAAATATCAACAAGATTTTTTTGTTCATTTTTTCTTCTCCTTATAAAATAGAACACCAAAATTCATATATACCCCCTGGTATATTTCCATAAATACAGTACTTGATTAGTGTGAAGAGAATATGAAGAGAACGTGAAAATTTGATGATTTAAAAAAATTTTGTTTTTAGAGCAATTCTTCAGCGAATTGGGAATAAGTTAACAACCAAGGCCGGTAAGGCCTGTTTTTGCCGTTTATAATCTTTATCGAGCAGGAGATAGGAGAACAGACGGCATTAAGAAATGCTAAGGATGTTCAGGCGGTGAAGAGGCAGACTAAGGCGCGGTTATTTTACTGTTCGTCAGCCCTTTCATCAAAGTAATCAAGGTCGCTTATGGGTAAAATTACGGAGGTTGCGATATTTACAAGATGAGCCACAATGCGTTTGAAATGCCTTGCAATCAAAACAAAGCAAACAGCTTCGTTGACCGAGAGATTGCTCTTTGCCACTTGTCTAACAATCCTATCACATTGTATTGCAATCCTGTGTTCATAATCCCACGATGATTCGGCCTTATTTTTGTCTGCTTCGATAAAGGTCTCTTTAGTTCTCACAAACAATGTCAGAATATCTTTGTCAATGTCGCTAAAATATTGTGAGAACACGGCTTTGTTTATCGGCTTTTCCAGGAGCTCTGTTACTTCATAAAGGTTCTTGCAATAGTCACCCAATCTCTCCGCATCTTTTACAACGCTCATTAATAACAAACATGCTGGCACTTCGACTGTTGGCCGAAGGGAAAGATGTTCCACAATTCGTTTGCGTATGCCTTTCTGCAAACGATTTACCTTCTTATCTACCTCGTAGATTTTCTTCTTCAAATCCGGCTCTTCGACGTTATCTAACAAACGGCTGCAAACAGCTTCAAACATGCATTTTGAGTCCTCTAACATATTCCTGAATTCCTCAAGGACCTGAGATAGAAAATCTTTGCCCTTCCAAAAACTTAATAGATTTTTGAACATATTTGTTTCTCCTATTTGAAACACTTAGAGATAAAGATTAATAACGCCGGGACAAGGAAAAATACACTCAATACGTAAATAAATGCATACCTTCTTTTGTTGTAGGCCAGGTCTCCCAGGGACTTGGCAAGATTTATCGGGATCATTCTAATCGTCCTTGTGGGGAAAACAACCAAAACGCCTATAGTGTTAAAAAGAAAATGTTCGAATGCGACAACTATTGCTGAAATATTTCCCGTAGCGAATGATGCCAGTATAGCCGTGGTGGTTGTCCCGATGTTGGCGCCCATAGTTACTGAGAATGCAGTCTCGATGGTGATAACGCCGGCAGCGGCAAGAGGAACCAACAATGAGGTTGTAACCGAGCTGCTCTGAACAATAATTGTAAAAATCAGACCCGCAAAGAGTCCTAACAACTTGCTCTTGGCGATGACGTTATCCAAAATAATCTCTGCTCTTTTTATGGTTAGCGATTTCATAACTCTAACGAGAAAGATAAGTGATAAAAACAGCATCAATAAGGCTAAAATTAACATCGCTATATTCGTATATATACTTTTTGTAAATAATGGCCGGTTTAGCAGGGTGATAACTTCCTGCATTAAATGCACGGCTGGCTGTATAGCCAGTTTAATCGGGCTGGTGAACTTGATTCCTCCAACATTTCCGAACAAGTCAGCCATTCCATGAGCGCATTTTTCAATAAATCCCGTGGCCAATTCCAGCGGAAGGAGAAGACA
>Ga0307437_1001204_pt1 | contig 17863 bp, 12 predicted proteins | sample SalMarWE160390MG_FD_202146 | JGI IMG/M metagenome (GOLD analysis project Ga0307437, IMG submission 202146) | Salt marsh sediment microbial communities from the Plum Island Ecosystem LTER, Massachusetts, United States - WE1603-90 | ecosystem: Environmental > Aquatic > Marine > Intertidal zone >...
TTTCTGATAAAAGTACCTGAGATATCCATTAGTGGGGCATTTACCCACTTTATGACTGCTTTGTCAAGTATCTCGTCAAGAAATACGTCAGATTTTTTAACAACCCCCGGTCTTGGATAGACATACAGCTGAACCCTGTTTATAAGTTCCATTATGTTCTTCCATTTATGCAGAGTGTACAGGTTGTCTTCGCCCATTATGAGTACATACTGGTAATTAGGATGTCTTTCAGTGAGCCGGGCCAGAGTGTCGATAGTAAAAGAGGGAAAAGGTAATCGGAATTCAATATCTGAAGCTCTAAAATAATAGTCACCTTCGATGGCAAGCTCCACCATATAAAGACGGTGATGATCAGGAAGCAGGGTCTCCTTCTTTTTAAGCGGATTATGGGGGCTTACTATGAACCATATCTCTTCAAGATCAGTAAATTCTTTCATATAACCGGCAATGGCTATATGTCCGATATGCACCGGATTAAAAGATCCAAAATATAAGCCGATTTTAGTCATCAGTGAATCATTGCTTTTTTTGTCAAAAATGATTCAACAGTTTTTATCACTTCATCCACTGTCATCTCCAACCGGTCATTAACAATAATATTATCAAACTGGTCAGCAAGCTTCATTTCCTCCCTTGCTTTCTCAATTCTCATATTAATCTTCGACGGGCAGTCTGTACCTCTTTTTACCAGACGTCTTTCGAGTTCTTCAATTGATGGAGGCATTATGAATATTGCAATCGACCGGATTCCGAATTTATTCTTAATGTTAATACCACCCATTACATCCACATCGAAAACAACATGGTTACCATTCTTCCAAATTCTTTCCACTTCGCTTTTAAGTGTTCCGTAAAAATGATCTTTGTAAACCTCTTCCCATTCAACAAACTGGTTGTTCTTTATTCTGTTTTTGAATTTCTTAACTGTCAGGAAATAGTAGTCTTTTCCATCTTTTTCCTTACCTCTTATGGCTCTTGTTGTTGCGGAGACTGAGAATTCTATATTCAATCCGCTCTCAAGCAGATGCCTGACTACTGTAGTCTTTCCTGCTCCTGAAGGAGCTGATATTATAACCAGTTTACCTTTCATTGATTTGCTTCGTTTGCTCCATTATTAAAGGATATTAAGTGTCTGTTCTTTAATCTTTTCGAGCTCATCCTTCATGATCACCACAAGTTTCTGAATAGATGAGTCATTTGCTTTTGATCCTATCGTATTGACCTCACGGCCAATCTCCTGTGCTATAAAATTCAGGATCTTTCCGTTTGGAGGATCAGAGGCGACTGTTTCAAGAAAATATTCGCAATGGTTTTCTAACCTTACCTTTTCTTCGTTGAAGTCAAATTTCTCAAGATAAAAAATAAGTTCCTGCTCAAACCTGTTTTTATCGAGGTTTTCAGTTCCGGTATTTTCCTCTAATATACTTATGAGTTTTTCTCTTACTTTTTCTATCCTTCCAGGCTCATAAGTTTTGATGGTTTTGAGAGAGGAGAGGATATTATGGATACATTTCCTGAGATCTTCTTCGATAGAAGCACCTTCCTGGGATCTGTAAGCATCAAGCAGGCTGATCGATTCGAGGATCTTCTGTTTAACAATATTCCATTCATCCTCCTGTAGTTCAGGCTTTTCGGGCCTCAGGGCATCAGGGAACTTCATGATTGTCGTCAGGATCTGGTCATCAATATTGATGTTAAGCTCCTGCGCAATTTCAATTAACTGATTGTAATAATTCCTGACGACAGACTTATTTATTGCCGGAATACCTTCATCTTCAATTATATCGAAAAAAATTGTAAGATCTATTTTCCCTCTGTCAAGTTTCTGGCTTACGATATTTCGTATCTCCGGTTCTTTCTCCTTATAAAGCCAGGGAAGCCTGGTATTTATATCGAGCTGTCGCGAATTGAGGGATTTTATTTCAATAGTTATTTTTTTCTGTGGAGTCTCAGCTATGGCTTTTCCGAAGCCTGTCATTGATTTTATCATATCCTGATCTTGATTATAACTGGTTAATGGTACTGTGTCTGAAAGTTATATATTATCTGCATATTTAACAACTGTTTTGTTCTTCCAGTAGCCTGATTTGTAATATCCGAACGAGAGAGCCAATCCGACGAACCAGCTTGTCGGTATTGCCCACCAGATACCTGAAGCCCCGATCCTGCCCGACAGAAAATAAGCCATAGGAATTCTTATGATCCATAATGAAAACAGTGAAAAGAACATTGGCAAAAGTGTATCACCGGCACCTCTCATCACACCATTATAAATGAACATTAAAGTAAAAATCAAATAAAACATACTCACAATTGTCAGGTACTGGTTTCCCAGTCTGATAACTTCCGTATCGTTTGTGAAGAGTCCCATAAGGAAGCGACCTGAAATGATGATGAAAGAGGTTGTTACAATTGTTACAATTCCTGCCATTCTGACAGTAGAAATCAGGCCTGCTCTGATCCTTTCGTGTTTATTAGCTCCGATATTCTGGCCCACAAAAGTTGATAAAGCCTGTGAGAATGACATTGCCGGTATTGTTGCAATGGCATCAAGACGGACAGCTACTGAAAATCCTGCAATGACATTTGTGCCGAAGGTATTGACAATTCCCATAAGAGCAAGTGCTCCGACAGCTACAAGTGTATGCTGAATGCCTGTCGGTAAACCGATACGGATGCTTTGCCTGAAAATATCCCTGTCAAAATGAAGGCCGCTTATTCCTATTCTAATCACTTTATGGGTCTTATTCAGCCAGATTATTGCAAGAGCAAAAGCGAGTCCGTTAGCAGCGAGTGTTGCGTATGCAGCACCTGCCACTCCAAGCCTGAAAACAGCAACAAGCAGAAGATCAAGTATTATGTTTGCTACTGTTGCGATAATAAGAAAGTAAAGGGGAGTTTTTGAATCACCCAGACCTCTTAATACGGCACTGGTACCATTATACCCGAAAAAGACTACAATACCTGAGAGATAAATCCGGAGATACTGTGTTGCCTGTGGCATTAGTTCTTCCGGTAAGCCCAGCAATCGCAGCAGCGGTCCGCTCAGGATAAGTCCGGCAACTGATGCAGTAGCACCTGCAATGGTACTGTATATATACATCGTATCTATAGCACGTCTGACTTTGATAATATCAGCGGCACCAAAATATTGGGAAATTACTACTGTGGTACCCATAACTATACCAATGATCAGGGAAATCATAACAAATATCACAGGGAATGATGCACCAACAGCAGCAAGAGCTTCCTTACCTATAAAGTTACCTACTACGAAGCTGTCAACAATATTGAAGAGTTGCTGGAACACACTTCCGAGAAGCATTGGAGCAGCGAAATGTAATATCAGTTTTCCTTCCTTGCCAGTGGTGAGATCCTTCATGATAAGCTTTTAGATCCGCAAAGGGAAACAATTACCGGATATAATCAAAGTATGTTATAACCTTTCAAGTTCAACAGTAAAATGTCGCATGATTGGAGCTTCCTTTTTTATTCTTAATCCCCTGGTGATCGTGCTTCTTCGGTCATATACATTCGACACAACAGAAGCTACATAATCCATATGGGAATTTGTATATACCCTCCGGGGTATTGCAAGCCTGACAAATTCCCTCTCCGGGAACCTGTTTTTCCTTGTTACCGGATCTCTGTCAGCCATTAATGCTCCTATTTCAGAGCTTCTGACTCCTCCTTCTGTATATAGTTCGATTAAAAGAGTCTGGGCAGGAAACTCTTCATGAGGGATTTGAGGAAAAAACTGTCCGGCATCAATAAAAACTGCATGGCCGCCAAAAGGCTCAAGTACCGGAACTCCGCGACTTTTAAGTTTTGAACCAAGATAAGAAACCTGACGGATCCTCGATTCAAGCCATGGAAATTCAATTCCTTCGTATAAACCAGTGGCAAGAGCTGCCATATCCCTTCCCGACATACCTCCATAAGTCGTAAATCCTTCGTACATAATATTATAGACAGATGCTTTGTTATAGAGCTCTTTATCCCTGAATCCGATAAAACCTCCCATGTTTACTATTGCATCTTTCTTCGAACTCATTGTCATTCCATCAGCATATGAAAACATCTCCCTGGTTATCTCCTTAATATCTTTATCTGAATACCTCTCTTCCCTGGTTTTTATAAAATAAGCATTCTCGGCAAAACGGGCTGAATCGATAAAAATCTTAACTCCATATTTATCAGCAAGTTTGCGTACTTCTCTCAGGTTTTCCATACTCACGGGCTGACCACCTGCAGTATTATTTGTGATAGTAAGAATGATACATGAGATCCTTTCCGGAGGATTATTTTCAAGTATTTTTTCAAGTTTTGTGGTATCAATATTACCTTTAAAGGGATGCCAGATGTTAATATCTGATGCTTCATCTATTGTGCAATCAACCGCTGTTGCTTTCCGGAATTCAATATGTCCTTTGGTTGTATCAAAATGTGAATTACCGGGAACTACGTCCCCTTCTTTTACCAGAGCTGAAAAAAGTACATTTTCTGCAGCTCTTCCCTGATGTGTAGGCAGACAGTATTCGAAGCCGGTTATATCCTTTACAGCATTCTTCATTCTGAAAAATGACGAAGATCCGGCGTAACTTTCGTCACCTTTCATTACAGATGACCACTGGTCATCGCTCATGGCACCGGTACCGGAATCGGTTAAGAGATCAATAATCACCTGATCCGACTTCAGGTTGAAATGGTTGTATGAAACCTCTTCTATCCACCTTAACCTGTCTTCTTTAGTGCTTTTGTATATTTTTTCTACCATCTTGATCTTAAATGGTTCAATAAATGGTAAGTCCATGTTTTTAATTTTTTATATGACTCAAGTTTCGCAGTTCTTTAAAATGTTGAAAACCAAGTAGAAATTGTTAAAAAATGCAGCACGATTATTAGGTTAATATACTGTTTTTGAGTATATTAACAAGTGTTACCATACACAAACAATCATACTGCAGAGTAAAGATATTAATAAAATTTCAGAATTAAAAAACGGTTTTTCTCCAAGGTGGCTTGAACCGGATTTTATTTTCAGTTCTTTGAAATGTTTTTCATTTTCGAGCTTGTGCAAATGTCTGAACCCATTGAAGCAAAGAGGATATAGCTTTGAGTCGATATTCTCCTGTCTGATCTGCTTGCCTTTTCTTGGTTTGCAAACAATACATTCGTTTACTGGAAGTGTGTTGGCAAAACATATCGAGGCCCGCAAGGATGCATTTTACCGTTTGAAGAATAATCGGGGAATTTGCTGGAGGATGATTCTGTGGTTGTTTGGTTTAAAGTTCATCAAGCTGGTTGATTCAAATGGAACAAAAGATCCTGGAGCATTAAGGTGTCTCGTTTTTGATGACAGCACTCTTTCCAAGACAGGCAGGTATATTGAAAAGGTCTCCAGAATATGGGATCACGTGTTGAACCGGTGTATTCTTGGGTATAAGCTATTGGCCATGGGCTACTGGGATGGGGTCTCATTTATTCCTTTGGACTTTTCCTTGCATCGTGAAAGAGGAAGGAATGCTGACAGGCCGTTTGGCTTGAAGAAGAAAGAGTACAGGAAACAGTATCGGAAGAAACGAGAAAACGGGACCCATTCCTGGGACCGTGCAAAAGAAACAGACAGCACCAAAATAGAGAGTGCATTAAAGATGTTCTGGCGTGCCATATCCCAGGGTGTTAAGGTTGATTATGTGCTGATGGACAGCTGGTTTACCTGTGAGGCGTTTATCAAGGCGGTTCTTAGAGTAAAGAAACAGACCGTGCATCTGATAGGGATGTACAAAACACCAAAAACCAAGTTCAAATATCTGGATCAGAGGCTTACTCATAGCCAGATCCGTAATAAACTTGGAAAGGTAAAAAGGTGCAGAAAACTGAGGCTGCAGTACAAAGAAGCAACAGTGGATTTTAATGGGGTAACTATAAAGATGTTCTTTAGCCGGCAGGGGAAAAACGGTAAATGGAGGGTATTTGTAACTACCGATACAGAGATTACATTTATCAGAATGATTGAAACGTACCAGATTCGCTGGACTGTGGAGGTTTTCTTCAAAGAAGCCAAGCAGCTGTTGGGACTGGGAAAATGTCAGTCCAATGATTTTGATGCTCAGATTGCTGACACGACTATTACAATGATCCAGCATATTTTACTGACTTTGAAATACCGGTTTGAACACTATGAAACAAAAGGTGAATTATTCAATCATCTCAGGGAGGGGATTATACAAACTCGCCTGAATGAAAGATTATGGGGATTGTTCGTAGAACTGCTAAGGATAATAGATGCGTTATTCGATGGAATAGATGAGATGGAAATATTAGAAAAGATCCTTAACGATGAGAAAGCGTATGATATGATAAACCGGTTGCTTCAAAATGAGCTGGAAATGAAAAATGCAGCTTAATCAAAAATGGAAACATTAAGATATTGACACACAAACATATAGCATATGAAATCTAGATATAAACAACTGTTTTCATGTACATTAAAAACAAGTGCGAAACTTTAATTATATGAGTATCGGAAATGAGTAATAAAATAAAATAATTATAAATATAATATTCTTATTGTGTTAAATTACAAATACTTACACTCTGTTTTAAAACTACCCCCTTTCCCGTTTCCCCCACGGGGGAAAAGCTTTGCTCAGTGCTCCTTCCCCCTCTTGGGGGAAGGTTGGGAAGGGGGTATAATAACTTATCAAAAATTGTCTTATGCATCATTCCGGATACTCATTATTAAATAAACTAACAATGAAACCTGCTAAAAAATTATCCTTTGTCCCGGAAATATTAGGTATAATTGTGACTGCAATAATGCTGTTAACTTTTGGTGCAAAGCTCATAATCGAAATCATAAATGATGGAGAAGGAACACTGAGAGAGATTTACAGTGCACTTTTTCACTGGCATGATGATCCGACAGCATTCTTTATCTTCTATATTATCGGGTATATACTTGTATGGTGGAGTCCGCCACTTGGTTCTTCCATTATAATCATATTAGGTATACTGGTATCTGTTAATAATCTCGATAATTTCGGATTTATAATCTTTGCAGTTCCAGCATTACTGGTTGGTTTTTTCTATTTCGAATCCTGGCATAAAGGGAAAAAAGCTGGCAATCTCCATTAACGATTGTTAATATAATAAGATTTCTCTGGAATGGACGAGAGAGATCCCTCACTTCGTTCGGGATGACAGCTCCTTTTTTGGTCACAGCAGACATATACGCCTCATTTACAGAATCTTCTGGCCTGTTCTTCTTGAATAAAGCCAAAGTTGTTGAGTAACCTGGGATTATTTTAATTCATCTCCACCCTTTAGGGTTTCGATAAGGATTACACCATTTGCTCCACGGGAACCATAGACTGCAGAACCACCATCTTTAATAACATTAATACTTTTAACCTCGATAGGCTTTATTGTATTTAATATATCACTATCCGATATAACACCATCTACAACAATAAGGGCGGCACTGCTGCCTTGAAAAGAATTACTGCCGCCTCTGATCCTTATTTCGCCATTAGTAACCTGAGCACCCGGAACCTGGCCACGAATAAGATCATACATATCTCTGTATCTGGAATAAGTATACTTATTCATGTTAAAACCAGCTACGGCATTTGTTTTATCCTTATCAGAAATATAACCATATCCAATGGCATATTCCTGTTGTTTTTCACTTGGCTTTAATTTCAGATTGACAGCCACTAATTTTATATTATTATTAATCTTAACATTTTGAGTATAAAATCCTCTTGCCATTATCTTCAGCTTATCTTCTGGTTTACAGGTAATTATGAAATTACCCAAGGAATCAGTTAAAACTGACTGTTTTGTACTCATTACTTTTACTTCAGCACCTATTAAGGGAATGTTTTCTAAAGTATTAACCACTCCCCGGATGATATGATCCTGTGCAATAAGCAGATTTGATATATAAATGAAAAACAGAATTATGCTTAATCTCTTCATGGCCTTATAATTAAATTGATATCTCCAGATTTATACAAGATCAAATTCTAATCACAATGTAAAGGTAATAATTAATAGTCAGATTAATGATAATTGAGGATGTTTCGAAAGTAAACCACCTCCGGGGTGGTTGTTCCCACTTATTCAACACCCCCTACTCCCCGCTAATGCGGGGCATGCTCTCCTCCTAGAGTGCTCGTACCAAAAACAGTGATCCCTTGTGGTTCAATGAATTACATTTCACCACAAGGGATCACAAATGTTTGCACCAGGTCTTAAAAAGTACTTTTTAAAAAACCCCGGTTTAATTAAATAATACTATTTTCCTCCTCTTTCACCTATAGCTTCCATAGGATCAACATTTGGCAAGCCAGGTGCCTGGACAACGTGTGTTAAAGGCTCCACATTCTTTTCAGAACCATCGTAACCTGTTGTCTGATTCAATATATTCTGAATATTACCTATTAGATAAGGTTCGTATACAGGCCAGAATATATGCATAGGATCCATTGTGTAAGCAATATCAGGATAAGTATCCCAGTGAATTTCATCTCTGAAAAAGACATTTTTCTCAATTACCCTGTCATAGTAGAAACTATTAGCCGACAATGAGACTTCTAAGTCTGTTCCGGACACTGAGTATGTTTTACCGTTATAGCTTTTTCCGCTTTTGGCAAGTATTACCGCCATACGAACAATTTCATCATGTCGATATTCTTCCCCATATAACTCGCGGCAACGCTCATCCAGTACAGCACCAATTCCATCTGCTGCCACATCGGCAGCGGTGTACATATGTATCGCATTTGCACGTGCCCTTATTACGTTTATATCGTCAGCACAACCGGAGAAGTCGTTTTGCCAGTATCTAGCCTCTGCCCTTATCAGATAAGCTTCAGCTATCCTGTAAACATACAAGTCCGTTTTTCCACCATCCTGTCTTTGAATATTATCTTCTACGTTCTTAGCGTAAAATTTATACATTGGATAACCATACCAGCAACGGATGGAATCCTGACACAACAGGACTCCATTGTATTCCTTCTGAGCCGGTTGCAGGTAGAACGGAGTTCCCTCAAGGTCCGGATTATCATACCATAACATATCCATGTCGAACCAGTTTCCTCTCTTATGACGATAATCCTGCCTGTCAGTTTCACCATTTTTAACCCATATTTCATACTGAGCATAGTCTGTAGGGCGTGCAAAACCCTGTCCACGGCCCCACTTATGCATTTGCTTTGAGACACTGTTTTGTGCGATATTCATTCCTGTAACTGTACCGGTGGGGGGTGCTTTTACTCCCTTATTTGTACTCACAAAGTTGGGACCCCATGAGCGAATACGTGCAGCCCTTCCCTGTGATCCATCAACAGCTGCTACATTAGTAAGATACCAGATGCCCTCCGGATTTGTGAGTTTTTGACTATTCTCGGTCATATGAAGTAAATTTACAGCATCGGCGGGTTGCTCACAGTCTAAACCGACAAGTAATTCTCCGGTATATGGATTAAGATTATTGCCAACTCTTACAGTTGCTACATTAACATCAGCATCAGTGAACAGCCTGGATTCACCATTAGTTAACACAATGTCCATTTGTGCTTCTGCATCAGCAAATCTTAAATTCATCATATAGTATTTAGCAAGCAACATTCTTACAGCAGCATTGGGAGCCTGCCCCCTTGGTATCTCACTTTTCAGTTTAACATGCTGTACTGCATATTCAAGGTCAGCAATCATCTGGTCCCAGATGCCCTGCATATGAAAGACTTTAAAATCCTGCCTTGATTCAGATACTACATTTAAAGGGAAGGCAACATTTCCAAACTGCGTTGTTAGCTGCAAGTAGAAAAATGCACGTAAAAAATAGGCGCTGCCTAAAAGATGATTCCTTTCAGGATCATTTACTCCACCAGCCCAATCGGGGATGTCGATATAATCAATCACCGTATTAGCAGCCTTTATATGGCCGTAATTATCTGCATAAAATGACCGGGCACGACCTGCATCATTATTTCTGGTGTTTTGAGGTGTTGCATATCTTCTCAGATCAACATAAGCATCCTGCTTATCAGTAGCAGATACTACAGTGGCATCGCTCATATTATGATTGAACATCAGCTCTCTGGTGTCACCATTCCACTGGTTAAATACTCCCTTCAATGCCGTATTCAAAGCTGTCTGTAAACCTTCAGCATCAACAAAGGTATTCTCGGGGCTCAGGAAGGACAATGGATTCTCCGTAAGGAAATCTTCACTGCACGATAATGCAAATGTGAGTAAGATCACAAGGAATATTCCTTTTATGTTTCGTATGTGTTTCATATCTGGTTTAATTTTTAGTTAAATATTTATTATTTCTAACAGGTTTTGTCATAGCTTTAGAAAGAAATGTCTATACTAAAGGAATACGTTCTTGGCATTTCGCTTTGTGACTCAGGGTCACCATAGATCCATTTTGTCATCACAAAAGCGTTATCAATATCAAATGCAACCCGGGCACGGTCAAACTTTAAGAAGTCTAAAAGACTTCCAGGAAGAGTATAGCCCAAAGAAACATTTTGTAAACGCAGATAGTCCAGAGGCGTATAAATCCACATATCCGAAATCTGTATAGAATTAACTCTTGCTGCAGTGTTAATTCCATTAGTCGGTGTCCAGTAAGGTATGTTATACCAGTTATGATTTTTAATGTATGTCTGATCTTCATTAAATGGCTCCCCAGAACCACCCAGGTAACCCAATTTCGCTAAAAATATAATACCAATATCGAAACCTTTATATTCTAAATCGTTCCTGAGGGTAATATACCATGGATTACTGCTTACTCCAAGGAATTTTTTGTCAGCTGAATTAATTACACCATCATTATTCTGATCAATAACCTTGAAATCGCCGGGATAGAGATTATATATGGCAGCCTCAGCTTCTTCTCCAACCTGATAAATACCATTCTGATCTAATTCCCATATTATATCTTTGTTCTCACCAATAAACCATCCATTATCAATATCGTCAGGCTCTTCCATAACGGGATTGCCATTGCTATCGAGTACAGGATTTCCGTCGGCATCGATAACCGGGAGTTTTTCTCCTGTTAACGACACAATCTTGTTTTGGTTATATGTAACATTTAAGGTGGTTGTCCATCGGAAATTGGAAGCTTCAACATTGACGGTGTTTATTTGCAGGTCGAAACCAGAATTCTTCAAACTACCCACGTTGGTTGTTATACTGCTGAATCCGGTAACTGTCGGTAATTTTTTATCCAGAAGTAAATCTGTAGTTATTGAAGTATAAAAATCAAAAGAACCACTCACACGGCCATTCCACAATCCGTAATCAAGTGCCACGTTCCATGACTGGTTTTTCTCCCATGCAAGTGTTGGATTAGCAATCCTGCTTATAGTCAGATATGGCGCCACAAAGTACCCGTTGTCCCAGTTAAGGTATTTATTATCACTTAAGCTGGCATATGCTGCATACGATCCTAATCCGCTACTGTTACCGTTTACACCCCAGCTTGCACGAATCTTCAGGGAGCTTAAAAATCCGGGGCGTCCTGCCATAAAACTCTCATTCGTAATCGTCCATGCTGCCGAGATGGAAGGGAAAGTTGCATACTGATTATCTGTACCAAAGCGGGAATAACCATCACGTCTCATTGATGCCGAGAAATTATAGCGATCGGCAAAAGCGTAATTAAGACGTCCCATAAGAGCATTTCTTGAAGTTGCCTGATCGTCTGAATCAACTCCCGGAATCAAAGCGAAAGGCAATCCATGATATCCAAGTGCCTCAGTAGGTGAAAACTGAGTCCCACTTGCATTTGTAAACCAGCTCTGGTTACGCTCTGCGTTTACCAGTCCTGTAACTGAAAATCTGTGTTGACCAAACTCTTTATCCCAGTTTAAGATATTATCAGATTGCCACTCAAACGTTTGATTATTCCTCCTTTGCACATAACCACCATGTCCCCATCGTGGGTTTGCACCATCCTCATATGAAAGTCTTCTTCTGAAATCCAAACGTGTTGTTAGATTTGAAGTAAGGGTAATTCCAAAAGGAAGTTTCAATTTTGCATACATAGTAGGGAATATTCTGTATCGATCGTAAAGTCTTGTCATGTATGCCGGATTCAATAATGGATTTTCCCTGTTCGAACCTGCACCCGCCTCTTTAAGAAATTCTCTTTCGTGCGGCATTCCATTCAGCCATGGCTGATCGTATGGTGAGGCTGTTCTGTAAGCACCGCCTCCTATTGGTTCCTGTCCCTCATTCTGATATGCGAAATTAGCCAGTATACCCAGACTCAGATAATCTGTTGCCTTAACATCGAGATTCAAACGTGAAGTAATCGATGAGAAAGTTTCTCCAACCTGAACCGACTCGTTATTGATATATCCCAACGACCAATAATATGAAACCCTGTCAGTACGACCAGAAATACTTAAGTCATAGTCCTGCCTTACCCCTGTTTGGAATAAAAAATCCTGCCAGTCGTATACAGTACCGTTAAGGAAATTTTCTTTTTCGTTTGGCTCAAAGCCAAAACCATCAATCCATGCTGTAGCAATCACAGTAGGGTCAGTTGCACCGGGAATACCATTTGCAATTAACCAGTCAGCCTGATTTGCTGCAGGAACATTTTCAAATTTATCAAATTTCGACCATTCGGCAGTAGACAGATCATTAATTGATTCATTCATATCTGTCAGCCAGGTCATCACTTCATCTCCTCCTTTAAAAGTTTCAAGTCTCCTGGATCCGGTTACAATACCTACTTTTGCACTTGCCCGAATGACAGGTGCGCCCAAAGCTCCTTTTTTGGTTGTAAATACAATCACGCCGTTTGATGCACGTGAACCGTAAATGGAGGCTGCACTGGCATCCTTCAACACATCAACACTTTCTATGTCATTGACATTAATTTCAGCCAGGTCTCCGTTAAAGATTACTCCATCAAGCACAATGAGTGGGCGGTTTGCAGCAGCTTCATCACCGGCATCTGATTTAATAGTATTGTCACCACGTATCTCAAAATCCGGGGTATTCCTGGCATCTGTGCTATAGGTTACCTTTAATCCGGGAACTGCAGATCGTAACATATCACCAACACCTGCTGGCTGGTACTTTAAAAAATCTTCAGCCTGAACGTTTACAACGGATCCGGTTAAGTCTTTCTTTCTCGCAGTACCATAACCAATAACAATAACCTCATCAAGACCAAAAGCATCTGTTTCTAATGCTACATTAATTGTCGTCTGAGTGCCAACAGCAATTTCCCGTACTCTCATCCCGACAAATGAAAATGAAAGTGTAGCATTATCGGGGACGTTCGGTAGAGAATATTTACCCTCGATGTCAGTTAGAGTACCCTGTGTGGTTCCTCTAATTATAACAGTAACCCCGGCTAGAGGAGTACCATCATCTTCTGTAACGGTACCGGTCACAGTCTTACCCTGACCATACGCTCCAAGTTGGAATATTAGAAATATCCCAACTAATAAAAATTTTACGAAGCGCATAAATCCGTTTTTATGCAAAAAATTTTGCGTAGAGTTTTTTTTCATAAAATTTAAGTTTAATTAGTAATATTTAGTTTAATCAGCTCGAGTTAATTTTGCCGGCAGGATTATATCCTTTTCCAAATGCAATCATAAATATCTAAAATTCAACTAAATAGAATAATACTATACAATCATTCTGTTCATGGTTTTTTATCTGTTTCTGCTATAAAAGATATACAGAAACTTAAAAATGAACAGCTTAGGTTATAATATAGATGTTAATAATCAATAAAAAGTTGCGTCAATTTCCCTTGCTTTTAATTGATTGTTAAAATATGTTAAAGCCAAAGTAAGGCATTTTTTTTTAAAACAAAAAAATATAAGTTTTAAGAAAAAAATGATTGCAAGAATTAATCTCCGTTTTCCTCTTTAACTGAATAAATTTGATCAAATAGTGAAATTCAAGCTCCCTCCTTTTTGGATTTTATATTGAAATAATAGTACATATTAAGTAGCCCATGGATGAGAATCTGGTTTAGCCACAATATACCCCTCCATTAACATATATAGTTTCACCAGTAATAAAACCATCATATTTTGAAGCAAGCGAAGACAATTGATTCAATAGTTTTTAAAAATCATTTTTTTGAGATATCTTGTATGAAATTTTAACCATAAAAAACTTAAATATTTGAATTCTTAGTTTCTATTTAATTAAAATGTGGAGGTAAACAATGAAATCATTAAAACGTCGCGGATTTATCAAAAAATCAATGGTTGCATCTGCCGGAATGGCCATCGGAGCTCCTGCCTATATAAAAGGATTTGTCCAGACCAAGCCAAGTGATGTAATTAATATTGGTGTAGCAGGAGTTAATGACCGTGGAGGATACTATGGGGGATCAGGCCATGCAGCTAATTATACAAAAATTAAGAACTCAAGGGTAGCAGCTATCTGCGATCCTGATGAAAATGTTTTTCCAAAGGTTATTGCAGATATAGAGAAACTAGGAGGAACTAAACCGTCTACAGTTGTTGATTTTCGTGATATGCTTGAAAATAAAGATATTGATGCTGTTTCTGTTGCCTCACCCGATTATTGGCATGCGCTTCATACCATCTGGGCCTGTCAGGCCGGGAAAGATGTATATGTTGAAAAACCATTGTCATATAATATCGTTGAAGGCAGAAAAATGGTTCAGGCTGCAAGGAAATACAACAGGGTGGTGCAGGTAGGGACACAACACCGCAGTAACGTGATCACCCGGAAAGCGATTCAATTACTTCATGAAGGTGTAATTGGAGATATATACATGGGGCGTGCTACAGTATATCGTCATCGTCCCAGCATAGGAAGGGTGCAAAATTCTCCAGTTCCGGAAGGTGTTCATTGGGATCTCTACCGGGGACCAGCACCAATGATACCATTTAACAAGAACCATTTCCATTATAACTGGCACTGGTACTGGGATACTGCCACCGGGGAATTTGGGAACAATGGAGTACACGGGATGGACAGGATCCGGTTGGGGATGAAAAAAGATGTCCATCCAACCAAAATAAGTTGCGTGGGTGGATTCTATGCTTTTGATTCAGACCAGGAGGTACCTAACGTTCAGGTTGCCACTTTCGAGTATGATGACGGAGCAATTATGGAAATGGAGGTAAGGAGCTTATATACACCAAACGAAGAAGGATTGGTATTCTTTGGTTCAAAAGGATATTTGCTGCTCGGTGGTAACAGCTTTACATCATTTCTTGGCCCTAAAAAAGAGCCTGGCCCCAGTCTAACAAGTAAGGAGCTTGAGGTAAATGAGTATAGAGAAGCAGGTATTGAAACCCACTTTATGAATTTTCTTGACTGTGTAAAGAGCCGCAGATGGCAGGATCTCATTGCCGATGTAAATGAAGGTCACATGTCAACATCAATGATGCTTATGGGTAACATTGCCTACAGGACAGGACGCAAGCTTACATTCGACGGAAAGACGGAAAGATTCGTTAACGATGATGAGGCCAACAGCTATCTGACACGACAGGAGTATCGGAAACCCTACGTTTTGCCTGAAAACGTATAATTAAAACAGTTGTGAGGTGTGAGGTGTGGGGTATGACGGTATGGCGGTATAGCGGTATGGAGGTATGGAGGCATGGAGGTATGGAGGTGAGTCACTTTGGAAACACTTCCATTTATGAAAAAGCAATATTTTAAAATCTTAGTCTTCGAAATAGTATAGTATGTTCCATACAATAATAACCCTCGCCTATACTATTCCTAATATTTATGTTTTCATCAGGATATGGCAGCTCTTTATAAACAAAGGGTACAGACGCTATTATACTCTGATCTACATTATTTTAGCCCTGATCTATCCACTCAGCAACATCATTTCAGATGGAGGTACAGGTATTATAGCGAGTACTTTATCAGATATGGCAGACTATATACTTCCATTTTACCTCTACATTTTTCTTTTTGTACTTGCCTTCGACATTTTCCTTATTATAAATTTGCTGTTCAGGTTTCTACCGGCCGGTTTAATGAAGAGCTTTCTTTTTAAATTAACCGCTCTTTCAGTAATCCTGTCTCTTTCAGCATTAGTGGTGGTTTTAGGTGTTATTAACTTCAATGCTATCAGGACTTCTGAATACCAGATTGAAGTTCCTGCAAGAGCATCAAAAATGAGGAATTTAAGAATCGCCTTTGCAGCTGATTTTCACCTTCAGGAGGAGACAAATATCCGTTTTGTTGAGAGGTTTAAGCAAAAGATTTCAGATATAGATCCGGATATCCTGTTACTGGGTGGTGATATTGTGGAAGGAAACAGGCAGAGTGCTGATATGGTCAGAATCGAGATTCTTATTAAGCAGATCAAAACAAAATATGGAGTGTTTGCAGTTCTGGGGAACCACGACTATTATGCAGGACAAGGTGCCCAAAATTTCTTCAGGGAAGCAGGTATTAAAGTTTTACGCGATACAATTATTGTAGTTGACAGTTCCTTTAACCTGGCCGGGAGAGATGACAGCCGTTCCCGGTCAAGAAAATCAATTGCAGAACTCATTAAATCTGCAGACAACTCATTACCCATTATTGTAATTGATCACCGTCCTACTGAGATTGACCAGGTTAGCAAGACCTCTGCAGATGTTCAGTTATCGGGCCACACACACAATGGCCAGCTTTTCCCTATCAACCTGATTACTAACAAAGTATACGAATTAAGCTGGGGTTACATGAAAAAAGGCAATACCCATTTCTTTGTCACAAGTGGGATCCGTCTCTGGGGTCCTCCTGTAAGAACAACCGGCAAATCGGAGATCATGGTTATTGATATTAGCTTTGCTGACCAATAATATAATTGCACACACTAAACAGATATAAATCTAATACTTAAAAACATATGAAAATAATTACAAAATATTTCCTAAGGGGACTGCTATATTTAGCGCCCTTTAGCATTACTGTCTATATAATTTATGCTATTTTCAAATTTGCAGATAGCTTATTAAAAAGTATTCTGCTAAGAATCCTTAATGTGGATATCCCTGGTTTAGGATTACTAATAATAGTATTGCTTATAATTCTGACAGGTCTTATTGGTCATACATTTATTGCGAAACCAATCAAAGCACTTTTTAACCGGTTCATGGACAAAGCACCTTTTCTAAAAGTTATCTATTCTGCATTAAATGACCTGTTTTCTGCTTTTGTTGGTAAAGAGAGAAAATTTGACAAGCCTGTACTTGTCCTGGTAAATCCTGTATCAAATCTTGAAAAGCTTGGTTTTTTAACAGATGATGACCTTACAAAACTGGATGTTAAAGATAAGGTAGCTGTTTACTTCCCTCATTCCTATAATTTTTCCGGTGAGCTGTTCATTGTACCGAAAGAGAACGTCAAACCAGTTGATATAAATCCTGCTGACGTAATGAAATTTATTGTATCAGCAGGCATTTCAGGATGGGAGGAGAATGAAACAGGAGGCTGATCTATAATAGATTGCCAACTGTGGCCTTATTTGTTGAAATCTGCAAAAACTATGCCTTTCTCTTTAGGCAAAACTAATTCTTTTGAGATTCCATTGATTGTAATTTTATACGTTCCAAAGAATGCCGGGGTGGAAAAATTTCCATCGCTATCTGTAGTCCCGGATTCTTTGGTCCACCACTCATTATAAATAAGGTCCTGATAGGCTTTAGCTGCCGGAGTAGGTGACCAGTCGCGTTTATAGAATGAAGAAACCGGGATCCAGTTGGCACCTTCCCAAAAGCCCCACATCAATATGCCTTCAACTGCCGGATGAGCAAAACAGATTCTGTAATAATCAACAATCTCCTTTGCCTTTAACGCCTCATCGCCT
>Ga0307437_1001206_pt1 | contig 17832 bp, 15 predicted proteins | sample SalMarWE160390MG_FD_202146 | JGI IMG/M metagenome (GOLD analysis project Ga0307437, IMG submission 202146) | Salt marsh sediment microbial communities from the Plum Island Ecosystem LTER, Massachusetts, United States - WE1603-90 | ecosystem: Environmental > Aquatic > Marine > Intertidal zone >...
GATATCTATGTTGAGAAGATCAACAGGCATCTCGCTTCATATAAGCATGATTTCATGATAAGGTGGTTTTCGCACGAAAATCAGTAGGACCTTATATTTTTACCTTCGACATAGTTAATGAATGACTGGTTGGCTACTCTGTTTCCACCCGGAGTAGGATAGTTACCGGTAAAATACCAGTCACCTGCATGATGCGGACATGCCTCATGCAATCCTTCGATCGATTGAAAAACTATTTTAACTTCCGCGTTTATATCAGAAGTTTTAAGCATACAGGATATTTTTCCGGAGATCTCTTCAGCGCAAAATGGTTTATATATCTCCCTGACAAAATTCCGTATCTCTTCGACAGGTTTTAACTGCTCGGCTTTTGCATCCTCATAGATTTTATTAATAAGTGAGGCACTGCCGCTCTCATTCAGTAATTCTATTGCAGCCCTGAATGCAATAAGATCCCCCAGCTTTGCCATATCAATCCCATAACAATCGGGGTATCTTATCTGCGGAGAAGAAGAGACAACAACAATCTTCCTGGGATCAAGCCTGTCGAGAATTCTTATAATACTTTTCTTTAATGTTGTGCCCCTTACTATCGAATCGTCTATAACAACGAGATTATCAACGCCTCTCTTTACGATTCCATAAGTTACATCATATACATGTCCCACAAGATCTTCCCTGCCACTGTCAACGGCAATAAATGTTCTGAGTTTTGCATCTTTAACAGCTATCTTTTCCACCCGTGGTCTCCGGTTAATTATTTTTTCAAGTTCTTCCTTCGTCAGTGTCTCTTTATTTTGCATTATTGTTTTAACCTTTGACCGGGTCAGGTAATTTTCCACTCCCTGTATAAGACCGTAGAATGCACTTTCAGCAGTATTCGGAATATATGAAAAGACAGCATGTTCAAGATCATAGTTCACAGCTTTCAGAACAGGTTGTGTCAGTAATTCACCTAATTTTTTTCTTTCCCTGTAAATAGCTTTATCGGTCCCCCTTGAGAAATATATTCTTTCAAACGAGCACTTGCGTTGTTCTGCTTCTTCCCTGATCTTTTCAACAGAGGTTTTGCCTGAAGCTTTTATTATTATGGCATGGGCAGGAGGAAGTTCATTCACATTATCGGTTCTGACATTAAATATGGTCTGGATCACAGGTCTTTCGGATGCTACCACAACTACCTCATCATCAATATAATAGAATGCCGGTCGAATACCTGACGGGTCTCTGATCACGAAAGCATCCCCATGCCCCACCATTCCTGCCATAACATAACCTCCGTCCCAGTTGCGGCTGGCCTTTGAGAGTACAGTAACAAGATCGAGGTTTTCTTCTATCAGCGGTGAGATTTCTTTTTTCGACAAGCCCTGTTGCTTGAATTGTCTGAAAAGTCTTTCGTTTTCTTCATCCAGTCTGTGACCAATATTTTCGAGTATTGTAACGGTATCTGAAAAATCCACGGGATTCTGTCCAAGATCTATCAGGTCTGAAAATACTTCACTTACATTTGTCAGGTTGAAGTTGCCGGCCATAACAAGATTTCTTGATTTCCAGTTATTTTCCCGGCTTACAGGATGGACTGTGTCAATATTATAACTGCCATAGGTGCCATACCTTAGGTGCCCCATGTAAATATCACATGCAAAGGGGATATTATCTTTTATAAAAACAGTGTCTTTGGTATTATTTATATTTATCCTGTCAATATCCTCATAAATATGATCAAAGATCTCTTTAATGGCATCTGCACGGTTTGATCTCTGCCTGAAAATATACCGTTTACCCGGCTGAACATTTAGTTTTATCCCTGCAATACCTGCTCCATCCTGCCCCCGGTTATGCTGCTTTTCCATCATCAGGTACATCTTCTGGAGGCCATAGTCCCATGAACCGTATTTCTCAATATAATATTCCGGCGGCTTAAGCATTCTCAGCATTGCAATGCCGCATTCATGTTTGATTATTTCGCTCATAGTCAGTTTTTGCCCTGGTCGGGGAAATTAATTATCGCCGGAACAAAATAGGCGTCCGGAAATACCTTTCTCACCCTCAGGAAATCCTTGAATCCTTCAGTCCTTGTTCTGTAGTCGCCTGCTCTGACCATAAAATATCCCGGTTCCCTGTACTGGGCATAAGATATTATATCGGGAAATTTGTTTATGAATTCTACTCTTACCCTGGCTGATTCCTCACGGGCATTCCTGACTGAACTGTAATAGATCTGTATCCGGAATCCTTGCATTCCCTGTGATCCTTCCTGTGTCCGTTTTTGTTTTGATGCGAGAATATAACGACTTAAAAGGGTGTCAAGCGCCGGGTCCTGGTTAATTCTGAGTTCTCCGCCTTCACCATTTGGTCTCCGGAAGAGATCAGATGTTCTGACAAAAGCCTGTGAGTTACACAATCCGTTTTGCAGGATAATCACAATGATCAGTAAAATTTTTTTTCGGACCATACAACCGGTACAGTTTATTGTAACAGTGATTTCAGTGCCAGGTAATAGCTGCCTCCCAGTGAACCCGCTATCAGTAGATTACCTTCGTATGTCAGGTCAAAGTCTGCTCCGACAGCATCAGTATTATAAGGATCACAGATATCGAACATTCTTAATCTTCCTGCTTCAGAACCATCTTCAGGATTGGCCATGCTGACAACAAAACAGTTGCGGTTGAGCATCATAAGCAGTCCATTTTCGTTAAAGATCAGTGCAGTCCCTGCATTTGATTTTTCGATGTATTTCTTCCAGTTAACTGACCCTGAAGAGGTGAGAGATGCGAGAAATGAATTATTCAATACACCGTCCTCCACAGATAATTCTGTATTGCCCGAAATATACAGATTATCGTCGCTGCCAGTAATAATGTCCAGACTTTCGGCACCGAAACCCGGATTATTAAATAATTCTGTTTCCCATAATTTATTCAGATCCGGTGTGTATTTTGCAGTACTTGCCTGTGTTTTACCAGTGTTTTTTCTTCTTGTAATAGGAAGAAAAATGTTTCCTGAACCATCCATTGTGATCCTGTTGACAGAAATCAGACCGGTTTCTGCAACTTCCTTTTTTTCAATAATATAACCTGTTGTGTCAAACTTTACGAAAAGAATGCCTGTATTGTCCGAACCTGTTGAATCAGGTAATGGTGTCCCCACTGCCAGAAGATCCCCGTTTTCGCAACAGGATAAATTAGTGAGGCCTATATCAAATGATGCTGATATCAGAGTATCCCATAACATGCTTCCGTCATTATCGATACCCGAAAGAAGCATTTTGCCGTCGCTGCTTCCCCCTGCAATTAAACAGGATGTATCGGACCAGGCTGAACTGAACAGTCCCTCTCTTTCTGATTGAAACTCAACCAGCACTTTTTTGTCCTTGCTGAGTTTAACAAGGCAGGGGTTGTTGTCTACTGATCCGCAGCTGACAAATCCCGAGTCAGGCGTAGATTTAAGATAATATGCATGTCCCTGTCCGAATGATTTCTCCCATAAGAAATCACTATCTTCTTTTTTACAGGAGAATAACAGTATTACCATGGTCAGCAAGGTAAATGATCGTCTCATGAAATTATCTTTTTATTCAAGAGCTTCGGCCAGTTCGTCCGTTATTTCAAGGTTATGATAAACATTCTGGATATCATCGTCATCCTCAAGTGCTTCTATGAACCTGATAACTTTCCTGGCTGATTCAACATCGAGTGTTTTGGTATCGTTGGGAATTCTTTTCAGTCCTGATTCTTCGGGTTCTATACCGAGTTCGGCGAGTTTTTTTGACACACTGCCAAAATCCTCCTTGGCACACGTAATTACAATAGTATCCTCATCAATTTCAAAATCCTCGGCTCCGGCATCGATCATTTCAAGCTGAAGATCATCCTGAGCCAGTCCCTCACTACTGATTGTGAATACTCCCTTTCTTTCAAAAAGGAAACTTAGAGATCCTTTAGTGCCCAGGCTTCCTCCATGCTTATTGAATGCTGATCGCACTGCAGCTACAGTCCTGTTATTATTATCAGTAAGACACTCAGCAAAAACAGCGATCCCAAAAGGTCCGTAACCTTCAAATGTTGTTTCAGTAAAACTTTCCGCATCAGATCCGATAGCTTTTTTTATCGCTCTTTCTATGTTATCCTTGGGCATGTTGGCCCCTTTTGCATTTTGAATAGCAAGCCTCAGCCTGGCATTTGATTCAGGATCACCTCCTCCTTCCCTGGCTGCAATCATTAACTCCTTAATGATCTTTGTGAAGATCTTTCCCCTTTTGGCATCTGCTGCTCCTTTCTTCCTCTTGATCGTTGACCATTTACTGTGACCTGACATAAAACAAATTTTAAAATACGTTGCAAAATTAAATATTTCTTTAATACATCAGGCATAGTTTATACTTTTGTGAAGCAATTGAAAGGCGTCGGGCATCAGGCGTCAGGCAAAGGTTATAATTTTCAATATATTAAATAAGAGTATAACCTGATCTTGATTAAAAAACTATATATCGAGACTTATGGTTGTCAGATGAATGTAGCTGACAGTGAGGTTATTGGATCAATACTTCTAAAAGAAGGATACAGGCTTACAGATGACATAAATGAGGCTTCCGTCATTCTGCTCAATACCTGTTCAGTTCGTGAAAATGCTGAAAATCGTATCTGGAACAGACTAAAAGCTTTAAGGTATCTGAAAAAGAAAAACAGGGGATTGATCGTAGGACTGGCAGGATGTATGGCAGAGCGGCTCAGGGAAAAGGTGATTGAAAGGGAACAACTTGTTGATATAGTTATAGGACCTGATGCTTACCGTGCCCTTCCATTACTTGTTGCAGACGCTGAATCGGGGCATAAAGCTGTTAATGTACTCCTTTCCCGTGAAGAGACATATGCAGATATCTCACCTGTGAGAATGGATAAGAACGGAGTGACGTCATTTGTTTCTATTATGAGAGGATGCAACAATATGTGTGCATATTGTGTGGTGCCATATGTAAGGGGAGCAGAAAGAAGCCGTGATCAGGAATCAATAATAAAAGAAGTGACATATCTGTTTCAATCAGGATACAGGGAAGTTACTCTTCTGGGACAGAATGTCGATTCCTACAGGTGGAAAAACAATAGCGAAATAATCGATTTCCCCCAACTTATCGACAGAGTTGCCCGCATAGATCCATTGCTGAGAGTGAGATTCTCAACTTCACATCCCAAGGATCTTTCGGATGATCTGTTAAGAACCATGGCAAAACATGACAATATCTGCAAACATATTCATCTGCCTGCTCAAAGCGGGAGTTCCCGGATCCTGAAACTAATGAACAGGGAGTATACCAGAGAATGGTATATGGATCGTATCCGGGCAATCCGTCATATCTTACCCGGCTGCTCAATATCAACCGATATGATATCAGGTTTTTGTTCTGAAACCGATGAAGATCATAAAGATTCCCTGTCATTAATGGAGTGGGCCGGTTTCGATTTTGCGTATATGTTTAAATATAGTGAACGACCCGGAACAAAAGCTGCCAGTAAACTAAAGGATGATATACCTGATAATATCAAAACAGAAAGGCTGAACGAGATCATAGCTCTTCAGAACAGGCTGTCGGTAAAATCAAAGAAGGAGGATGTTGGGAAGGTGCACAAGGTGCTGATTGAAGGTGTCTCAAAAAGATCTCCGGATTATTTATCGGGACGTACATCTCAAAATAAAGTTGTAGTTTTTCCGAAAGGGAATAAGAAAAAAGGTGAATATATTATGGTAAGGATCAACAGATGCACATCGGCCACTCTTATCGGTGAAATAATACAATAATAAAATTATTAATATCTTTGTATATAATTAATACATAAAGTATTGCCATGAAATATAAATTTATTTTTCTGCTAATATTTTCGCTTTGCTTTCTGCACGACACGGACGGTCAAAAATCCAAAAAGAAATTAACCATATGGGGCTATGTTATGGATTCTGATAAAAATCCCGTTATCGGTGCTCTTATACTTGTTGACAAAAAAAACACCGGAAATGTAACTGATGCCAATGGTTACTATAAATTAAAAGTAAAGCCTGATGCTAAAATCCTGACAGCATTTACTTTGTATGGAGCTTCAGCAGAAGCTCCCATTAAAGGGCGCACATCAATTAATTTTGTACTGAAAAAGGAATCACCCCTTCAAAATAAAGTACAGAATAAAGAAGAGACTGATGAGGTAATAGATGTTGGATATGGCGTTGTTAAAAAGGATAAACTTACCCAGTCGGTAGATAAAATAGAGGTTACAGAAACAGATTATTCATCATATAATAATATATATAATCTGATTAGTAGCAAGGCGCCGGGTGTAGATGTAATAGAAGGAAAAATTGTCATCAGGGGAACATCAACACTCATTGGAGGTACGGATCCTCTGTTTGTTGTTGACGGCAATATTATGGAATCGATTGACTTTATACAACCAAATGTAGTAAAATCAATCCAGATTCTGAAAGGCAGTTCAGCATCTATCTATGGTGTAAGAGGTTCAAACGGAGTAATAATTATTAACACAATCGAATGAGGGGATAAATAAAACTTAGCTTTTATTTTTAGAAATAATCCTTATTTGTAGTTCGTCCATCTGCTTCTGTGATATCCGTGAAGGTGTATCAAGCATGACATCACGTCCGGAATTATTTTTAGGGAATGCTATAAAATCACGTATTGAATCCTGCCCTCCGAACATCGCCACCCATCTGTCGAATCCGAAAGCAATTCCACCGTGCGGAGGTGCACCGTATTTAAATGCATTCAAAAGAAACCCGAACTGTTCATCTGCTTCTTTCTCAGTAAATCCTAATACTTTAAACATGAGCTTCTGAACAGATGTATTATGTATCCTGACAGAGCCACCGCCGATTTCCACTCCGTTAATCACAAGATCATAGGCATCAGCTCTTACTTTACCCGGATCTTTTTCCATCAGGTGAATATCTTCCGGTTTTGGTGAAGTAAAGGGATGGTGCATGGCAAAGAACCGTTTTTCCCCTTCATCCCATTCCAACAGAGGAAAGTCAACAACCCATAAAGGCACAAAGGTTTCTTTTCTCCTCAGACCGAGCCTGTTACCCATTTCGAGCCTCAGCTCCGAAAGTGCCGTTAATGTGGCCATTTTATCTCCTGCCAGAATAAGAATAAGGTCTCCTTTTTTTGCATTCATGGCATCAGTCCATCCTGCAAACTCCTCCTGTGAATAGAATTTGTTGACCGAAGATTTAAGTAAACCGTCCGGTTGATATTTCACGTAAATAAGTCCTTCAGCGCCAATCTGCGGGCGTTTTACGAAATCCGTAAGTTCATCGAGTTGTTTTCTTGTAAATTCCGAACATCCTTCAGCACAAATAGCTCCAATATATTCCGCACTGTCAAAAACTCCGAAGCCGTGTCCTTTGACTTGTTCAGTAAGTTCATAAATTTTCATTCCGAACCTGAGGTCAGGTTTATCTGTACCGTAGTTTTCCATAGCCTCGAAGTAGGGTATCTTACCGAAAGGCTCTTTTAATTCAATATTCTTTATCTGTTTGAAAAGATATTTGGCCAGACCTTCAAAAGTATCCAGGATATCATCTCTTTCGACAAATGACATTTCACAGTCGATTTGTGAGAATTCCGGCTGTCTGTCAGCCCGGAGATCTTCATCACGGAAACATTTAACAAGCTGAAAATATTTATCAAATCCCGCTACCATCAGAAGTTGTTTAAGTGTCTGCGGTGATTGTGGCAGAGCATAAAATGTTCCCGGCTGCATTCTGCTTGGAACCACATAATCGCGTGCACCTTCAGGCGTGGATTTTATAAGGGCGGGTGTTTCAATTTCAACAAATCCAATGGAATCCATGTACTTACGAACCTCCTGAGCCACCCTGTGCCGCAGGATAATATTGTTTTTTACGGAATTCCTGCGGAGATCAAGATACCTGTATTTCATTCTTAACTCCTCACCTCCATCTGTTTCTTCCTCAATAGTAAAAGGAGGTATTTCGCTCCGGTTGATAATACTAAGTTCATTTACTTCTATTTCAATTTCCCCGGTAGGAATCTTCAGGTTTTTATTACTTCGTTCCCTTACTTTTCCTTTCGCCCGCACAACAAATTCACGGCCCATTTTCCTTGCCTGTCCGCACAGGTCTTTATCTGTTTCCATGTTAAATACAAGCTGAGTTATTCCGTATCGGTCACGCAGGTCGATAAAGGTCATCCCCCCAAGATCTCTTGACCTCTGAACCCATCCGCATAAGGTTATCTCCTTCCCTGAATCTTTCAGTGTAAGCTCTCCGCATGTGTGTGTTCTGTACATCTTCTTTGGTTTAGTTCAGCAAAAGTAAGAAAAATTGAGGATCGTGGATATGAAATTATTTCTTCTTAATTTTAGACTTCTGAACTCATCGTAATGAAAGAAAACAAACATGAAAAATTCATGCGGGTGGCACTTGAGGAGGCAAAAAAAGCCCTTGACAAACAGGAGATTCCGGTTGGGGCTGTTGTTGTCTGCAAAGATACCATCATAGCAAGGGCGCATAATCTGACGGAAACCCTTAAGGATCCTACTGCACATGCCGAGATGCAGGCAATCACGGCTGCTGCAAACTGGCTGGGAGGAAAATACCTCACCGGGTGTACAATTTATGTAACTCTCGAACCATGTGCAATGTGTGCAGGCGCAATAGGCTGGAGCCAGGCATCAGCTCTTGTTTATGGAGCTGCCGATGAACAAAAGGGTTATACTAAAATCACCGGCTCCCTGTTGCATCCTAAAACCAAAGTATCAACGGGTATTATGGAAAAAGAATGCAGTGACCTTATCGTTGGATTCTTTAAAACCCGCAGGTGAGGTTATTTGAAAAAAAACTTCTAAGTTTAGTGAAATTTATAATTATGACTTTCGATAACAGCAAAACAATCATTGGAGTCAGGATCAAACTTTTTGCTGCCACAGTTGTGTTCCTGGCCTATATTGCCCTGACTTATGCGGCAAAACTAATAAAGTTTCCCCTTCTCGGAATGAGCGATACAGCCTGGACACTCATACTGGTTGCCCTCTACCTGATAATTGCTTTCCTTCCGATGATGCTTAATTACCAGTTTGTTTTCTTTTCTGATGAGGGAGAGAATCTTGTGTTCAGATATTTTACAGCAGGTATTGTGGGTGGGAAAAAGAATTCTGTCGAAATCAAGAAGAGAGCATTTAAAGGTTATAAAAGCGAATCGAAGTATTTCGGCCTTGTACGTAGTATTCTTCTCTTCCAGCAGATGGGTGAGGGAATAGCAAAGTATCCTCCTGTCTATATAAGTGCGCTGAACCGTGATCAACGATCCAAATTATTTGCTGCACTTAACAAGTATGTTCCTGAAACATGAGCCATGCCTGCAAATAATATGAATTAAATCATTTTTAATAAATAAAATAGACAGCAATTTCGGATTTCGGATTTTGCGGAACGAAGTGGAGCAACCGAGCCGAAGGCGAGCTCGGCGAAGCCAATCCCGATATGCTGAAGCATGAAGCATCGTCGGGAGCGGATTTCGGATTTTATTGTATTAACCCATAATAATATATTAACATGAATGTAGATAAGATAATGAACAACCTCGAGAAAAAGCATCCTGGCGAGGTTGAATATTTGCAGGCTGTAAGGGAAGTACTTGAATCCATAGAGGAAGTATATAATGAAAATCCTCAGTTCGAGTCTGCCAACATTATTGAAAGGATTGTTGAACCTGATCGTATATTTACCTTTAAAGTTCCCTGGATTGACGATGAGGAAAATGTCAGGTTGAATCTTGGATACAGGGTACAGTTCAACAATGCTATTGGCCCTTACAAAGGGGGACTTCGTTTTCACCCAAGTGTAAACCTGTCCATACTCAAGTTCCTGGGTTTTGAACAGACCTTCAAAAATGCACTTACAACTCTGCCGATGGGAGGAGGAAAAGGAGGATCCGACTTTGATCCTAAGGGAAAATCTTCCAGTGAGGTAATGCGCTTCTGCCAGTCTTTTATGCTCGAACTATGGAAATATATTGGACCGGAAACTGATGTGCCGGCCGGTGATATAGGCGTGGGAGGACGTGAAATAGGATACCTGTACGGAATGTATAAGAAGCTAAAGGGAGATCATACCGGAGTTCTTACCGGCAAGGGGACCAACTGGGGAGGATCACTTATCAGACCTGAAGCAACCGGCTTTGGAGGAATATATTTTGCACAGGAGATGCTTGCTTCCAAAAACGAATCATTTAATGACAAGACTGTTTCAATATCAGGTTTCGGTAATGTTGCGTGGGGTGCTGCGCTCAAGGTAACCGAGCTTGGGGGCAAGGTTGTAACAATCTCAGGACCCGACGGTTATGTCTATGATGCAGAGGGAATATCAGGCGGTAAAATTGAGTATATGCTTGAGCTGCGCGCCTCCAACCAGGATATCGTCAAGCCATATTCCTACGCGTTTGAAGGAGTTGAATTCCACGAGGGGAAAAGACCATGGGAAAGAAAGGTCGATATTGCATTACCCTGTGCAATCCAGAACGAGCTAAACAGTGAGGATGCAGCCGCTCTTATTAATAATGGAGTCATACTGGTAGCTGAAATATCAAATATGGGATGTACCCCTGAAGCAATTGAGGCATTTCATAAAAATAAAGTGCTCTTTGCACCGGGTAAGGCTGTAAATGCCGGAGGTGTTGCCACATCAGGGCTTGAGATGACACAGAATGCCATGAAGCTTAAATGGAACAGGCAGGAGGTTGACAAAAGGCTTCATGAAATTATGAGTAATATTCATGAACAGTGCGTTAAGTACGGCAAACAGGAAGATGGTTATGTCGATTATGTGAAAGGAGCAAATATTGCTGGTTTCCTAAAAGTATCAAATTCGATGCTTGATATGGGTGTAGTGTAACCCCCCGGTTTTTATTATATTTACATGTCTCAATTCTTTGTGCTATGCCTGAAAATATTTCGCTGAAGCATAAAATTGCTTTAGGACTCATACCACGCATTGGAGATATAAATGCCCGGAAACTTGTTTCACACTTCGGAAGTGTAGAGGCTGTTTTTAATGAATCGTACAGGGATCTTACCAGGATACCCGGCATAGGTTCAGGACTAGCCAGGTACATCAGTGACCGTTCATATCTTGAAACTGCTGAAAAGGAGACTGAATATGTCACAAAAAACAATATCAGGACCTTTTTTTACCTTGATAACGACTATCCTTTCAGGCTGCGGCAGTGTGACGATTCTCCGGTTGTCTTCTTTTTTAAAGGCAATTGCGACCTTAATGCAGCCAAGATACTTAGTGTTGTCGGTACACGAAGTGCCACAACCAGCGGAAAGGAGATATGTGAAAAGATTATAGCCGGCCTTGCTGCCGGTCATCCCGACCTCATAATTGTCAGCGGACTGGCATACGGTATTGATATAACATCACATAAAGCTGCACTTTCAAACAATCTTCAAACAATAGGTGTACTGGGACATGGTTTTAAAACATTCTACCCGGCTATCCACAGGTCAACAGCCGAAACAATGATCAAAAACGGAGGTCTGATAACCGATTTCCTTTCAGATGCATTACCTGAACGTAATAATTTCATCAAAAGGAACAGGGTCATTGCAGGTTTGTCAGATGCCACTCTGGTTGTCCAGTCAGGATTAAAGGGCGGAGCACTCATCACCGCTGATATTGCAAATTCATATAACCGTGATGTCTTTGCAGTTCCGGGAAGACCTGAAGATCAATATTCCGCTGGCTGTAACAGCCTGATAAAGAGTAATAAAGCTGCCCTGGTTGAGAGATCGGATGATATTGAATATTTAATGGACTGGCAACCCAAAAAATCCAGACCTCCGGTCCAGAGGTCATTGTTTGCAGAACTGAACGATACTGAAAAATCAATTTATGAACTGATTTCCGGTGAGGGGGAACTGACAATTGATACAATATGCAGATCTCTTGACCTTCCGGTTTTCAAATTATCCTCCCTCCTCCTGCAAATGGAATTCAAAGGAGTAATAAAATGCTACCCCGGAAATATTTACAGGATATCCTAAAAAGAGTCTGTTGATTCTGCTACATTTCAAAATTATTTGATGTCACTGATGAATAAGATGTATTGTTTTTGTTATTTTTAGCTCCTTATAACTTATAGAAATTTTATACTATGGATTCAAGAGTACAACAGTTCATGGCTTCAATAAAGGGGAAAAATCCAGGGGAAAATGAGTTTCACCAGGCAGTACAGGAGGTTGCAGAATCGTTGATCCCTTTTATTGAGGAACACCCGAAATATAAATATGCCCGAATTCTTGAAAGGATCGCTGAACCCGAGAGGACGATCATCTTCAGGGTTCCATGGCTTGATGATAAGGGTGAAGTACAGATCAACCGCGGTTACCGGATTGAAATGAACAGTGCAATTGGTCCTTATAAAGGCGGCTTGAGGTTCCATCCAACGGTTAACCTGGGCATCCTGAAATTTCTGGCATTTGAACAGGTCTTTAAAAACAGCCTTACAACCTTACCTATGGGTGGCGGCAAAGGAGGTTCGGATTTCGATCCGAAAGGTAAATCCGATAATGAAGTAATGAGATTCTGCCAGAGTTTTATGTCAGAACTGTTCCGCCATATCGGCGCTGACACTGATGTGCCGGCGGGGGATATCGGAGTTGGCGGCAGGGAGATCGGTTTTCTTTTTGGTCAGTATAAAAGACTCCGGAATGAATTTACCGGAGTTCTGACAGGAAAGGGTATTGAATGGGGAGGATCATTAATACGTCCCGAAGCTACAGGATATGGGGCTACATATTTTGCAGAGGAGATGCTTGCAACCCGTGGCAACAGTATCAACGGAAAAACTGTCTGCATCTCGGGATCAGGTAATGTAGCACAGTATGCAACCGAGAAAGTTACACAGCTTGGAGGAAAAGTGGTCACACTATCCGACTCGAACGGATTCATTTATGATCCCAAAGGAATCGATGCTGAAAAACTGAAATACGTGATGGAACTGAAGAATGTTAAACGCGGAAGAATAAAGGAATATGCCGATAAATACAACGTTGAATATTTTGAAGACATAAGGCCGTGGATAATCAAATGTGATATTGCCATGCCGAATGCTACCCAGAACGAAATTAACGAGGAGGAAGCCAAACTTATGATTAAGAATGGTTGTATTTGTGTATCGGAAGGAGCGAATATGCCCTCAACCCTGGGAGCTGTCGAAGTATTTCTTAACGCAAAGATCCTTTATGGTCCCGGTAAAGCTGCTAACGCAGGAGGTGTGGCAACTTCCGGGCTTGAAATGACACAAAACTCAATGAGGCTCCCATGGACCCGCGAAGAAGTTGACGAAAGACTACATATGATCATGAAGAGCATTCACAGCACCTGTGTTAAATATGGCACTAAAGAGAATGGCTTCATAAACTATGTGGACGGAGCAAATATCGGCGGCTTTGTGAAAGTTGCCGATGCCATGATAGCTCAGGGAGTGGTTTGATGCAACTGGCTGACACACATACACACCTGTACCTTCCGGAGTTCGATAACGACAGGGATGAGATGATACAGAGGGCTCTTGCCAGCGGTGTGGTTAAACTCCTGATGCCCAATATCGATGTACATTCTGCAGATGCTATGCTGGATATAGCCGCTAAATATAAAGGTATCTGTTATCCGATGATCGGCCTTCACCCTGCTTCTGTTAAAGAAGATTATCTTTCTCAGCTCAAATCACTTGAAGATATCTCTGCAAAGCACGAATTTATTGCTGTGGGCGAGATAGGGATCGACCTTTACCGGGATAAATCTTACATTAAGGAACAGATTGAGGCATTAAGAAGACAGGTCGATTTTGCAATCCAATCTGCATTACCTGTAGTAATTCATTCCAGGGAGTCGTTTCCGGAAATATTCTCCGTTCTTGATGATCTTACAGGTCAGGAACTGAAAGGAGTGTTTCATGCATTTTCAGGAACTTTTAAAGATGCTGAAAAAGTTGTAAGCCTGGGATTTAAACTTGGGATTGGCGGACCACTGACTTTTAAAAATTCAAGTCTGGGCAAAATAGCAGAAGAGATTGGTATTGAGCATATTATACTCGAGACAGATTCTCCATATCTTGCCCCGGTCCCATACAGGGGAAAAAGGAATGAGAGTTCTTATATTTGCATAATAAACAAAAGACTGGCAGAGATCTTGAATATGTCAGAAGAGGAGACTGCCTCTGTCACTTTTGAAAATTCCTGTCGTCTGTTTAAAATCTGATTGTATCGTGACCATGAAAAAAGATATTTCAATCCTCATAATATATACAGGAGGTACTATTGGAATGGTTCACGATACAAAAACAAGAACTCTTATTCCGATCGACTTTAAGCATATTGTTGACCATGTTCCCGTACTTGGCAATTTCGGGTTTGATCTTCAGTCTGTCTCTTTTGATCCGGTCAGGGATTCTTCGAATATAGATCCCGGTATGTGGATTAAAATGGCTGAGACTATTGAAGAAAATTATAATGATTTTGAAGGTTTTGTTGTTTTGCATGGCACCGACACAATGGCCTATTCAGCATCAGCACTTAGTTATATGCTTGAGAATTTGTCGAAACCTGTGATATTTACAGGTTCGCAGCTGCCTATAGGTCTTCCCCGTACAGATGGCAGGGAAAACCTGATAACATCCATTGAGATTGCTGCTGCACATAAAAACGGCTCTCCACTTGTACCCGAGGTTTGTATCTATTTCGACAATGAACTTACACGTGGAAATCGCACCACCAAATTGAGTGCAGAGCACTTCGATGCTTTTAACTCTCCGAACTATCCTCCACTGGCAGAAGTCGGGTTACATCTTAAATATAATTTTGCGAATATCAGGTATCCTGACAAAAACAAGAAACTGACAGTACATAAATCATTTGACAACAATGTGGCTATTCTCAAGCTTTTCCCGGGTATTAACAGGAATTTTGTTCAGGCTGTTATCGATACCAAAGGATTAAAAGGTCTTATTGTTGAAACGTTCGGTTCAGGTAATGCGCCTACTTATAGGTGGTTTATTGATGATCTCCGTAAATTCATCAGTAAGGGAGGTATCATTTTCAATGTGACACAGTGTCATGGCGGGAGTGTTGAAATGGGTCTCTATGAGACAAGCCGGGAGATGCTGGCGGCAGGGGTGGTCGGAGGAAAGGATATCACTTCCGAGGCTTCTGTGACCAAGCTCATGTTTTTACTCGGAAAATGTTCTTCTAGGGAAGAGATAGTAAGATGTTTAAGTAATCCTCTGGCCGGAGAGATCTCATAGCCGGTTTATAGTTAAAATATTTTTTGTAATTTGCGCCGCCATACCGGAGAGATGCAGGAGTGGCTTAACTGGCCCGCCTGGAAAGCGAGTGTGCCTCAAAAGGGTACCGGGGGTTCGAATCCCCCTCTCTCCGCAACGACAAATTACTCCTACGGCTATCCGGGGAATTTTTGTTTTTATGAAGGACGTACAAAGCTTGCTTTGTTAAGACCGGAATAAAAACAAAAAGAACAGACGAGTGAAACGAGTCAGGAGTAATTTGGAGTTGCAGGAACTCTCCTCAGGGATCACAGAATGTAACCCCTCTCTCATGTACTCACCCCCTCTCCTCGTCCCGATCCCGAGTACTCGGAATGACGGCGAGTTCTTATTTTATTGTTATGAATAACATTGAGTATAACTTTAAAATAATTCGTCATGAAAAACTCAACATTTTCCATCTGCTTCTTTGCCAAGAAAAGCAAGCTGCTCAAAAATGGCAAAGCACCATTGTTTATAAGGATAACCATTAAAAGAAGTGTGCAAACAATACGGTTGTCAAATACATCAGGAACTTCAATAAGATAGTAAAGTTTTTCAAATTGTATTTTAATTATTTAGAATCATTTTAAACATAAATCATATCGATTTCATTTTCAATAGGAAACATATCAGTCCTTACTGGAGTAATAAAAATATTTTGTTATACAAAATAAAAAAATATTCAATTTTCAGGTAACAAAATGTACCCATTCCCTATTAAACAATGTAATCCTAACCTACAAAAAACTTGAAGTTAACTTCTTGTTACGTAATTAGCACCTTATCTTCTGATTATCAGAAGATAATCTTATTCTCAAATAAGAAAATGACAAATTTAAATTGTGTCTAATGAAATATTTAGTTTTATTTCCATTTTTGATTTTTCTCTTCCTTGAGATTAATCTTTTTGGCCAAACCGTTGCATATACTTATGATGCAAATGGTAACAGAATAACCCGAACGCTTACTGTTGAACAACTTCGTTCTCAGGGTAGTTCTTTGCCTGAATCATATCCGGATTTTTTAGCGAAGTATAAGGATATAAAAAACATGAAGACGAATGAGATAACATCGGAAGATGAAGAGATTCGTACAATTGTTTATCCGAATCCTAATCAGGGGATAATGTATATAAACATTATCAATATGCCTCTAAGTTCGAAAAATGAAATGAGGCTTTATAATATTTCTGGAACAGAGCTCTTTATTAAAAAAGATTTTGAAAGCTTTTCGGAAATCAATATCAGTAATTACAAGGATGGCACGTATATACTGCGTATAAGAGTAAACCAAATTCTTTTTTACTGGAAAGTTATTAAAAGCAGTTACTAAGTAATTTTAATAACATTCCTTAGTATTCTACTTCATAATACTCTAAAATCCCAAACCAATGAAAAGTGCCTTAACCAAAATAATTTATGTAATATTTCTCCTTACATTATCAAATATTGTCATTGCCCAGAAATTGAGGATCAGACCCCCTTGCTCAGTTATTTCAGTTACTCCTTCAGTATTACATGCCGGAGCAGGAGGCGGGCTGGTTTATCCTTCCATTTCTGTAACTACCGAATATGGATGCACCGATTACACAGTAAGTGATAACTACACCTGGATTTCATGGACAAAAAATGGGTTGACAGTAACAATCTCTGTACAGGCAAACTCAGGAACTGCCAGAACAGGATTTGTAAATATAGGGATTGAAACTATTGAGGTTAATCAGGATTGCGGAAACTATCCGGGACAAGCCGGGAGTATATCGGGAGACAATTCCGTATGCATGGGACAGACTGGAGTAAATTATACAGTTCCTCCGATATCAGGAGCAACTGGTTATTTATGGACCCTCCCATCCGGAGCTTCGATTGTTTCAGGGGACAATACAAATTCAATAACTGTTAATTATTCATTAAATGCATCATCTGGGAATATTTCAGTAAGGGGAACCAGTTCTTGTGGAAGTGGAACACCTTCTAATCTTTATATAAATGTAAATGCTTTACCAACACCAACATTAACAGGGCCAACTTCAGTGTGTGCCAATTCGACTGGTCATATTTATACCACCCAGGCAGGTATGACTAATTATCAATGGACAGTAACAGGAGGGTCAATTACAGCCGGAGGCGGGCCTTCCAATAATACAGCCACTGTCACATGGAATGCAGCAGGAACGGGCCATGTAAAGGTGAATTACACAAATGGAAGCGGATGTGCGGCAACAAGTCAGTATGATCTGCCTGTGACAATAAATGCCCGGCCTTCAATTTCAATAACAGGATCGACATCAGTGTGTGCCAACTCGACGGGTAATGTATATACCACCCAGTCAGGTATGACTAATTATCAATGGACAGTAACAGGAGGGTCAATTACAGCCGGAGGCGGATCAACCAATAATACAGCCACTGTCACATGGAATGCAGCAGGAACGGGCCATGTAAAGGTGAATTACACAAATGGAAGCGGATGTGCGG
>Ga0307437_1001212_pt1 | contig 17781 bp, 13 predicted proteins | sample SalMarWE160390MG_FD_202146 | JGI IMG/M metagenome (GOLD analysis project Ga0307437, IMG submission 202146) | Salt marsh sediment microbial communities from the Plum Island Ecosystem LTER, Massachusetts, United States - WE1603-90 | ecosystem: Environmental > Aquatic > Marine > Intertidal zone >...
AGTTGATAGGGAGCATCTGAAAGGCGAAGAAGGCCAGGATGAGGCAGATCCCCCCGATGACCCCGGGGAGGATCACCCCAGGATTGGCGAGCTCGTAGAGGAGGCCGTAGAAGCCCAACATAAGGATGATGTAGGCGATGCTGGGATTCGATATGATGGAGAGGAGCTGGTGTCTGAAGGACATGTTGATGTTCTTGACCTCCACCCCTTTGACCTTGAGAGCGATAACCTTTCCGGAAGCGATCTCCACCTGCCTTCCATCTATCCTGCTGAAGAGATCTTCCAAATCGGGTGATACGAGATCAATAATGCCCAACCGCAAGGCCTCGTCCTCTTGCGCCGAAACGCTCTCCCTGACCGCCTTTTCGGCCCATTGCTCGTTCCTCCCCCGCTGTTTGGCGATAGTCCGGATATAGGCAACGGTGTCGTTGAGGATCTTTGCCTCCATCTCTTTGCTTATCTTCTTCTCGCCCATCTGCACGGGATGCGCCGCACCGATATTGGTCCCTGGCGCCATGGCGGCGATATGCGCTGCCAAGGTAATGAAGACCCCTGCTGAACCCGCCCGGGAACCACTGGGTGCCACGTAGACGATAATGGGAACTCGGGCAGTGAGGATGCGCTTGACAATAGTGCGCATCGATTCCATGAGCCCACCGGGGGTATCCATCTGGATCACCAGGCAAGCGGCCCCCTCCTGTTCAGCCTTATCAATTCCTTTGACGATATGTCCTGCTGAGGCGGGATTAATAATCCCATCGACCTTGAGGAGATATATAAAATCGCTCTGTGCAGAAATGACGGAGATAAACGCAGCAACCATAAATAAAGACAAAATAATCTTTTTTAACATCCTTTTTTCTGCTTCCGATCAATTTTTTAAAATTGTACCCCGAAGGAATCCTCCTGTCAACAAAAAGACCTCACTAATAAAGAGGAACAAATCGACCTGTAACCTTTGAATGCAGGGTGAAACAGAGATTTGTCCTTGCTTTTCTTCGCGCTTTCTGTTATAAGGTATACCATGCCGTATAATCGAATGGTACGATATAGGGCAATCATAGGATTGCTGCTAGCAATCTTCGTGACCTCGGCGGTGGCTTGCTCTCTCCTACCCTGGAAGAGATCCCGTTCTCCTTATACAAAGGAGGAGTTGGCCAGCTTATCGGATAAGGATATCTATGTCGTCGATGGGGAAAAATACATCAAGGTCCCGTCAGAAAAAGATGAAGAAGGAAATATTACATTTAAATATGTAAAGGTTGACAGATACTTGGCCGGAGAGGTCGAGCCATTACCTCTTGAGACGGAGCAGGTAAAGAAGGAAGAAGTCCTCGGAGTAGAACGAGAAACAAGCGAAGAGGAGGTGCTAACGTCACAGGAGCAGGGAGAAGAGGAAACCCCTCCCGTAACCATCAGGAGCATTAAGCATCCGTATCTCAAACGCAAGATAGCTATCCTTCCATTTGAAGACCGCACCACGTTTACCATTGAGAAATTCGGTGAGATCATAGCGGATAGATTGGCCAAAAAGATGGAGGAGAAGGTCTTTACCTCCCTGGTGATGGATCGGGAAATGGTCAGGCTTACCCTCAAGAGATTAGGCCTCAGTCCTCAGAGTCTCAAAAACCCATCAAAAAGCACGGTGCTCAACAAGGCCGTGGGAGTTCAGGGGATCATTGTAGGCGCGGTGTATGGTCCCTTCGTCACCTCCTCAACTCCAGCCAAAGATGAAAAGGTTTCTATGGCCATTATGCGGATAGAAGCGAAGTTCATCGATGCCGCTCAGGGACGCATTGTGAGGGAATTTGTAGCTACCAATCCCCTCGCCGGCAGTGAAGAATTTGGGATGCTGAGTGAGGAAAGGGCCAAACACAGGGCGGCGAATTTGGCCATAGACCAAATTCTCGCTCAGGTCGTCGACGAAATACAGGGGATGGATTGGCTTACGCGCATTGCCTTAGTTGAAGGAAAAACGGTCTATTTAAATGCTGGCTATCAGACAGGTCTTAAACAGGGTGATCTCTTAGCGGTGTATTCTGCCGGAGATATCGGAGGAACAAAGCCCATTGGAAGAATAAAGGTATCCAAGCTGTTCGGCGTCGATGCTGCAGTAGCTCAGGTAATACGGGGTAGGGTTCAGGTGAACGCCGTGGTGAAGCCGCTTCCTCAAAGTTAACAAAGGTCCTAGGAGGGTGATAGAGTCATAAAGAAAAGGAGGGTGGGTGAGATGTTTGAAAAAGGGGACTTCGCTGTTTATCCCGGCCATGGGGTGGGGGCCATTGAGGCCATCGAGAGTATGGATATGGGGGGAAAGGTGCAAGACTTCTATGTGCTCAGCATCCTCGACACAAAGATGACCATCAAGGTCCCGAAGGAGAGTGCTTGTATCGCTGGCATGAGGGAAGTGATTAATCCAGACAAGATCCCAGAGATCTATAAAATATTGAAGAGCACGGAGATCCCCAACAATCATCAGCCGTGGAATCAGAGATATCGCGGCTATATGGAAAGGATTCAGAGTGGTTCTATATTTGAGGTGGCCAAGGTGTTCCGAGAGCTCTACTCCCTGAAAAGCGAGAAAGGGCTTTCCTTTGGAGAGAGAAAGTTAATGGACACGGCTCAGAGGCTCCTCGTTAAGGAGTTGGCCATCTCGAAAGATGCTGAAGAGGCGGACGTAGGGAAGGAAATCCAAGGCATCTTGCCGTAAGTAAAAAAGGTCTTATCATACTTTTTTGCGTTTATATGTTTAGCCGCTTGTCTAACCCGCGTTGAAACGTGGGTTAAGTGTCTTCCCCTACATCCAGCCTGAGCAAAACGTTTAAAACAATCACCATACGGTACGATCGGGAGGTGTCATATGGGGCGATTAAGTCTAAGCATAGTACGCATTGCCTTGTTTGTCTTTTGCTGCCTCGCGGGGATATACATAGGCCCGGAACTGTTCCGCTTACCTCACGCCGCCCTCTGGGGAGCGATAGGGGGGGGGATAATGGCCGGTGCGGTCATCATCTTGGAGATCGGCATCAAGCGGGCCTCGGGCAAAGGGATTGTCGGTGGCATCATCGGATTGGTGACGGCCTTTTTTCTCACCCAACTGGCAACCACGATCTTTATTCCTCCCGGCTGGAAGGAAACCCATCTCTATCCCCTGATCTATATCCTGACAGGATATATCGGGATCATGATTGGGACGTGGAAGGGAAAGGAATTCAACCCGGCCAACTGGAGGGTCCTCAGCAAGACAGCCCCCCGGGGCGAGATACCCAAAATCCTCGATACCAGTGTCATCATCGACGGGAGGATTGCCGACGTCTGCGAAACGGGCTTTTTCGAGGGGCCCTTCATTATTCCCCAGTTCATCCTGCGCGAGTTGCAGCATATCGCTGACTCCTCCGACCCCCTGAAGAGGAATCGGGGAAGGAGGGGGCTTGACATCCTCAACCGAATACAAAAACAGAGCGACCTGGAGGTGAGGATATCGGATCAGGACTTCCCGAAATTACAGGAGGTCGATACCAAGCTGATTGAGCTGGCCAAACGGATCAACGGGCGTATCGTCACCAACGACTTCAACCTGAACAAGGTGGCCGAACTTCAGGGGTTGACAGTCTTGAACGTCAACCAGTTGAGCAACGCCCTGAAACCCGTCGTCCTCCCCGGGGAGACCATCCATGTCCAGATCCTCAAGGAGGGGAAGGAACAGGACCAGGGGGTAGCCTATTTGGATGACGGTACCATGGTCGTGGTGGAGGGGGGGAAAAAGATCATCGGCAAAGAACTCGATGTCGTGGTCACCAGCGTACTGCAGACCACGGCTGGGAGGCTGATCTTCGCACAACCCAAGGATGAGGAACTTGTCTCCGATAAGCCCGCTGTGCGGGCAGGAAAGGCGCATGGTTGAGGACAGGGGCCCAAACTATCGAATGGGGATGGGCTATGATGTACACCCATTGGCCGAGGGTCGCCCCTTGATCCTGGGGGGGGTAACGATCCCTGACCACCAGGGGCTTGCAGGGCACTCGGACGCCGATTGCTTGGTGCACGCGACCTGCGATGCCCTCTTAGGGGCCATCTCCGCAGGAGATCTCGGCAGACACTTCCCCGACACTGATCCTCAGTATAAGGATATTGAAAGCCTGCTTCTCTTAAAAAAAGTGATCGAGATGGTGGAACAGAAGGGCTTTAGGATAGTCAACATCGATGCCACCATAGTGGCCCAGGCCCCCCGGCTTGCGCCCTATCTCCCCCAGATGGAGGATCAGATCGCCGCGACCGTGGGGGTTGAAAAAGAGAGGGTAAACGTCAAGGCCACCTCGACAGAGGGGTTAGGCTTCACAGGCAGGGGCGAGGGGATCGCCGCCTATGCCGTGGCCCTCCTGGAGGGGAGATGAAGGAAGGGGTGAGAGTCCGGTTTGCCCCAAGCCCGACTGGTCTATTGCACATCGGGAACGCCAGAACAGCCCTCTATAACAAACTCTTCGCACTGCAGCATAAGGGGACGTTCATCCTCAGGATTGAGGATACGGATGTCGAGCGGCATGATCCCGCTGCCGAGGCCGCCATTATGGAGGACTTGCGCTGGTTGGGAATGGCGTGGGACGAGGGCCCCGATGCGGAAGGAAAACACGGCCCCTACCGTCAGTCCGAGCGAACGGAGCTCTATCACGAGTATGCCCAGAGGCTCCTTCAGGAAGAAAGGGCCTATCAATGCTACTGCACGCCCGAAGAACTGGCCCAGATGCGCAAGCAATTGCTGGCCAAAGGGGAGAGACCCCGCTATCTCGGACAATGCCGAGAACTCTCCTCCCAGCAAGTCAGGGAGTTTGAAAGTGAGGGAAGGAGGCCCTCGCTGCGCTTTGTGATCCCGGAAGGGGCCACTATCTTGCAAGATATCATCCATGGAAAAAAGGTATTCGCGAATAATCTTCTCGAGGATTTCGTCATCATGCGCTCCGACGGCAGACCGGCCTATAACTTCGCCGCAGTGGTCGATGACGCCTTGATGGCAATCACCCACGTCATCCGCGGGGAAGACCACCTCCCCAACACCCCCCGGCAGATCCTCCTCTATGAGGCCCTCGGTTTTACCCCTCCCCGTTTCGCCCATCATCCCTTCTTAGTGGCACCTGAAGGGGAGCGGCTGAGCAAACGGTATGGCGCGATCTCAGTGCGGGCCTACCGGGACAAAGGATTTCTCCCTCAGGCCGTGACAAATTATCTCGCCCTCCTCGGCGGAGGGATATCCGGCGGCGATGAGATCATTGCGTGGGAACAGATAATCGAACGGTTCTCCTTGGAGGGGATCGCCCGAAGCCCTGCGGCATTCGACCTGGGGAAGCTGCGCTGGTTGAACCGTAACCACGTGCGGGCCATGGGGGGTGAGGAAATCTTACAACATGCCCGCCCCTTCATCCAGGACCTCCCCCTCAAGGGGGTTAAGGAAGAATGGTTGGTGCGGGTCATGGATGCAGTTAAAGAAAATGTAGAGACCCTCGCCGAGATCAAGGGATATCTCCCCATCTTTCTGCCCGGGGAGTTCTCGTTGGATGCGGAGTCCCGATCAGTCCTCGCAGAAGACGGGGCCCTGCAGGCAGTGAAGGCCATGGAGGAGGTCGTGAAGGGGTTGGGGGAGGTGGATGAGGAGGCCTTTCCCCAGGTAATCGCCGATCTCAAAAAGAGGACAGTACTCAAAGGCAAAAGGCTCTTTGCCCCTATCAGGGCGGCCCTTACTGGTCGTGTGGAAGGACCGGAGCTGAATAAGGTCATCCCCCTCTTGGGTAAGCAAATGATCCTGGAGCGGCTCACTCAGGTCTTGAAATAGGGAAAAAAACAATGGCTGTGCGTGTCTATAACACCATAAACCAGAAAAAGGAAGAGCTCGTCCCCCTGAAAGAAGGGCGCATCGGGATGTATGCCTGCGGCGTCACGGTCTATGACCTCTGCCACATCGGCCACGCCCGCAGCGCCGTGGTATTCGATGTGATCTATCGATATCTCCAATACAAGGGGTATGAAGTAACCTACGTGCGCAACTTTACTGATGTGGACGATAAAATCATCAACCGGGCCCAGGAGGAAGGCGTCAGCACCGAGGAGATCGCCACCAGGTACATCGAGGAGTTCTCAACCGATATGGGGGCCTTGGGCCTGCAGAAACCGACCGTTGAGCCGAAGGCGACCGAGCACATCGCCGAGATGATCGCCTTGGTAGAGCGCCTTATTGAAAAAGGTCACGCCTACCACGTGGAAGGGGACGTCTACTATGCAGTAGAGAGCTTTCCCGAATACGGTAAGCTTTCTAAAAGGACCCTTGATGAGATGCAGGCCGGCGCGCGGGTACAGGTGGACGAAAAAAAACATAACCCCCTCGATTTCGCCCTCTGGAAGGCGGCCAAGCCCGGGGAGCCCTCCTGGGCTGCACCCTGGGGCAAGGGGAGGCCCGGATGGCACATCGAGTGCTCCGCCATGAGCCAAAAGTATCTGGGGGATACCCTGGATATCCACGGTGGGGGGAAGGACCTCATCTTCCCTCATCACGAGAACGAGATCGCCCAGGCCGAGGGTGCTACAGGCAGGCCCTTTGTACGCTTTTGGCTGCACAACGGCTTCGTCAACATCGCTAAAGAGAAGATGTCCAAGTCCCTTGGGAACTTCTTGACGATTAAGGAGATTTTAAAAGACTATCACCCGGAGGTAGTGCGTCTCTTTCTCCTCTCCCGCCACTACCGCAGCCCCATCGACTATTCGAGTCAGGGGATGGAGGAGGCCCGCCGGAACCTGGAGCGGTTCTATCAGACCTTGGCGGGGATTGATGGTGTCCTTGCTAACGAGAAACCAAGTGAACCAATAGCTGAAGGGCTTTCTCCTGAGGAAATGGCAGTCTACCGGCGGGCAGAGGAGTTCACCAAGCACTTTGAAGAGGCCATGGATGACGACTTCAATACCGCCGTGGCAATTGCCGTCCTCTTTGAGCTCGGCCACGATCTCAACCGCCTCCTACAGAATCCCTCTCCTCATGCCCCGCAGGTCCTCCACAAGGGAAGAGAGGCCTTCACTGTGGCAGGGGAGGTCCTGGGTATCTTCCAGGAGGGCCCCCAGGCCTTCCTGGAGTCCGAAAGGGTGCGCAGGACCGAGGCCCTTACGCTCTCAGAAAAAGAAATCGAGAAGCTGATCAAAGAACGGGAAGAAGCCCGTAAGAACAAGGCATGGGCCCGGGCCGACGAGATCAGGGACCAGCTCGCTTCCCAAGGTATCGTTCTCGAGGACGGTCCACAAGGGACGACGTGGCGGGTGCAGTAGACCCTGGTTGTCAACCACACTTTCACATACACAGCAGACAAGTTTCTATCACACGATACCCATCCCCCCTTTCACAGAGGGGGCTCCTTAATATCCAAACAATTTTATGATAGCATATAAAGGAACATCTTAAATTGGATCGAAATTCACGCTTCAATCATCAGTTGGAATAATCAATGGCGCGTTTTAAGCTTGTATCTTCATTTCAGCCTACGGGCGATCAGCCCCAGGCCATCGAGCAGCTGGTCACGGGACTCCGAGAAGGGACGGGGTATCAGGTCCTCCTGGGTGTCACCGGCTCGGGCAAGACCTTTACCATGGCTAACGTCATTGAAAAGGTCCAGAGATCCACCCTTGTCATCTCCCACAACAAGACCCTGGCGGCCCAACTCTACAGCGAGTTTCGCGAGCTCTTCCCCGAGAACGCGGTGGAGTTCTTCGTCAGCTACTACGACTACTATCAGCCCGAGGCCTACATCCCCAGCAGCGACCTCTACATCGAAAAGGACACCTCCATCAACGAGGAGATCGACAAGATGCGCCACTCGGCCACCCACTCGCTCTTGGAGCGCACAGACGTGATCATCGTGGCCAGCGTCTCGTGCATCTACGGCCTGGGCTCACCGGAGGCCTACTACGGCCTGCTTCTTCACCTGGAACGGGGCAAGCGGATATCTCGAGGTGCAATCCTCTCCAAGCTGGTGGAGATCCAGTATGAGCGCAACGACATCGACTTTCACCGTGGCACCTTCCGGGTGAGGGGGGATGTGGTGGAGATCTTCCCTCCGTATGAAGAGGCTAGGGCCATCCGGATAGAGCTCTTCGACGAGGTAATCGAGGGGCTCTACGAGATCGACCCCCTGCGGGGAAAGGTTATTTCATTACTAGAAAAGGTCGCCATCTACCCGGGGAGCCACTATGTTACTACTTCAGAACGGACGCAACTGGCCATGGAGGGGATCAAGGTGGAGCTGCAGGAGCGCCTGGCGGAGTTTAAGGCCCAGAACAAGCTCCTGGAGGCCCAAAGGCTGGAACAGCGCACCATGTTCGATCTGGAGATGTTTCAGGAGATCGGCTACTGCAAGGGGATTGAGAATTACTCCCGCCACCTCACCGGCCGCCAGCCCGGGGAGCCCCCCCCGACGCTGATAGACTACCTCCCCCAGGACGCCCTGATCATGATCGACGAGTCGCACGTGACGATACCTCAGCTCGGGGGGATGTACTACGGGGATCGCTCCCGCAAGCAGAACCTGGTGGAGTACGGCTTCCGCCTCCCCTCGGCCCTGGACAACCGCCCCCTCACCTTTGAGGAGTTCGAGGGGCGGGCCAAGCAGGTCGTCTGCGTCTCCGCCACACCGGCGGAGTACGAGCTGACCCAGAGCGCAGGGAGGGTGGCGGAACAAATCATCAGGCCCACCGGCTTGATGGACCCGGCCATCGAGGTGCGTCCGGCGCGCAACCAGGTGGATGACCTCCTCGGGGAGATCAAAGAAAGGGTCGAGATGGGCGATAGGATCCTCGTCACCACCTTGACGAAGCGCATGGCCGAGGACCTGACGGAGTACTATGCCGACCTCGGGGTGCGGGTGCGGTACCTTCACTCGGAGATCGATACCCTGGAGCGGGTGGAGATCATCAGGGACCTGCGCTTGGGGCAGTTCGATGTGCTGATCGGGATCAACCTCCTGCGGGAGGGGCTCGATATCCCCGAGGTGTCGCTCGTGGCCATCCTCGACGCCGACCGCGAGGGATTCCTGCGCTCGGAGCGTGCCCTGATCCAGACCTGCGGCAGGGCGGCCCGGAACGTGGCAGGCAAGGTCCTCCTCTACGCCGAGGGAATCACCCCCTCCATGGCCAGGGCCATCGAGGAGAGCACCAGGAGGCGGGGTATCCAAGAGAAATACAATAAGATCCACGGCATCACGCCTGAGACCATCAAGAAGGCGGTCCGCGATGTCCTCGGCTCCGTGTATGAGGCCGATTATTATACAGTCCCTGTAGTGCGGGAAGAGGCGGAAGGGTACCTCTCCCCCCGCGAGGTCCCTCAGGCCATCAAGCGGCTCAAAAAGGAGATGCGCAAGGCGGCCGAGCAATTGGAGTTCGAGCAAGCAGCCGAGCTCCGTGACCGCATCCAACGCCTCCAGGAGGCCGCCATTACGAGGGATATACCGTTGGATGAGTAAACAGTTAAGGGTTCCAGGATTCAATCCCACTCCTTAATTTAGATTTATAGGATGCGGGATCTATCGCCACGCGACACCCCATCCATAAAAATATCCGAATGGTAGGGGGCCGCAAAGCGGGAGGGGTCAAGGGGTCGAGTGATTACAGACTATAAATTCTTACACACTTGAACCCTAGAATCCTTGACCCCTCGGACCCTTCTCGGAAAAAGATCGAACTAACTATAAAAGGTGAGGGTTTTAGACAATAAACGATGAAAAAGACCGACCTCCAGCTACAAGTGGATGCCCTACCCCAGTCCCCGGGGGTCTATCTCTTCAAGGACCCGAAGGGTGGGGTCCTCTACGTCGGCAAGGCCAAGGATCTACGCAAGCGGGTCCGTTCCTACTTTCAGGGGAGGGAACAAGATGTCAAGACCTCCGTCATGCTCTCACGGGTGGCTGGTGTCGATCACATCGCCACCCACACGGAGAAAGAGGCCTTGATCCTTGAAGATACACTCATCAAGGAACACCACCCCCGGTACAACATCCAACTCAGAGACGACAAAAGGTACCCCTTGCTCAGGCTCAGCGTGGGGGATCAGTTCCCCCGGCTCTCCGTGGTCAGGCGGATTAGGGGGGACAACGCCCTTTACTACGGCCCCTTCCCCTCGGCTACCTCCATGCGCGAGAGCCTCAAGGTTATACACAAGGCCTTCCCCCTGCGCCGGTGCAGCGCGGCGCAGTTCGCCCACCGCTCGCGCCCCTGCCTCAACTTCCAGATGCAGCGGTGCCTGGCCCCGTGCTGCAATGAGGTGAGCGAGGAGGAGTACGGCCGGATCGTCGCTCAGGTCCGCCTCTTTTTGGAGGGCAAGAGCGACCTGCTCGCCGAGGAACTGCACAGCAGGATGGATCAGGAGGCCGAGGCCCTGCGGTTCGAAGAGGCGGCCAGGACCAGGGACCGGCTCGCTGCGCTGGAGCGGATCATTGAGGGACAACGGGTGGTCTCACAGGATAGTTTTCATAGGGATGCCGTCGATATTGCGAGAGGTGGGGGCAAAATAGGGATCCAGGCCCTCTTCGTCCGGGGGGGACGGCTGTTGGGAGGGCGGTTCTTTACCATCAAGGATGCGGGGCTCCCCGACCAGGAGGTCGTATCCTCCTTCCTGCATCAGTTCTACGGTGAAGGACAATTCATACCCCAGGAGATCCTCGTCGCGGTCCCCCTGGATGACGCCACCCTCCTGCAGGAGGTACTAGGGGAGCGAACGAAGGAAAAGGTCCGAATCCGCCGCCCCCATAAAGGGAAAGCGGGTCATGACCTCCTCCAGATGGCCCGGGAGAATGCCCAGGGCAAGCTCCTCGGTCAGCTCCAGGGGGAGGATACCCTGCAGGAGATGCGGGAGCGGTTTTCTCTGGCACAGATCCCCGCCAGGATCGAGGGGTTCGACATCTCCAACCTCGGCGGGGGGCTGGCCGTGGGCTCCATGGTGGTCTTCGAGGAGGGGGAACCGGCCAAGACCCACTATCGCAGATACCGGATCAAGGGGGTGGAGGGGATCGACGACTATGCCATGACCTACGAGGTCCTCTTGAGGAGGCTCCGCCGTGGTAAAAAGGAAGGGGATCTCCCCGATCTGATCCTCATCGATGGGGGTAAGGGGCAGTTGAATGTGGCCCTGGAGGTCCTCAAGGAACTCGAAATAGAAGGGGTGGATGCCCTGAGCCTGGCCAAGAAGCGAAAGCCGGAGGAGGCGGAAAAGGTCTTCCTCCCCAACCGAAAGGAGTCGATCCCCTTGCGGGGCTCATCCCCCGCCTCGCTGCTCCTGCAACGGATCAGGGATGAGGCCCATCGTTTTGCCATCAGCTATCATAAGAGGCTGCGGGGCAAGGAGATATTCGCCTCTATCCTCGACGCCATACCGGGGATCGGGAAGACGAGGAAGCGGGCGCTCCTGACGCAGTTCAAAGGATTGGAAGGGGTTGTCAATGCCTCCCCTGAAGAACTGGCCCAGGTGCCGGGGATGAACAGCTCTCTTGCCCAGCGGGTCTGGGAACAGTTACACGGGGAAGAAAAAGGAGGGGATCATGCAGATCAGCATCAATAAAGCGACCTTGGAGTTGGTGCAGGGGGACATCACGCAACAGGGGACTGACGCCATCGTCAATGCCGCTAATCCAACTTTATTAGGTGGAGGCGGTGTGGATGGCGCCATCCACCGAACGGCAGGACCGGACCTGCTGGCGGAGTGTCGTACATTAGGTGGGTGCGAGACCGGGAATGCCAAGATCACCAAGGGGTATAACCTCAAGGCGAAACACGTCATTCATACAGTAGGGCCAGTGTATCGCAGGGATGGGAAGCAGGCCCCAGAGCTTTTGGCCAGCGCCTACCGCCGGAGCCTGGAGGTTGCCAGCGAGAATGGGCTGAAGAGCGTCGCCTTCCCCTCCATCAGCACCGGGGCCTATGGCTATCCTCTGGATAAGGCAGCCCCTATTGCCCTGGGAACGGTGCGGGACTTTCTCAAAGAACACCCGGAGATCGAGCTGGTGCGCTTTGTCCTCTTCGACCAAAAAACATTGGGGGTCTACCAGGAGGTCCTTCAAAAGCTATCAGTCGATTAACTAAAGAACAGGATTATGTGCTATAATTGTGATAGATAGAGAGTTTTTCTATTATTTTTGGGTAAAGTCCCATTTTTATCTGTTGCTCACTTTTTCCTTGACAGGGGGCATATAGGATGTCCCCTTTTCTCTCCGATTATTTTACATTGCACATAGTTCATTGAGTATTATAAGAGGAAGATATCATGGAAGAATCGAAGCATAGTAAGGGGGGGGCATTTCTGATCGAATCGATTTCGCCCCGGGAAATCCTTACCCCTGAGGACTTTACCGACGAGCAGCGCTTGATCGCCACGGCAGCTACCGAATTTGTCGTCGGTGAAGTGCAGCCGATGGCCGACGAGATCGAAGAGAAACAAGAAGGGCTCGTCCCGAGCCTCCTCAAAAAGGCGGGGGAATTAGGGTTCCTCTCGGGGGACATCCCCGAGGAGTATGGGGGACAGGATTTGGATAAGGTCAGTGTCATCCTCATGATGGAGAACCTGTCTCAAGGAGGAGGATCCTTTATGGCCGCCTACGGCGTCCATACGGGCCCCGGCACCCTCCCCATCGTCTTCTTCGGCACCCAAGACCAGAAGAGACGGTATCTCCCCAAGATGGCCACGGGGGAGTTCATCGCCGCCTATGCCCTGACAGAGCCCGAGGCAGGCTCGGATGCCCTCAACGCCAAGACCACGGCAACGCTCAGCCCCGACGGAAAATATTACATTCTGAATGGTCAAAAACAATTCATCACCAATGCGGGCATTGCCGATACCTTCGTCACCTATGCCAAGGTGGATGGAGAAAAATTCACCGCCTTCGTCGTCGAGCACACTTTCGACGGGGTCTCGGTGGATGAGGAAGAGAATAAGATGGGGCTGAAGGGGTCTTCTACCTGCAGCGTTATCTTCGAAGATGTCAAGGTCCCGGTCGAGAATCTCCTCGGTGAGATCGGCAGGGGGCATATCGTGGCCTTAAACGTCCTGAATATTGCCCGTTTCAGCTTGGGTGCAGGGTGTCTGGGCGGGGCGAAGACGGCCCTGCAGGAAGCGGTGACGTACGCAAAGCAGCGGGTTCAGTTCGGCAGGCCCATTGCCGAATTCGGCCTGATCAAGCAGAAGATCGCCGAGATGGCGCTTCGGTGTTTTATCATGGAGAGCATGATCTACCGCACCGGAGGCCTGACCGAGCACATACTCCGTCCCATTGACCGTCATGCTGAGGATGTGGGTATTCAGATGGCCAAGGGGGTTGAGGAGTATGCCATTGAGGACTCGATCAACAAGATCTTCTGTTCGGAGATGGCGGGTTATGTGGTCGACGAGGCCGTCCAGATCCACGGCGGGTACGGCTATATCCATGAGTACCCGGTGGAGTGGGGGTATCGAGATCTCCGCATCAGTCGCATTGTGGAAGGGACGAATGAGATCAATCGTCTCCTCATCATGGATATGGTGACAAAGCGGGCCATGAAGAATCGCCTCCCCGTACTCGATGCCGCCCAGAAGATGGCGAAAGAACTCCCCTCCCTTAAGCCGAAGGTAACCATGGACGATGACAAGCTGGCCTTGCAGGAGGAACAGGTGGAGATAGCAAAAAAGATCGCCCTCATGATCATAGGGATCGCAGTCAAGAAGTACATGACACAACTGCCGGAGGAACAGGAGATCCTGGGATTGATCGGTGACATGGCCATTGAGGTCTTTGCCATGGAAAGCGGCCTGCTGCGGGCCATGAAGACAATAGCAAGATTCGGGGACGAGAAGGCCCAGATCCAGAAGGCCATGGTAAAGGTCTTTGTCAATGATTCCTTTGGTCGGATAGGGAGTCTTGCAAAACAGGCCCTCGCTGCCATTGCCGAGGGTGATACCCTGAAAAAACAGTGGACTGCCCTCGATGACTGTACCCGCGTTCCACCGGTCAATACCATTGCCCTGAGGAGGGCGATCGCGGATTACACGATTAAACGAGGGAGATATCCATGGTAGGCATAATCCGTCACGGCCTTGCAAGGCATGACGGTGACGAGTTATACTAGACTTCGGCGGTGAAGCCGCTGAGAAAAGGAGGCGCGGATATGGCGGGGTTACAGGAAGTGGTGGTCGTTGATGCGGTACGGTCCGCTATCGGCAAGTCGGGGCGCAAGGGGATGGAGAAGGGCGGTCAGCTCTGCCAGGCATCAGCCCAGGATCTCATGGCCAACACCCTCCGGGCATTGCTGGACAGGGTCCATGCTCGGTGCACCACGTTCGATGAAATGGAGATCGAAAACGTGATCATTGGGTGCCTGAGCCAGATCGGGGAGCAGGGCGGCAACATTGCGCGCGTAGCGTCACTCCTTGCCGGGATCCCCAACGAGGCGGCGGCCTGCACCGTGAACCAGTACTGCAATGCCGGCCTCAAGGCCATCAACATCGCCGCCCACGAGATCATGCTGGGAGAGGGAGACATCGCTATCTGCGGGGGCGTGGAGATCATGTCCCACTACGCCATGATGTCGGACATCCAGGTAGCCATCGATGCCAACTATCCCGTGCGTTTGACCGCTCACCTCGAGGACAGTGGCTTGACCGTGCCCCAGGGGGTGTGCGCCGAGATGATCTCCGCTGACCAAGGGCATACCCGAGAGGACCTGGAGCGCTTTGGCATGTGGAGCATGCAGAAGGCCGTCGAGGCCGAGCGCCAGGGGTGGTATGCGGATCACATCGTCCCCTTCGAGTTCACCTGGGAGGATGAGACCCGGCGCGTGGAAAAGGATGAGGTCCTTCGGGCGAAGGCGGTGGAGGACCCGAACGCATATTTTCAAGATATCATGGCGCTTCCCACGCCGTTCAAGGAAAACGGGATCGTCAGCCCGGGCAGCTGCTCGCAGATCGTGGATGGGGCTGCCGCGGTCCTGCTCATGAGCGGGGCCAAGGCCGAGGCATTGGGATTCGAACCCCTCTGCAGGATCGTGGCCAGTGCCGTGGCCGGGGGCGAGCCGGTGCCCATGCTTCTGGCTCCCATCCCGGCGGTGAGGAAGGCCTTCAAGCGGGCCGGTAAGACCATCGATGACATGGACATCATCGAGCCCAACGAGGCATTCGCCTCTCCCGTGCTCCAGTTTGCGGACGAGTTGGGCTACGACCGCCTCGATCCCCGGGTGAATCCGACGGGCGGCGCCATTGCGCTGGGCCATCCCATCGGCGCGTCCGGGGTCGTGTACTTCGGGGAGATGGTCCACCACCTCAAGCGCACGGGGGCAAAGGCCGGCGTCCAAATGCTCTGCGGAGGAGGAGGGGTCGGTATCGCCACCGTGGTGGAGGCGGTGTGATCGCCTGCCACGGGAACCACCTGCCCCTCACGCGCACTGAGCCGGATTGTCACCATACCGAACGGACCATAATCAACCCGTGTCAAAAACCGTAAGCTAAGGTACGAGGGTTGGGGGGTGGCGGCAGTGATGAAGGCCACCCCCTTTTTTTGTCTTCACACGATTATGGAGTCTGCATGAAAAAAATCATGGCTGCTTCGAAGAGAAATAGATCCGGGTTCTTTTACGGGTATGTCATTGTCCTGGTGTCGTTTATCCTGCAAATGGTGGGCTGGGGCATGTTCAACAGCTTTGGTGTGTTCTTCAAGCCCATCCTTGCGGAATTCGCCTGGCAACGAGCCGTTATTGCAAGTGCTGTTTCCTTAAGCATGCTTGTCTTCGGTATTGGTGGCATTATACAGGGAAGATTGAGTGACAGATTCGGTCCCCGGATGACCATGACGGCGGCGGGGTGCTTGCTGGGAGGGGGTTATATCCTCCTCTCCCAGGTATCTGCCGTATGGCACCTCTATGTGTTTTGCGGTCTCCTTGTCGGCCTTGGCATCAGCGGGACGGATATCGTGCTCCTTTCGACAACGGCCAGGTGGTTCGTTAAGAAGCGGGGCATGATGACCGGCATCATAAAGGTGGGTACGGGTGTGGGCATGCTGATCATGCCGCTCGTGATCAATCGGCTCATCACCGCATATGGTTGGCGCACCGCCTTTGTAGTGCTCGGTGCGGTGGTCCTGTTTTTCTCTGTCTTATGTTCCCAATTCCTCGTGCGTGATCCCGGGAAAATGGGCCGTGCCCCTGACGGCGGGTATAATGTGCATCCTCGCAACCAGACTCCACCTGAGGGGGGGATGACGCTTCAGGAGGCTGCCCGTACCATGCAGTTCTGGACCATTTGTTTGGCCTTCCTCTTGGTCTTCTTCTGCGTCGGCACTATCTTGATGCACATCGTCACCCATGCGATTGATCTGGGGATTTCAACGGCGGATGCCGCCAAGGTCCTTGCAGGGATTGGCGGGGCAAGCATAGCCGGCAGGCTTGCGATGGGCGGGGCCGGTGATAAAATGGGGAACAAATCCGCACTGGTGATCTGTTTTCTGTGTCTGGCATCCAGCCTGGTATGGCTGCAGTGTGCGGATCAGCTCTGGATGTTGTTTCTCTTTGCCCTTGTGTACGGTTTCGCGCACGGCGGTTTTTACGCACTGATTGCGCCTCTCATAGCGGACCTGTTCGGGACCAGATCACACGGCGTTATCTTTGGAATCGTCGGATGTGTCTCTACGGCAGGCGGCGCATCAGGGCCGCTCGTCGCCGGGTATGTATTCGATGTCACCGGCAGCTATGGGATGGTTTTCGGGATCTTGACCGCCATGAGCATTGCGGGGCTTATCGCCGCTCTCTCATTAAGACCCATTACGAGCACGTGAGGCCGGCATCCCATGAACGCCCCCCTGAACCGCCCACGAAGGACCGGGCCTACCAGTCCCGCACCGGGGCACCCAGCAACATTCTGATGTCTACGAGTTGGGCGATGTGATAGGAGTTGTGCCCTGCCAGGATAACGGCCTCGCGGAACAGGGTCTGGCCGGCTCCCCAGGGAAACGGCGCAAAGAGGTCATTGTGGGGATCCCGGATCAGGGCGATCATCTCACCAAGGTCCGCGCCAATCTCCCGAATGGTATCCTTCCACTCTTGGGTGAAAGCGGGTTTCAGGAATTCGGGCCAATAGCCCTGGGGATACGCGGGCGATTCGTAAGTGGGATCGCGGGAGAACTCCAGGATGTCCTTTTGCGCAATCCACATGTGGAACACCAAGGACCAGGCGGTGTGATCGAGAGTGCGCACCTTTTTGCCCGCCAGGTCAACGGGGAACTTATGAACGGCCTTGCTAAAGGGAATATGGGAGCCCTTCCCTTCCAGCGTTTCGACAAGCTGCGTTCTGATAACTGCTTCCATAATAACCCTCCCGTTATCTTAAAACGATTGGCAATAGCTGAGCATTATAATAACACAACCAGAAGGAAGAAGGGTTCAGGAGAAGATATTAGCACATGGTGAGACCCGACTCCGTAAGGTTCTTTCTATCGGGCATTGTCAAGAAGCAAGATTCGACCCTGTCTCTTTTCAACAACCCAACAGATGATATCAAGTGTCAACAGTAGCTATAGACAACCTAAAAAAGATAAGGTACACTAAGACAGGTGAAATCTTATAAGTTCACGGAATACTTCGAAAAAGAAGTATTGAGGAAGCGACCATATCTTAAAAAAGGCTCTTCGCGTAGTCGAGTGGGTACATTTATATCTCCTTGAGCATACACGTAAGGATTTTGAGCCGGAGATAGTCCTCGTCACGAAGACCGTAGGCCCTTCTCTGGATGACCCGTATTTTGTTATT
>Ga0307437_1001213_pt1 | contig 17780 bp, 13 predicted proteins | sample SalMarWE160390MG_FD_202146 | JGI IMG/M metagenome (GOLD analysis project Ga0307437, IMG submission 202146) | Salt marsh sediment microbial communities from the Plum Island Ecosystem LTER, Massachusetts, United States - WE1603-90 | ecosystem: Environmental > Aquatic > Marine > Intertidal zone >...
CCTGGTGGTGCATCGGGAGCGGATCGAGGTGCTGCCGGAGACGACCCTCCTCTGTAGCGATTACAGTCTCGATCCCCTGGGAATCATCGCCTCCGGCTCGCTGCTCATCGTCCTGTCGCCGCAGGACTCAGTGCGGGTCATTGAGAAGCTGGACGAGGCGGGCATCGCGGCCGCGATCATCGGCCAGGTCGTGGCCCGGGAAGAGGGGCTAAAGCTGATGGCTGGCGGGGTGGTGAGAGACTTCCCTCATTTTGAAAGGGATGAGATCGCCAAGCTCTTCGAGTGAGCTTGTGAAATGCCAGAGCCCAAGTGTCAACTTGGGCTCTTTTGGTAGCGCATAGGGGAATCGAACCCCTGTTTCTGCCTTGAGAGGGCAGTGTCCTTGACCCCTAGACGAATGCGCCTTGCTTTGTGGCAAGTATTTTACCAACAAACGGGGTAAATGTCAAGTTGAGGATTGACAGGGGGGCTACATTGTGATAGAATAGCTGTGGTTGGCGAGGCATCAGTTCACCTGATCACTTGCTGTGTTGGCTCGTGCTCACGTCTGCGCACGCTGCCTGGGCCAGCCAACGAGGATGACTATTTTAACCAACCAAAAAAGGACAGCAATGTCAACAAGCCAGTATCAGCAGCTATGGACTCGTTTTGACACGGTAGGGCTCAACCGCTACAATATTACCACCGATGACCTGCGATGTATCGAAAGGTACATCCACATTCTACAATCAGGACTGAATGAAACGGTCTGGGATGAGGCCGTTCAAAGCGGTGGGCCTTACGGCGCCAGCATTCTCATCCACGAGATTGTCGAGATTCGCACCTTACAACGGGCTGGGATTGACCCTTACCGTTACACCCAAAAAGAACTGGCGCGCGTGTTGGCAGATCACCTGTCGGCCCACGTGGCCGCTATCTACGAAGAACATCTATATCTGCAAGACGTGTTACTCCGGCAGTACGGTTGCTACTTTGAGGTGGCAACGCTGGTCAAAGCCAACCGCGCCGATGACACAGATTTGAATTATCTTCTCGAAAGCAGCATTGGTGTCTTTTTGTTAGAGCAAGATCGCGCGGAAGAGGCCAAAGCATATCTGGAACAGTTAAGACAAGGGGGAGTGTAATATGACCAGGATCAGAAAGTTGCAACGAAGAGGGGGGGACGGTACATGGCACAGCGATGCCTACGCCGTCGAAACGCACAACGGGCAGATCACGCTGCGTTACTCGCTGGCCTGGGAATACCTGGGTGGACGTTATAACCAGATGATTCAAGAGCAGAGGCTGTCGTTGGAACAGTTGGAGCAGGTGCTGGCCGGCGACAGTTTGCGCTGGCTACCGGTCGAAACCCTTGAGATGGACGATGAAGACGCTATTCAGTCCCTGGACCGTGAGTGTCACGTGCCCCGTCCGGCGACCGTACTGATTACCCTGAAGGCGCACATCGTCAGGGGACGTCTACAACTCATCGCACCGTTGGCCAGCCCCATTCGCGTTCAAGGTGATCACATTTATCTGGGGGATGGGCGTCAGTTACAGATTGCTTTAGCCTCCGATCCGATGCCTGAGTTGCAGCCCGGATAAAACATTAGCCACTCTCTGTCCCGGTGCCGCAGACTGGAGAAGGGGAAAAGAGGTGATCACTGATCCCCGCGTGACCAGGCTGCGGTTGTTGTGAGGCAACGGATGGGCAGCGGATAAACGGATGATCTGGCGATGGTCTTTATCCGCTTATCTGTTTGCTATCCGTTGATGCTGAGGCCGCGCCCTTGTGTGCCCTGAGGCTGGCGTTTTGTGTCCGCAGGTAACCAGACTTGTACTGAGCCTGTCGAAGTAAAGGAGCTTCCGATGAAGCAAAGACGCATTAACGCAACACTGAAGCGAGCCCTTCCGCCGATTGCTGCTCTGGCCCTGACCACCTTCCTCATCCTCACCGCCCTGCCCCAGGCTGGCACCGCTGCCCCTACTGTGGCGTCCCTGTCAACGAATCCAAAGCGAATAAACGAATCCGCCTCGGGAAGTGAAACGGCTGCGGCCCATTCGTTTATTCGTTCCCCATTCGTTGACAGCTCCCCCGGCGCCACCACCCGCATCTCTGCTGCCCCCCGCCTGGAGCGGCAACCACTGGAATCACTGACCGGGCTGAACAGCACTGACTTGGAAGCTGAAGCGGCGGCCACTGAACGTGGTGCTCCTCTCAGTGCTTTCAGTGTTCCCTCAGTGGCATCAGTGGTTCAATCCCCCGGCACGACCACCGCCGCCGATGCCCAGAACGTGGAATTCGTGGGCCAGATCGGCGGCGAATCCTATGCCGTGGCCGTGCAGGGAGACTACGCCTACCTGGGCGTGGGGCCAAGGCTGGTGGTGTTGGATATATCCAACCCGGCCAACCCCACGCTGGCGGGCCAGACAGAGGTACTGCCCGACATCGTGTGGGGCGTGGCGGTGGCGGGGAACTACGCCTACGTCGCCGATGATGAGGGTGGCCTGCGCATCATCAATGTCTCCGACCCGGCGGCCCCTAGCGAGGCTGGCTTCTACGACACGCCGGGGGATGCCAGGGGCGTGGCGGTGGCGGGGAACTACGCCTACATCGCCGATCATTATAAGGGTCTGCGCATCATCAACGTCACCGACCCGGCGGCCCCCAGCGAGGCCGGCTTCTACGACACGTCGTGGTATGCCAAGGGCGTGGCGGTGGCGGGGAACTACGCCTACGTCGCCGCTGTTGGGGCGGGCTTGCGCATCATCAACATCTCCGACCCGGCGGCCCCCAGCGAGGTCGGCTTCTACTACACGCCGGGGGAGGCCTTGGGCGTGGCGGTGACGGGGAACTACGCCTACGTCGCCGTTAAGTATGTTGGCAGCCTGCGCATCATCAATGTCTCCAACCCTGCCGCCCCCACCGAGGCCGGCTTCTACGGTACGCCGGCGGGGCTTGCCTATGGCGTGGCGGTGGCGGGGAACTACGCCTACGTCGCCGATGGGAGTGGCGGCCTGCGCATCATCAATGTCTCCAACCCTGCCGCCCCCGAGGAGGCCGGCTTCTACGATACGCCGGGGAAGGCCCGTGGTGTGGCGGTGGCGGGGAACTACGCCTACGTCGCCGATTGGGATAGCCTGCGGATCATCAATGTCTCCGACCCTGCCGCCCCCACCGAGGCCGGCTTCTACGCCACGCCGGGGATGGCCCGGGGCGTGGCGGTGGCGGGGAACAACTACGCCTACGTCACCGATTGGGTTGGCCTGCACATCATCAATGTCTCCAACCCGGCGGCCCCCACCGAGGCCGGCTTCTACGACACGCCGGGGCTTGCCGAGGGCGTGGCGGTGGCGGGGAACTACGCCTACGTCGCCGCTGCGAGTAGGGGCCTGCGCATCATCAATGTCTCCAACCCTGCGGCCCCCACCGAGGCCGGCTTCTATGACATGGGGTATGCCAAGGACGTGGCGGTGGCGGGGAACTACGCCTACGTCGCCGATGGTGGCAGCCTGCGCATCATCAATGTCTCCAGCCCGACCGCTCCCACTGAGGCCGGCTCCTATGGCACGCTGTGGGATGCCCGGGGCGTGGCGGTGGCGGGGGACTACGCCTACGTCGCCAATTGGTATGGCCTGCACATCATCAATGTCTCCAACCCTGTCACTCCCACCCTAGCCGGCTTCTACGATACGCCGGGGTCGGCCCGGGGCGTGGCGGTGGCGGGGAACTACGCCTACGTCGCCGATGGTGTCAGCCTGCGCATCATCGATGTCTCCAACCCTGCGGCCCTCACCGAGGCCGGCTTCTACGATACGCCGGGGGGTGCCTATGGTGTGGCGGTGGCGGGGAACTACACCTACGTCGCCGATGGGGAAGGCGGGCTGTTCATCCTGCGCTTCACGGGCGGGCCGGGGCCTACGCCTGGAGAAAACCCACCCACCACACCGGCCCCTCCGCCGTCCACCCCGACCGACGAGATGTTTGATGGCACGGACCCCACCGAGGGCTACAAATACGCGGAGCAAGGCCCCATCGAGATTGACATCGTAATAGACCGCTACTACGGACAGAACGACAATGGCACCTTGGACTCATCCTACATCGGCAAGAGCGTGGCTGAATACTCCTGGTTGACCATCCAGGCTTTCGATGTGGATCCGGACGAGGTAGACCGCGTTTTCGTCAACGATCATGAAGTGGGACAGCTGACGGGCGTTGATGGAGGTTGGTGGCCCGACAGTTTTCCCATTCCCACGGACTGGCTCCACTTCCCCGACCTGAGCAGCGGTGCGGTCCCCCCTGACACTACCCACGCTCACAACACTATCCGCATCGAGATAGACGAAGGCGGGCAGGGCTGGGCCACCCAGGTGGCCTGGGCGCGGTTCATGGTGCCGGGGACCCGGCCGGTGCTCCTGGTGCATGGACTCGATATCGTAAAGGAAATACTCTGTCGTTCGCCATTTTGTGACCTGACACCTTACCACAATGGCTGGAACCCCTGGCAGAACTGGGTCAACGCCGATGGCTCAAAAGGCTTTCTAGCTGAGTACAGGTTCCCCAACGTGCAAAGCACCACTGAGAACGGGACACAAGGGCCCAGGACAGGTGAGGCCGAGTCCGATGTACGAGCTTACACAGACGGGCTCAAGAGCTACAAGGATAATTCCGCTGACATTATCGCCCACATCCTGAAAGTGAAGTACAGATATGGAGTTGACAAGGTCAACCTGGTGGGGCATAGCAAGGGAGGTGTTGACGTTCGGGCTACCTGGAAGAGACTGCAGAGCATGGGACTAGAAGACGCGGTGGAAAACGCCATCGTCCTGGGCACACCCAATGAGGGACTGGGAGAAGGCTTGATTGGTTGGCTGGCGAGCTTATTCCAGTCTGATGTACTCCACGAGCTATCCCCTGTGGGAATGTTTCGCTTCAACACGGACGAGGGGCATGGAGCTTATGATCAATATTTCCTCTACACCGTGGCCGGGAACAAGTCCAGTACCCCGTGGGGATATTTGGAAAAATGGCTATCACCCAACGACGGAGTGGTTGCGGTGAGCAGCGTCCACGGCGACCTGATACCATCTGTGCCCCCGGACTACATCCGTACCGAGACTATGGCCACCGATCATAGCGGTCTCCACAGCGAGGAGTTCGTCTTCACGAACACAGTGCGACCCTTGTTGCAACCTATTGCATTCGATGGAGCAGGTGCCATGTCCTATGCAACCCGGCAGGCAGGCTCCAGGGAGGAAGCCCCTGTCAGACCGATCAGCTCGGGAGCGGCGGGCAACCCCGTTCAATATCCTTCCCCAATAGTGGGAACTATCAGCAGCTGCGAGGTGCTAACTCACACCATCGCCATAGACGGCGATGCGGCCAGTGTGTCCTTGATGTGGGGCTACGCTGACAGCATGGGGCTGACATTGTACGATCCACAGGGCCAGGAGATAGATCCGTCCGCAAGCGCCGCTATCACCTATACTGCGTCCATCACTGACAAGACGGTGGGCTATATCCTGGAAGGTCCTGAAGCTGGCCAGTGGACGGCCCAAATCACCGCCACTAATACCTACACCGACGGCGAGGAATATCTGCTGGTGACGGCGGTCAGTTCGACAATCACCGTGACTGCTGAAGTTGATAAGGATTGGTACGCGGTGAACGAGCCGGTTCAGATCAGCGCAAACCTTCGGCATGGCCCGGCCCCCGTCACTGGTGCTGTGGTCACCGCTACCGTATTCTTCTCTGGTACGACGGCGGCTACCACCAATCTCTATGACGATGGTCTCCACGGCGACGGCGCAGCAGACGACGGCTGGTACACTAACACTTTCACAGACACCTCCCAGATCGGCTACTACCTGATCCTGGTCAGCGCTGAAGGTACCTCAGGCGGCACGGCGTTTTCCCGGGTCACCTCCACCCAGGCGGCTGTGGCCTCAACTGGGGCCAGCCTCAACGATAGCTACGCGGAAGGGCTTTTCGACACCAATGGCGACGGGTTGTACAATACACTGGTCATCACCACGGGGGTCCGTGTTACTGACACCGCCAGCTACAGACTGGTAGGCATGCTAACTGACACTGAGGGCAATTACGTGGTAGACGCGGCAACGGAAATCACCCTGACGGTCGGCGTGACTGACATTCCATTGCTGTTCAGCGGGGAAACCATCGCCCGCTCCGGCCTTGATGGTCCTTACCAGTTGCGGAACCTGGCGCTCCTGGATCTCAGTAGCGCAACGCCAGTGCGGGCCGACTACCGCGCTCTTGCCTACACCACCAGCGCTTACACCTATAACCAGTTCCAGCGAGACCCCATCATCGTTTCCATCTATGCTACCGACCAGGGAGTGGACACCAATGGCAACGGCAAACACGACTTATTGAGGGTCAATGCTTCGATAGATGTGCGTTATGCAGGTACCTATACCGTCACCGCGCGCCTCCTCGATGCTGATTGGCAGGACGTTGCCAGCGTCTACACTACGACTAACCTTGTCACTGGTACCAATGCCATCTCTCTCGATTTCAATGGCGCAGCGATTAGCGCTTTGCGGAGAGACGGGCCATATCGTGTCGGTGATGTGGTGATAACTTATGGCTTCGATCCTGTTACATATCTCCTCATATCCGACTTCTACACCACTCAAGCGTACAATTATACCGACTTCGACGTAGCTATCCTCCAAGTAGTCCCCGTCGCCCTCACCTTCTACGCCCAAGAAGGTGGGGCCAATCCTCCGCCCAAGAGCGTCGGCATCGCCAACACTGGCGGCGGCCTGCTCGATTGGACAGCCACCGAGGACGCCGACTGGTTAAGCATCAATCCAACCTCTGGCGCCGTTCCCGTCAGCATGAGCGTATCGGTTGACGTCGCTGGCCTCTCCGCAGACATCTATACTGGAACCATCACCGTCACAGCGACGATCTCAGGCACCCAGAATAGCCCCCAAGAGGTCACTGCCAGGCTGTGCAACCTCTTCGGCGACTTAAACTGTGATTGCGTCGTGAACGTGGCGGACATCATGGAGGTGGCCAGTAGATGGCGTATGACGGACGATGATCCTGAATGGGAATCCCGCTACGACCTCGATGGCGACGGTATCATCACCGTCGTGGACATCATGAAGGTGGCGGCGAATTGGGGGGAGACCTGTGAGTGAGGGAAGTGTGATCTGTTCTGTGAGAGGAGGAGTGAAATGCCCCAAGTTGTTACCATAGGTGACATAAACATAGACGTAATCGCCCACGTCCCCGGTTATCCACAAAAAGGTGGGGAGGGCCTGGCTGAGCAGGGGCACATCTACTGCGGAGGCTCAGCGGCCAACACGGCTATCGTTCTGAGCCGCTTCGGGGTGGACGTGGGTATCATCGGGCGGGTGGGGGAGGATGTCCTGGCCCTGCTGGCCCTGGCCGGCCTGGCCGAGGCGGGGGTGGACGGTCGCTGTATTCAGCGAGACCCTCAGACCATGACGGGCATAATGCTCATCGCCGTCACCCCCGATGGTGAGCGCACTATGTTCGGCTGCCGAGGAGCTAACGTCCGCACCGACCCCGCTCTGCTGGACGAAAGCTACATCGCCAAGGCCCGTATCTTTCACCTCTCCGGGTACTCCCTTTTGGCAGCTTCCCAGCGGGACGCCGCCCTACGCGCCCTGGAGGTGGCTCGCGAGGCGGGCTTAATGATTACAGCGGATTTGGGGCTGGAGGCGGTGATGAGAGTCACCGACCGGGTAAAGGCGATCTTGCCCCAGGTTGATATTCTCTTTCCCAATCAGGCTGAGGCGGAGTATTTGACGGGCTGTCGGGATGTCGAGGAAGCCATAAAGTGCTTGCTGGACTGCGGCGTGGGAGTGGTGGCCCTCAAGCTGGGCAAGCGCGGCTGCGCGATAGGCAGTGCTGAAATGGTGTTCACAGTCCCCGGTTTCGCCGTGTCCACCGTGGACACCACCGGCGCCGGCGACAGCTTCGACGCCGGGCTTATCCTGGGGAGGCTGGAGGGCTGGGGTTGGCGGGAGTCGGCGCTGCTGGCCGACGCCCTGGGCGCGCTGACCGCCTCGGTCGAAGGGGCGGGGACTTCCCTGGCGGAGAGAGGAGAAGTCCGCGCCTTTCTGGCGACGCACCTGGCCCAGCCAGCGTGGCAGGATTGGCGGGAGGAGTTGCGCTTTCTCATTGATTTTCTGGGTTAATGATTATCCCAACTGCTCCTGCCGGATTGCCAAATCCGGCGGGTAGGGCCTGGATTTGACAATCCAGGCCGAGCGAGGAAGGAAGGTGCGAAATATGATTCCAGAATGGAAAGAAAGACTGGATAGTCTGCGGTTGAAGTCGCTAAAAGAGATGTTTGGGGTGGAGAAGCCCGTCATTGGCATGGTGCATCTTCTCCCCTTGCCTGGCGCACCGGGCTATGATTTCTACGGTCTGGAGGCCGTCATTGAGCACGCTCTGCGGGACGCGGAAGCCCTCATCAGCGGAGGCGTTGACGGGCTCATCGTGGAGAACATGTGGGACTTGCCTTACTACGTGGGGATGGATGTGCCGCCCGAAGAGATGACGACCCAGGCCGTGGCCGCCCGGGCCGTCGTCGAGGCGGTGGACGTGCCGGTGGGCATCAACGTGATCCACAACGGCGGGCGGGTGACGCTGGCCATCGCCGTGGCGGCCGGGGCCGACTTCATCCGCGTCTGCCTTCTCACCGGGGCCAGGGTGTGGGACACAGGGGAGTTCGATCGAGGCTGCGCTGCCGAATTGCTGCGCTGGCGCAAGAACCTGGGGGCGGAGCACATCAAGCTGTTCGCCGACGTGGACAAGAAGCACTCTGTGGCCTTCCCTGGTATTGATCTGGCTACCCACATCGAGTGGACCGAGTTCTACCTGGCCGATGCCCTCATCGTCTCCGGCAAGATGACCGGCGCTGCGCCGGAGCTGGAGAAAGTGAGGCGAGCCAGGGAGCTGGCTACCCGCCCCATCCTCATGGGCAGCGGCACCACCGCCGACAACGTCGCCCAGTTCCTCCAGTACGCCGACGGTGCCATCGTCGGCACTGCCCTCAAAGTTGACGGCATCGCCGAGAATCCGGTGGATGTGGAGAGGGTGAAGCGGTACATGGAGGCGGTGAGGGCGGTAGGGTGAGCGTTTTGACCGCTCGTAGAATAATCGATGATAGTGAACTGCGCGACTTGCTGGAGGAATGGAAACGACGGCGCCGTGCATTGGGCATTCCGGAGCCTCGGACTGATCTGGCTGCCATAGACCTGGAAGTGCAGCGGCGGCGGTTACAGCAAAAAGGGGAAGCCGCAATCCCCCGCGAGGTGGGACAACAGAGGACAGCCTTCACCAGTACCAACCGTCGTCTGGACTTCGAGTTTCTCTACCCTGCGGCCTGGCAGGTGAGGGAGTTTGATCGAGACGGTCACAGCGGGGTCTTCATCCTGGGCCCGAGAAACCGGGATGACACCTTCAGCTTGACCATAACCGTTCACGTCTTCCCTGCCTGGGAGCGAAAAGGTAAGTTCGCTACTGTAGCAGAAGTGGTGGAGGATTATCTGAGGAAAAGCCGCCAACTAGCGAATTTCTGTGAAATCTCTCGCGCGCGGGGTACTCTCGTCGGCGTTGATGCCGTAGAGATCGAGATCAGCTACACTATGCCCTTGCCGCTCTACAACGTAAATTCCAAAGAAACACCCATCATTGAGAGAAAGATCATCTTCAAGAAGGGCGTCCAGTTCTATGAGTTGACCTACACAGCCGTCGCCGAAGATTACTATGCCTATCTGGAATCGTTCAGGGATGCGGTAAGCACCTTCAAGTTTCGGAGGGAAAGAGAAGAAGCGAGGGTCTTCCAACCTCTGGTGACGCTGACGCCGACTTATGCTGTGCGTGAGGGGCCGGAGGAGTACAAAGCAGAATCTTGAGCGCAGTCTGAGAATCAACTTCTCAAAGCAGCCCGGAGGAAGCTCCGGGCTTTTTCTTTTCATGGAAGATGGTGTATAATTTATGCATCGAGAATCATGAGACAGGAGCAACACAATGTGGCAAGAATACCTTTTTCCTTCCTCGGTGGAGGAAGCGCTGGCTATGCTGGCCGAGCGCGAGGGGCGGGCACGAGTGGTGGCTGGCGGCACCGACCTGATCATCGAATTGACCGAGGGCCGGCGGGCCGCCGATTGCCTGGTGGACATCACCCGCATCCCGGAGCTGGGCAAGATAACGCTCAAAGATGGGATAATCGTCGTCGGCGCCAACGTGACCCACCGCCAGGCCAGCGAATCACCGCTGATCCGAGAGCGGGCCACGGTGCTGGCCCAGGCCTGTCACGCCGTAGGCTCACTGCAGATCCGCAACGTGGGCACGCTGGGAGGTAACGTGGTCAACGCCATGCCCGCCGCCGATGGCACTACCGCCTTGCTGGCACTGGAGGCCGAGGCGGAGATCGCCGATGGGGCGGGGTGGAGGTGGGTACCGCTGCCTGACCTCTTCGCCGGGCCGGGCGTTTCCAGGGTGGACAGCACCAGGGAGATGCTGGCTGCCTTTCGTTTCCAGGCTTTGGGCGAGCGGCAGGCTTCGGCCCTGGAGCGCATTGCCCGCCGCCGCGCGCTGGCCCTGCCCGTCCTCATCTGCGCCGTGGTCGTTACCCTGAACGAAGCCGGCCAGGCTTTTGAATCGGCGCGCATTGCCCTGGGGCCGGTGGCTCCGCTTCCCTTCCGCGCGTCCCAGGCCGAGGAGAGTTTGCACGGTGCACCGATCAGCCTGGAGACGATGGCCAGGGCAGGGGAGATAGCGATGCAGGAATCGCATCCCCGCTCCAGCCTCCTGCGGGCCTCCAAGGAGTACCGCCAGGAGGTGATCAAAGTGCTGGTGCGCCGCAGCCTGGAGCGGGCTGTGCAGAGAGCAATCTCCAATCTCTAATCTCCAATATCCAAATCTGCGGAGGTGAGCCATTATGGATTCTTTGACAATGACATTGAACGGCGAATCGGTGACCGTGGAGGTCGAGCCTTTTGAGCTGCTGGTGGACGTGTTGCGCGACAAGTTGGGTCTCACAGGCACCAAGATAGGCTGCAACGAGGGTGAGTGCGGGGCCTGCACGGTGGTAATGGACGGCCAGGCGGTGCTCTCCTGTTTGCTGCCAGCCATGAAGGCCCACGGCCGGGAGGTGGTTACGATTGAGGGCCTGGGCCACGGCGACGAACTACATCCCTTGCAGCAGGCTTTTATCGAGCAGGGGGCTGTGCAGTGCGGCTACTGCACGCCGGGCATGATCATGTCGGCCAAAGCCCTCTTGGACGAGAACCCCCAGCCCAGCGCTGAACAGATCGAGGAAGCCATGGCCGGCAACCTCTGCCGCTGCACGGGCTACCTCCAGATAATCGAGGCAGTTGAGGCAGCGATCGAGTCGCGCTCAATGGAGGCTTGACATAGCTCACTTCTGACGTTATAAATGGAAGTGAATTTGAAATTCACAACGTGGGTGCCGATGCCTACCTTCCATGCCAGCCGAAAGCGCCCGCGCGTCTACGGCTGGCTTTTTGGTAAGTAAGGATGGAGCAAATGGACATGAACGAAGAGCTTATCCGCGTCTTCATGGTGGACGACGACGAAGATGACTGCGTGTTGACGCGCGACCTGCTCGCCGAAGCCGAAGAGGCTCGCTTCGAGTTGGAATGGGTGAACACCTACGAGGCTGCTCTGGAGGTGATGGAGCGGGCGGAGCACGATGTCTACCTGGTGGACTACCGTCTGGGAGAACGGGACGGCCTGGAACTGCTGCGCGCCGCCATCGTCAGCGGCTGTAAAGTGCCCATCATCATGCTGACTGGCCGGGGAGACCACGCGGTGGATGTGGTGGCCATGAAAGCCGGCGCGGTTGATTACCTGGATAAGAGTGAGCTCAGCGCGCCGTTGCTGGAGCGTTCCATTCGTTATGCCATCGAGCGGGGGCGAGCGGAAGAGAAACTAAGGCGATACCGCGACCATCTTGAGGAGTTGGTAGAGCAGCGCACCACTGAGCTAACACGGGCTAATGAACAACTGCGAAAGGAAATAACCGAGCACAAGCAGGCGGAGGAGGCGCTGCGGGAGAGCGAGGAACGCCTTCGGAGTCTGTTCGAAACGATGGCTGAGGGTGTGGTGGTGATTGCTCCAGATGGTCAGATCGTCCAGGCCAACCCCGCGGCTGAGCGTATCCTGGGGCTCAAGCGTCCTGAAATCGAAGGCCGTAATTACGTTGGCCCAGGGGGGGAGATCCTCCGCCCTGATGGAACGCCGATGCCGCTGGAGGAGATGACCGGTCCCCGGGCGATGAAGGAAAAGCGCCTGGTGAAGGATGTAGTAATGGGCGTCAAGCGCCCGGATGGCTCCATCTCGTGGATCAACGTCAGCGCTGCGCCGCTCATAACCGAGAGCGGAGAGTTTGAGGGTGTGGTCGGCACCTTTGTAGACATCACCGAGCGCAAGCGGGCGGAGGAGGCGCTGCGCGAGACGACTCAAATGCTTCAGGCAGTGATTCAAGCGTCGCCATTACCCATCTTTGTCCTGGACAGAGAGCGAATCGTTAAGGCGTGGAATCCAGCGGCTGAACGAACCTTCGGTTGGGGCGCACAAGAAGTCCTCGGACATCAATATCCTGCTATCCCTGAAGAGAAAATGGATGAAGCCGATGCCTTGTTCTTGCGTGCGCTGGAAAGCGGATTAACTGAAGTGGAAACACTTCGGCAGCGGAAAGATGGTTCCCTGATTGACGTCAGCATCTCAGCTGCTCCACTGCGTGATGGTCGCGGCAATACTACTGGCACCATGGCGGTGATCACTGACATCACCAAGCGCAAGCGGGCGGAGGAGGCGCTGCGGGAGAGCGAGGAGCGATTTCGTGCCATTGCCGAGGTGACTCCGATCCCGGTGGTGATTACTCGAGCATCGGACAGCATGATCCTCTATGGGAATGAAGAATATGGCAAAGCCCTGGGCGTACCTATCCGCGAGTTACTCGGCCACAGGAGCGTGGACTACTACGGCGACACTGATGAACGACGGATCATATTTGATAAGCTCTCTAAGGACGGAAGGCTTGAAGGTTACGAACTACAAGGCAAAAGGGGAGACGGCACCCCGTTCTGGACGCTTGTGTCAGCCCTGTTGCTTGCTTTTGACGGTGAGCAAGCGATTTTCACTGCCTTTCAGGACATCACCGAGCGCAAGCGGGCGGAGGAGGCGCTGCGTGATTCACGGCGTATGCTGCAGACTGTATTGGACTCAATCCCATCTACAGTCTTTTGGAAAGATCGTGATTCAATTTACCTCGGCGCCAACCGTGCCTTGCTGGAGGGGGCAGGACTGAAGTTTTCAGAGGAGGTTGTCGGAAAGAGTGACTACGATCTTCCATGGGGAAAAAAGCAGGCGGATTCGTTTCGGGAGGACGATAGGAGGGTTATGGAATCAGGTATTCCCGAATACGATATTATCGAGCCTTATCTCCGAGCTGACGGCACCCACGCATGGGCCAAGACCAACAAGGTGCCGCTGCGAAACACGGAGGGCAAAGTCGTAGGTGTCCTCGGTACCTCTGAGGACATCACCGAGCGCAAGCGGGCGGAGGAGGCGAGGGCCCACAGCCAGCGCACGCTGCTGGCCCTCAGCCAGGCGGCTCAGGCCGTGCAGCGCGCCCGCACGCCCGACGAGGTCTACCACACCGTGGGGGACGAGGTGACCAGGCTGGGCTACGACGCTGTGGTCCTCACCTTCACCGATGACCGAGAGCACCTGGCTCTCCGCCACCTGACCTTTGAGCCGGCGCTGGTGCGGAGGGTCGGGAAACTAACTGGTCTCTCGGCCCAGGACTTTCGCTTTCCACTGGCGCCGAGCAGCTTCTTCCAGCGGGTCATCACTGAGGGAGAGGCTGTCTTTAGAGAATCGTCCGTCGAGCTCATGGCCGAGGCTCTGCCCCAGCCGTTGCACCCACTGGTCGGCCGACTGACAGCCCTGCTGGGCACTGAACAGGGCATCGTTACTCCACTGCAGGTCGGCGATGAGACGCACGGCGTACTGGCCGTCACTGGTGCTGGCCTGACCGAAGCCGACGTGCCCGCTGTGACCGCCTTCGCCAACCAGGCGGCCATCGCCATCGAGAATGCGCGGCTGTTAGAGCAGGTGCAGGCCGCGCGCGAGCAGTTGCGTGATCTGGCTGGCTATCTGCAAGACGCGCGCGAAGAAGAGCGCGCCGAGATCGCACGCGAGATCCACGACGAATTCGGCCAGGCGTTGAGCGCACTGAACATGGACCTGTCCTGGTTGTCCAAACGGCTGCCCGCAGATCAACCTCACCTGGCGGAAAAGACCAGCGCCATGTCAGACCTGATTGATTCCACCATCCAGACAGTGCGGCGCGTGGCCACCGAGCTGCGGCCGGGATTGCTGGACGACCTGGGACTGGCCGCAGCGATGGAATGGCAAGCCGAGGAGTTCGCCGAACGAACCGGGATTGGCTGTGACCTGTATCTGGGCGACGAGGAGATCGTTCTCGACCGAGATCTTGCCACCGCCATCTTCCGCATCTTTCAGGAAACACTGACCAACGTTGCCCGCCATGCCCAGGCAACCGAGGTTCGCGTCGAGCTAGAGGACAAACCCGGCGAGCTGGTGCTAATCATCCGTGACAATGGCAAAGGCATTACCGAAAGCCAGGTTTCCCATCCCAGATCACTGGGGCTGATGGGGATGCGGGAGCGCGCCCGTTCCTGGGGCGGCGAAGTCGCCTTTCAGGGCGTTCCCGGTCAAGGGACAACGGTCACCGTGCGGATACCTCGGCCGAACGCAAAGGAGGGCCGGACATGATCAGAGTGCTTGTCGCCGATGACCACGCCGTGGTGCGCCGGGGGCTGGTGCAGATTCTGGCGGAGGCTCCCGATATGTTCGTGGCCGGTGAAGCCAGCACCGGGCGCGAAGTGTTGCAGGCGGTGCGGAAACACGACTACGACGTGCTCGTGCTCGACATTGCCATGCCGGAGGGAGGTGGCTTAGAGGTTTTGCAGCAACTGCAGACCCTCAAGCCCAATCTGCGCGTCCTGATCCTCAGCATGTATCCTGAGCGACAATACGCGGTGCGGGTCTTGAAGACCGGTGCCGCCGGGTACTTGACCAAAGAAAGCGTGCCTGACGAGTTGATCGCCGCGATTCGCAAGGTGGCCAGGGGCGGGAAATACGTCAGCCAGTCGCTGGCTGAGAAGCTGGCCAGTGAATTGCGAGGTGAGGTGGAAAAAGAACCCCACGAGACCCTCTCGGATCGCGAATACCAGGTGATGACCTTGCTGGCCGCTGGGAAATCCGCCACCGAGATCGCCACCGAACTCTCGCTCAGCGTCAAGACCGTCAGCACCTATCGCGGTCGCATTCTAAAAAAACTGGGTTTGAGCAGCACCGCTGAAATCATACGTTATGCCATCGAACGGGGGTTGGTCGAGTAGCTGGATAATGTTACATTTTTATGTCATTGCGAGGCCCGGTTTTTGTGCCGAAGCAATCTCCAATTCGTGAGGTGGGGATTGCTTCGTCGCTGCGCTTCTCGCAATGACACTTGGCGCGAGATTTAACATTGTTGAGATAGGCATTGGCGTGTGTGCCAGACCAAGACCTGACGGGTTTTCAGAAAACCTGTCAGGTCTTTTTTTATAGGACAAACACCTACAAGGTTATGAGAAGAAGTCCTACAGAGAATTGAGCGTTTATCTGACAGACGCCGGGGCGATTTTCTGTTATAATGGTGTTGGTGGTCCTTAGCTTTGCCCAAACTCAGTACTTACAATTTGCTCCCGGAGGAAAAACGATGTTGAAGGTCTTCATTGCAGATGATTCAGCACTGGTGCGTGAGAGCCTGGCTGCGCTGATTTCCGAGATCGAAGGCGTGGAAGTGGTCGGCCAGGCTGGAGACGCATCCGAAGCACTTGAGGGCATCCAGCACTTGAGGCCGGATGTGGTGATCTTGGATATTCGCATGCCTGGGAACAACGGCATTCAGGTGCTTGAGGCCATCAAGAAAAGCACTGCGGCCCCGGTGGTCATTATGCTTACCGCGCTTCCCTACCCGCAATATCGTAAGAAGTGCCTGGAAGCGGGGGCAGAATACTTTTTCGACAAAGCCAGCGAATTCGAGCAAGTCGCCAAAGTGCTCAAGAAGATGCAGGGCAGCACCGCTGGCGAGTCCACTCCTCCTCCTGAGTTGGGGCTTTAATCTTTAATAAGGGAGGTTCAGCAGATGAAAGGCAAGACAAAAGAGCAACCTGTTAGTGAATTGGCGGAGCTGCGCCAACGGATTGCTGATCTGGAAGCATCAGAGACCGAACTCAAGCGGGCAGAGGAAGAACTGGGCGAGAGCCTCAAACGTGAACAGTTCCTGGGCGACATCATTCGAAATGCTTCAGTGGCAGTCGGTATAGGCTACCCGGATGGACGCCTGGGCGAGAACAACGCTGCTTTCCAAGAACTGACAGGCTACAGTGATGAGGAATTGCGGGCCATAGATTGGAATACAGTCTTGACACCACCCGAATGGGAAGAACTTGAAACGGCTAGACTGCAGGAACTGCACCGCACGAAAAAACCGGTGCTTTACGAAAAAGAGTATATCCGCAAGGATGGTTCGAGAGTTCCAATAGAACTCTTGGTCCATCCCAAGTTAGACAGCGCAGGAGATATCGAGCGTTACTTCGCTTTCGTGACAGACATCACCGAGCGCAAGCGGGCGGAGGACGCGCTGGCACAACGGGTACAGGAACTGGAGACCTTCAACCGCCTGGCCGTCGGGCGCGAGTTGCGCATGGTCGAGCTCAAGCGCCAGGTCAACGAGTTGGCTGAGCAGTTGGGGAAGGAGCCGCCGTATGATCTTTCGCTGCTGGAGTGAGAGAGGCGGGTTGGTTTATGGGAGTCTACAGGTTAGAAACCTGTAGTCGCCCAAGCCCTGCTCTTGGCGAGGACGCCTGACGCAAACTACATCTTTCCAAGGTGTAGTGCTGGCTAACCAACGACCAGCGGTTTGACCGGAGCCTGGCGCTAACCAGGCGGGGTGGTAGTCGAAGTGAGGCGGGTTGGGTTTGTGGGAGTCTACAGGTTAAAAACCTGTAGTTGTCTGAGCATCACCCGTCGGGAGGACGCCTGACACAAGCTACACCTTTCCAAGGTGTAGTGTCCACTAACCGACCAGCAGCATATTGACCGAGGCCCTACACTCACCGAACCGGAGGAGAAACGACATGAACGAACAACTGGACTTCCACCAGCTCCTCAAATACCGTCCCAACGCCTACCACCACGTCACTTTCCCCACCAAGCGCCGTCGCCCGGTGCTGGCTGGTGAGGTGCGACAGCGAGTGCACTACTGGTTCGACGAGATTGCCCGTGAGCACGACTTTCAACTGTTGGAGCGGAACACCTGGCTGGACCACGCCCACATGCTGATCTTCGTGCGCATCGGAGAAAACCTGAGTGATGTGATGCACCAACTGAAGGGCGAATCGGCGCGGCAGATTTTTCTGGAGTTTGACGGGCTCAAGCAGCAGATCGGCCTCAACAACCTCTGGGGCCGCCGTTTCCACGCCGACGAGGTACCGCCAGAAGTCGTGGAGGAGGTGAGGCAATACATCCGCCACCAGGAGGCCATTCATACCCGTCGTGCTGGCTATTTGCCGCTGGCGCGATTGGAGCGATGGAGAGACCTGGAATTGTGATCTTATGGAGGAAGAAAATGAAAACGATAACCAGAACCTTAGTTGTCCTACTTTTTGTGGTTACCCTTTTGGCA
>Ga0307437_1001220_pt1 | contig 17684 bp, 19 predicted proteins | sample SalMarWE160390MG_FD_202146 | JGI IMG/M metagenome (GOLD analysis project Ga0307437, IMG submission 202146) | Salt marsh sediment microbial communities from the Plum Island Ecosystem LTER, Massachusetts, United States - WE1603-90 | ecosystem: Environmental > Aquatic > Marine > Intertidal zone >...
TTCTGTATCTTTTAACTTACAGAATCCCTGAGGATATTCAAGTCCCACATTACCCACTGGTACAACTTTTTGGGTCAAGTTCCAAACCCACCCACAATCAAAAATTATTTGCACATAAAGACAAAAAAACACTAAGTTTTACATTTTTTTACTATTTGACTATTTTTCTATTCAACTATTTAACTTAATTTAGCGCCTTTGCCGTTTAGTATCCTTTCTCTCTTACTTCTTCCTCATTAAACCCGAAATAATGGGCTATTTCATGAATTAATGTTCTATAAATTTGTTCTTTCATTTCGTCATTAATTTCTCCGCCAAAAACTCTCTGGAAACTTTCTTTGTAAATCTCTATCCTTGTCGGCTGAACCTGAACAGAAAGTGTTCTTTTTTTATTTTTCGAAATTCCGGCAAATAGCCCAAAAACTATTTTTCCCGGAAATTGCTGCCTTACACCGATTGGAACATATTCCCTGCAAAAAACTTCTATTCGCTCATTCCTCAAAATCCGCCTGTATTCTTCAGGTATATCTTTTATAATTTCATTTACAACTTTCTCAAATTCTTCAAAATCCATATAAGTACAATAATAACGAAACTTTGATATTTATCAACTTCTTTAATAAGTAAAAAGATGAATAGTCGCTTCGGAAAATTAAATATTAAAAATAAAAAAGCAGAATGACATATAAAAATTTAAAATTGTACCTCCCCTCTCACTTCAAAATCTAGAAACATATTTGTGCGATTTGTGTAATTTGTTGTTACTTTTTTTCATTTTTAACTTTGATTTGTAATTTTACATTTTGATATTTGATTTTTGCATTAATCAAATTTTGTTTCCCTCCATCTTCCCTTATAAAAAGCGAAAACAGCAAGGATTGCCTCGACTACCCAGTCACAAACTGCCGCAAGCCATATACCGGCAAAACCATAACCGAGTTTAAAGGCAAACCAATATGCAAGAGATAACCTGACAGGAAGAGAACCAATAAAAGATATTATCATAGGTGTTTTTGTATCGCCTGCTCCATTCAATCCTCCCGCAATAACTATAAGAAAGGCTAATGGTATTTGCTCAAACGCGGCTACCATAATCGCTAACATTGCAAAAAGTTTAACTTCCATTTCAGGCTTGAAGATTGAGAAGACAGCTGCCGGCTTTAAAACAAAGAAGAACGCAAGTAAAGACATAACTGCAATTGCGTAATAGGAAATTTTTTTTATGCTTTCATCGGCTAAATCCACTCTCTTTGCTCCCAGACTCTGACCAACAAGAGTATTGGACGCGATACCAAAGCCAATTCCCATCATAAAAGAAAAAGATTCAATTCTTAGAGCAAGTTGATGCGCCGCAAGGGCAGCAGTACCAAGATATGCAACCATCTTCAAAAAGAAGAACAAACTGGTTCTACGTATACCAAATTCCAGCATAGCCGGAGAGGCTATTTTCCATATATTCTGTATCGCTTTTGGGTCTATTCTTTTGATATCTGAAATCTTAATAGGTATTTTTTTTCTCAAATGTACAAGCAACAGGATTAAAAGTCCCCCAAGAATATAAGCACCTCCTGTTGCAATAGCAGCTCCTACCACTTCGAGTCGCGGAAAAATACCTATACCAAATATTAAAAAGTAATTAAAAATTATATTGAAAACATTCCCCAATCCCATCAAAAACATCGGGGTTCTGGTATCTCCCATTCCCCTTATTATACCTGTCGAAGAAAAATAAACAAAAGCAAATACTGAACATCCAAGTACGATTGTAAGATATTCACTACCAAGATTATAAACAGTTTCACTTGTACCCATTAGACTCATTAACACATTACTGCCAAAAAATCCAAATAGACTTATTGCGATTCCTAAAATTAAACTTACAAACAAAACGTTTCCACCGCTAATTTTTATTTTACTCTCAGACCCTTCGCCTGCAAATCGTGCAGTTAAAGCCTGGGCGGCAATCCTTAAAGGAAAAGCAAAAACAGAAATAAATATAAAAAATAGAGTACTTGCAAGGCCCACTGCAGCAATAGAATCCGTACCAAGTCGTGAAACCATTACCATATCAACAAATGCTGTAACTGTAAAAAACAAATGTTCCACGACTGCGGGCCAGGAAAGCGTAAAAATATTACGGTGAAGATTTTTACGGCTCACTTTTATAAATGAAACATCTTTTATACCGTCTTCGTACTCTAAATCTATTATTCCTCCTAAATCTTAACGCAGATATGGATATTACTAAGAAGACTTAAAAAAACAAGAGCCTTATGGGGTTGAATAGTTGAAAGGTTGAAGGGTTAAAATGTTTAAATATAAATTATTTTTTCTTTACAACAAGTGTTTCGGCAATCATATCATGAAGTGCTTGATGTTTTTCCGTAAACGCCGCCATTATATATCCGATAGCAAAAATTGCTCCGGATATGAACTTACTCCAAAATCTTCCATTTGCTCTTAAGAACGAAATTCTATTACCGGATGTATCCGTAACAACCAAATTGCAAATCTTCTTACCAGGAGTTGCCTGTAATTTAGAACTCTCCATTATAGTAAAGTAAAGCCAGCTCAGTCCGAATGCCAATATATAGTAAAGCACCACGAAGAAATCTTCCATCGCCTCTATTTCCATTCCCATAAGAGCCATAACAAAACCGATAAAAAAAGCCCCCATAAAACCAACAACAACTGAACCAAGGGTCAGAATCGCACTATCAATACAATAAGCGAGGAAACGCTCCCAGAAACTCGCAAACCCTGAATAAGAAGCCGAAGAAATATCTTCACTTCTACTAATAAATTTAGCACCACACCCAATACAAAAATTGGCGTCATCTGGATTCTGCGTTCCACATTTTGAACAAACCATAAAAACCTCCTAATAATTATTTCAAATTCAAATACTACTTAACCCCCAAGAAGGATAAGAAATAACAAACAAAATGTCAATATATATTTTTTGCCCCAAAGGCACAAAGAACAACTTAAATTCTAACCATAAAATACACTAAAAACACGAAACCCTACCACCTCAACAAATATGTGTTTTAACTATAAATACACGAAATATTTTGCTATTTTTACAATTCAACTATTTAACAATTTTTCAATTTAACTGATCCGTAGGATCCGTAATTCTATTTAACTATTTTTCAATTTAACCATTTAACACCTATGCCAAGAATCTATTATGTGCCCTTGACAATTGGAAAAATAATCTTATTTTAAAAACTGCATATTGATGAATAAATATGCAAAATTTTTTTGAGGAGCAGGAAACGAAAATCTTTTCAATATACTTGTAAAAGGAGGAAATTAATGGATTATTCTGCTGAGGATTTAATGGAAATGGATGATACATACGGAGCCCACAATTACAAGCCTCTTGATGTAATTATAAATAAAGGAGAGGGTGTATGGGTATGGGATGTAGAAGGAAATAAATATATGGATATGCTTTCTTCTTATTCCGCGTTGAATCATGGGCATCGAAATCCGGTAATTATCAAAAAAATGAAAGAACAGCTCGATAAACTCACATTGACTTCTCGAGCATTTAGAAACGACCAGCTGCCTTTGTTCTTGAAAAAAGTATGCGAAGTTACCGGTATGGAAATGGCACTTCCGATGAATACGGGTGCTGAAGGTGTAGAAACGGCCCTGAAGGCAACCAGAAAATGGGCTTACAAAGTAAAAGGAGTTCCTGAAAATAAAGCGGAAATTATTGCCGCGAGCAACAATTTTCACGGAAGAACAATAACCATAATTTCCTTATCTACGGAAGAACAGTACAGGGACGGTTTTGGACCTATGACTCCGGGTTTTCCTATTGTACCTTACGGCGATGCTAAAGCAATAGAAGAGGCAATTAATGAAAACACAGCTGGAGTTCTTATTGAACCCATTCAGGGTGAAGGCGGAATAGTTGTTCCTCCTGAAGGGTATTTAAAAGAAGTTAAAGAAATATGTCACAAGAATAACGTTCTTTTGATATTTGACGAAATTCAATCGGGTCTCGGACGAGCAGGGAAATTATTCGCCTGGCAATGGGAAAACGCTAAACCCGATGGAATAATACTCGGGAAAGCTTTAGGCGGAGGGGTCTATCCGGTTTCTGTATTCGCAGCTTCAAAAGAAATACTCGGTGTTTTTAATCCGGGAGACCATGGCTCGACTTTCGGCGGAAACCCTGTGGGAGCCGCAGTAGGACTTGCTGCGCTTAATTATCTAATAGAAGAAGATTTAGCGGGAAAGGCTCTTACGATGGGCAATTATTTTATGAATAAGCTGCGAAGCCTTAAAAACCCTATAATTAAAGAAGTGCGAGGCAAAGGACTTCTAATCGGTCTTGAATTAAAAGAAGAAGCTCGACCTTATGCGGAGAAACTCAAAGAAAAAGGACTTCTCTGCAAAGAAACGCATGGTGTTGTAATCCGCTTTGCTCCCCCGCTTGTTATTACAAAAGAAGAACTGGATTGGGCCTTCGGACAGGTAAAAGACGTTTTTGAAAGTTAAGATCAGGGTGTTTTGTGCAGCCTCAGTTGTTTATGCGGCAATATTTAAGTACTAAGTATCAGTTTTCAAGTCGAAAGCTGACAGCTGACCGCCGACGGCTGACGGCAAACAAAAAAATCTCTGTGAGCTCTGTGGTTAAGTTAAGGGTATGGGATGGGTTTTAAACGCATAATAGTAGCAATCGCATTATTAGTATTAATTTTTTCTCTCTTTTTTTTAACTACTAAAGAATTTACATTTGAAGATTTTTACTTTGATACTTACGTGAGCGGGAAGATTTATTCAAGAAACCCCATATTAGCAAAAAATGCAATAAAAAGAATAAAAGAAGAATTCAAAAGAATCGATTCACTAAAAGTACAGGGTATAAAAAAAGGTATAATAGATACCACTTCCATAAAAATCATAGAAAAATCTCTTTATTTCTCCGAAAAAACACGGGGATATTTTGACCTTTCAATCGATCCGGTACTAAAGAGATGGAATTATTTCAAGGAGTCTACTCTTCCTTCACAAATCGAAATAAAACAACTATTACCTCTTGTAGATTATAAGAAAATAAAAATAAAATCAGATACACTTATAATTCCGGAAGATTTTTCACTTAATCTCGGAGGCTCGGCAAAAGGATATGCCTTGAACAGGGCAAAAAACATACTGGAAGAATACAGTATCCATTCCGCTTTAATAGATGCAGGAGGAGATGTGCTTTTAGTTGGCAAGAAAAAAGGCAAAGATAATTGGATTATCGGCATAAGGAATCCCCGGGACGCAGATGGTATAATAGGTACTCTGACTGTTAATGATTGTTTTGTTTTTACTTCCGGAGATTACGAAAGATACTTCACAATTGATGGTATTAGATATCACCATATCGTAGATCCCTTTACAGGTTATCCTTCAAGAGAAATAGCATCGGCAACTGTTATTGTGAAATATGGCATCGAAGGAGATTGCATTACAACTGCGCTCGTAGCAATGGGAAAGGAAAAAGCAATAAACTATATAACCGATAATGCTATTGAAGCAGTACTGGTTGACACTTCCAAAAATATTCATAAATTTATAAATGATAGAAAGCTAAATATTTATGAATAAAAGAGAAGCAGAATATTACGAAACAACAGAAAATTTAGTTGCGCGATGCAAGCTTTGTCCCCATGAGTGTGCCATACCTCCCGGAGGTGAAGGAATCTGCTGGGCGAGAAAAAATGAAGATGGGACTTTATACGCGCAGAATTACGGCAGAACAACGTCTCTGGCAGTCGATCCGATCGAAAAAAAACCTCTTTTTCATTTTAAACCGGGAACGGAGATTCTTTCAGTTTCTCCTAACGGCTGCAACATGAGATGTCCTTATTGTCAAAATTATACTATATCTTTTAAAAAAGCGGTTACAAGAGAAATAACTCCTGAAGAGCTGGTTACCATGGCAAAGGAATATAAGTCTCCCTCCATAGCTTTCACTTACGCAGAACCCACTATCTGGTTCGAATTTATAAAAGATACTTCTAAATACGCGAAAGAGGAAGGCATAGATCTTGTAATGGTAACAAACGGTCAGATTTTAGAAGATCCGCTGAATGAGTTACTTGATATCGTGAGTGCGATGAACATCGATTTAAAATCAATGAGTTCTGAATATTATCGCGAAGTCCTCAAAGGAAATCTTTCGGTTACAAAAAGAACTATCGAAAAAGCTTCCGAGAAAATACACGTTGAGGTAACCAATCTTTTAATTCCGGGCGATAACGACACTGAAATCGAAGATTTATCTAAATATTTAGCATCGATCGATAAAACAATTCCCTTGCACATCTCCAGATATTTTCCCCATAACGATTATGATAGACCGCCGACTCCAATAAAAACGTTAAAAGAAGCATATGAGATAGCAAAAAAATACCTCTATTATGTATATATCGGCAACGCGCCTATGGATGGAACCGAAGATACGTATTGCCCGGATTGCTCAAATATTCTCGTAGAAAGAACAGGATATAATACCAAAATCGTTGGTATTAATAAAGGAAAATGTTCTAATTGCGGCAGGAAAGTCGATTTCGTCCTTTAAGAATAGGCGATATATTCATTATAATTTTTTTTCTATTTTTTGTTTTTTTTCTTCCAAAAAACCAGGGGGAAAAAGTAATTATAAGTGTTGACAAAACTAATAATTTTGTTTATCCTTTGAATCAAGATAAGGAAATAGTCGTTAACGGGAAACTTGGAACGGCAAAAGTTGTAATCAAAGACGGGAGAGTAAGAATTCTAAACTCACCCTGTCCTTTAAAGATTTGTGAAAAAAAGGGTTGGATATCAAAAAAAGGAGATTTTATCATTTGTATTCCAAATAGAGTTGTAATAAAAATAACGGGAAAAGAATACGATGCAGTCACTGAATAGAATAGCTTATCTTTCAATATTTACAGCGGCTTCTATATCAATATTCGTAGTAGAAAGTTTCTTCCCGACCCCGATACCCGGGATTCGCCTGGGATTAGCAAATATATTTATTTTATTGGCTCTTATTTTCTTTGGATTGAAAGAAGCTCTTTTAATAGGAATATTGAAATCAGTAATAGGGAGCTTGATACTTGCAAGACTATTTACCCCGACTTTTATATTTTCAATAAGCGGAACGGTGTTAAGTACCCTTATAATGTGGCTAATTATAACTACCCGCTTACCTTTTAGTTTATTGGGAATAAGTATAATAGGTGCAGAAGCCCACATAATGATTCAACTCATTCTTGCCACTTCTATTTTTCTTCCCGGGGTTTCTTTCTTTCACATCTCCCCTATTTATATTCTATCTTCTATAATTACAGGTGGAGTAACTGGTACTTTAACTTACTTAATATATTCAAAGACTAAGAGGAGGTACAAATTTTGCGTAGATTGAAAGAAAATATGGGGTTAACAATATTTATCTTAATTATGGGTTTAATACTTGGCTCTTTTATCGGTGAACTTCTTGGAATGGTACTACCGGATGGTGCCGTAAAGATGGTTATGACCACACCTCTAAAAATCGGATTTCATCCCGTCAGTCTCGACTTACATATTTTTACATTAATATTGGGCTTTATGATAAAAATAAACCTGTTTGGCTTTATTGGAGTACTCATACTCGGGTACTCTCTAAAATGGTTGTATTAGAAACTTCTCTGTTGTGAATTTGATTAAATAAGGAGATAATATGAGAATAAGAGAGACTCAAAACGGACTTAAGAATCTTATAATTGCAAATGTTTTAGTTTTTATACTTCAGCTTCTTCTGAGCAATCTTCTACCTATTACCGCTTACTTTGCTTTGATTCCAAGAGAATTTATGAAAGGTTACGTCTGGCAAGGTATAACTTACATGTTTCTGCACGGAGGGTTCTTTCATCTTCTAATTAATATGTATATTCTTTGGATGTTTGGAAGAGAACTCGAATATTTATGGGGAACCAAGGAATTTTACAAGTATTACTTTATATGTGGAATCGGAGCCGCAGTTATATACTCATTATTCAATATGGATTCAACCATCCCGGTAGTGGGAGCTTCAGGAGCGGTTTTTGGAATACTTCTTGCTTTCGGGCTGACTTTTCCTCGAACAAAATTGATAATATTTCCTCTTCTAATCCCAATCGACGCAAAATATGCGGTCTGGATATTCGGAATAATGGAGCTTATATTTTTATTCGAAGGAGGAGGGAACGTAGCACACCTTGCTCATTTAGGCGGACTTGCAGTAGGATACATATACCTGCGCTGGAAGAGAAGAAAATTGTATTAATTTTAGTTAGTGAGTTAGTGCGTTAGTGCGTGGGTCAGTTGGTGTGTTTCTTTTAACAGACTAACGCACCAACGGTCCAACCGACCAACACTTTTAAATTTACACATTGACAAATAAATAGTTTTCCTATATAATTTTTATATGCAGTGGGAAATAATAAAGGAACCGGAAGAAATTTTTCCTATTCCTCAAAGTTTTTTAAAAACTGTTAAAGCTTATCCTGAGAATACTGCTCTGCAGATTTTAACACCAGAAGGCGAAATACAAAAATGGACTTATACTGAACTCGCATCTTTAATAATTTCTCTTGCCAGGGAAATTAAGTCCAAAAATATCGAAAAAGGTGATAGAGTTGCCATTTACGGTAACTATAATCCTGAGTGGATCATAGCTTACTTAGCGATACAGTTTGTTGGTGCAATAGGGGTTCCTCTTGATAATCGTCTAACTTACAGAGAGGTTAATCACTTTTTAAATAACTCGGGTTCCAAAATCCTTTTCGCTTCAGAAGAACTACTCAGTCAAGATATTAAAATAAGCGTGCCTTTAAAAATGCCGGAAACAACCTCTAAAATCGATGATTTTACTTTACCGCAGTTAACTCTCGATGATACCGCTTTAATTCTTTATACTTCAGGAACGACCGGCTCTCCCAAAGGAGTTGTGCTAACACAGGGAAATCTTGCGAGTAATGTGGAAATGATGCGTCAGGTGATAGATTTTGATCCGACAGATGTATTCTACTCGCTTCTTCCTTTAAACCATGTTTTTTCCCAAAGCATTAACATTTTGGCTCCGTTCTTTATAGGCTCCTCGGCAACCCTTGCCCGCTCCCTGAAATCGAAAGAGATAAAAGAAGACTGCATAAAAACTCAGCCTACTATATTTCCTGTGGTTCCTCTAATTCTTGAAAAATTTATAAAAGGAATAGAAAAAGAAATTAGTAAACTTCCACCTGTTAAAAAAATTCTTTTCGGGACCCTAAACGGTGTTGGTACACTCCTCAATAAAATCAAAAAAGGCAGCGGTTCTTTCCTTTACTCGACCATAAGAAAACAGGTAGGACTGGATAATTTAAAAATTTTAGTTCCAGGAAGTGCTGCGCTACCTTTATGGGTTTCAAAAAAATTCGAAAAATGGGGTTTTCCATTAATTCAGGGCTATGGATTGACCGAAACTTCTCCCGTAGTTTCCGTAAATCCTCCTAAGGCACCCAAAAATGAGTCTGTAGGATTACCGTTACCGGGCTTGGAAGTTAAGATACTAAACCCCGGAGAAAAGGGAATTGGCGAAATTGCAATAAAAGGTCCTTCAGTATTTAAAGGTTTCTGGAAAAACGAAGAAGCTACTGCCGAAGTTTTCGAAGGAGATTGGTTTAAGACCGGTGATGTGGGATTTATCGATTCTGAAGGCTATTTATATATAACCGGGCGAAAAAAATCGGTGATAGTTACAAAAGGCGGAAAAAACATCTATCCGGAAGAGATCGAAACTTACTTATCCGAATCACCTCTCATCGAAGAAAATCTGGTTGTATATCAGACAAATCCAAATACGCAAAGCGAAGAATTAGTCGCCATTATCTATCCTAATTATGAAGAACTGGATATATACTGCGAGAAACATAAAATAAAAGAAAAAGACCCTCACAAAATATTAACAGCCGTCGTAAAAAAAATGAATGAGGACTTAACCGATTTCAAACGAATCAGAAGAGTAAAGATAAGAGACGAAGAATTCCCAAAAACCACAACAAAAAAAATCAAACGATATCTCTTTGAAGAAAAAGGTTTGGAAGTATAACACAAGAAGTCAGAATACAGAATCCCTTCCCCCTCCCCAAAGAAATTAATTGAACCACAAAGGTCACAAAGAGCACAAAGCTCACCCCACACAACCAATTTTTATTGTTTTTTTAACAACAAATCACACGAATAGTTTTATGAAAGTTTTTTCTTAAAAGCCGATATACTCAGGAACAAAAACGTAAATCCGAATAAAAAAAGTATAGATGTTTCTTTCCAAAGAATTTTCAAACCAGCTCCTTTTAAAAATATACTTCTTAGAATTATTATATAATACTTAACAGGTACGATATAAGTCAATTTCTGTATTACGGGCGGCATATTTTCAATAGGAAACATAAAACCCGAAAGTATAATGTTCGGAAGCATCACCATAAATGCTGTCATAACAGCTTGCTGCTGAGTTTTTGATGTTATGGATATAAAAATCCCGAGTGAAAGAGTCGTAAGTATAAAAGGAAATGTCGTAAAGACAAGAAAACCGAAATTCCCTTTAAAAGGCGTTTTAAAAATAAAAATGCCTGCCGCAACTACCAAAAAAAGGTCAAATAAGCCTATTATCAAAAAAGGTAGTAGCTTCCCCAGTATCACTTCTGAAGAAGAAAGCGGAGTAACAAAAATATGTTCAATAGTACCAATTTCTTTTTCTTTTACTAATATAGCCGACGCAAGTACCATGGTAATTATTAGCAACACCAACCCGGTAACTCCCGGAACCATAAAATTTACCGTCTTTAATTCCGGATTGAAGAGAACTCTGAATACCGGAATGATTACCGGTGTTTTTTCTGAAGTGATACGCTTACCGGCAAGTATTTTCTCGAAATACCCTTCTATCAATTCAGCGGTGTTATTATCGGAACCATCAATTACGACATTTATCCCTTTTTCGCCCAAAATAAGCCCCGCTTTTACCCTACCTCTAAGAATCGCGTTTTCAACTTCGTGTAGGCTGTTGACATTTTCCTTTATTAAAAAATAATTACTCGATACAAGAGAAAGTAATATTTCGTCAGAGTAACTGCCTTGTTTTTCTTTCATAATTGCTATAGGAATTTCTTTTATGTCAAGACTAACTGCATACCCGAACAGAAAAAGCTGAATTACCGGAGCAAAAATTACCAGTGGAAACAATCTTCTGTCCCTTTTTATTTGAGTAAACTCCTTTTTCAACATTGCAATCAGATGTGTTTTTTTCATCCTAGCTTATTTTCTTTTTTGCTCCTTTTATTGCAATTAAAATATAAATCAATCCCAGAGCAAGGAGGCTCAGAGAATCTTGAGGAAAAAAAGAGGTCCCTTTTAAAAATATACCCCTTACAATTTTCAAAAAATGCGTTGCCGGTATTAACGCAGATATCGGTTGCAACCACAACGGCATATTTTCCACAGGAAATATAAAACCTGATAAAATAATCGAAGGAAGCATCGTAGAAAGAAAAGATGTGGTTAGCGCAGTAAGTTCAGTTTTCGCATAAGATGAAATCATCGCGCCTAGAGACAGCGTAGGAAAAAGAAAAAGCATAGAATAGAAAGAAAGACTTAAGATACTTCCTTTAAACGGAATCTTAAATACAAAATAAGCAAAGCCAGTAATAATAAATACATTAATAAAAGCAATCGTTCCATATGGTATTATTTTCCCCAGTATTATTACATACGCTTTAACGGGAGTAGTACTCAACATTTCAAAATTTCCCCTTTCTTTTTCACCAACTATCGAACGAGTCGTTAGAATCACACCCAACATCGTCATAAGTACAACTATTAAACCGGGAATTACAAAATTTCTGCTTCTAAGTTCGGGATTATAGAGAAATCGAACATTGTTTTCAGATTGTATAAAAAATCTCTGTACTGTTTGCTGGACTTTTTTAGCCAAATTGGCATCGCTTCCGTCTATTAAAATCTGTACTTCGGAAAAACCTTTAACGTACCTATTTTTAGAGAAATCATATGGAAAAACAAAGCCACATTTAATCTCACCCGCGGAAAGAGCCTCATACATTTCTCCGGTAGATTCAAAGTCAACTATTCTGAAATAATCGGAAGCTGAAAGAGAAAATAATACCTCGTCTACATAAACGGATTTATCGAACGAGACTATACCTGTAGGGATTTTTTTGAGATCAAAAGATATTGCATATCCATATAAAATCGTCATAAATAATGGCAAAACGAAAGCAATAATTAAAGAACGCACATCCCTTTTCAAGTGAATTGTCTCTTTCCAGATTATTATTAAAAGATTACGCATTTTTTACAAGCCTCACAAAGGTTTCCTCAAGTGATTCTTTTCCGTTTTTGGTAAGTTCCTTCGGTGTACCATAAGCTACCAGTTTACCGAGATGCATAAAACCCAGAGAATCACATTTGTATGCTTCATCCAGAAGATGAGTAGAAACTACGAGACTTTTACCTTCTTTTGCAAGCCCTTTTAAAGTGTCCCAGAACTCTTTACGGGTAATAGGATCAACACCAACAGTAGGCTCATCAAGTATAAGAAGCTCAGGTTCATGAACAAGCGCGCAAACAAGCGCTAGTCTCTGTTTTAATCCTCCGGAGAGGTAATAAGATATTGTGTTTTCTCGACCTGCAAGTCCGGCGAGTTTTACCATCTCTTTTATCCTATCTTTTGCTTTTTGTCCGGAAATGTCATATATATGTGTGTAAAAATAGAGATTCTCATATACTGTAAGATCCTGATAAAGGCTGAATTTCTGCGAAACATATCCTATGTGTGATTTCAAAAGTTCCGCTTCTTTTACAATATCATAACCACAGACTTGTGCTCGACCCAAAGTAGGCTGCAATATTCCGCATAGCATCCTAATCGTAGTCGTTTTACCAGCACCATTTGGTCCCAGGAAGCCGAAAATCTCGCCCTTTTTTACAGAAAGATTGAGCTTATCAACGGCTTTAATTTTACCGAAATGCCTGGAGAGATCAAAAGTTTGAACTATAATATCATTAGAAGGAGGCATCCCCGTATATTCCACTCTTTATCTTTCCTTCCGGATTGTCAACAATAATTTTTACCCTGTAAACAAGTAATGTTCTGTCTTCTTTTGTTTGAATATTTTTAGGTGTAAATTCAGCCTTCCCCGCAATAAAAGAAACTTTACCGTTAAAAGATTCACCTGAAAATGCGTCAATTCCAATTTTGACAGACTGATCGATTGAAATTTTAGGTAGCTCATCTTCAGGAACATATATATTGAGATATATCAAAGAAGGGTCAAGAATCTCAACAACAGGTGTACCAGGTAGAACCGTTTCCCCGGTTCTCAAATATTTTAAGCTTATGTAACCATTTACAGGAGAGATTATATAGAATTTTTTTAAGTTTTCTTTTTTTGCTTCAAGAGAAGCGGAGGCTGATTTAAGCTCCATATGCACCATATCGCGGTTCCTTTTTACTCTTTCAAATTCCATTTCCGAAATTGCGGAACCTTTGAAAAGTTCTTCTGATTTTTTAAGATCGTCATCCAGATTTTTAAGTTGAATTTTTAAATTTTTAACTTGATATTTTACTGATTCTATAACAAATTTTATTTCTTTATTATCTATAATAGCTAATGTATCACCTTTATTTACCTTACCGCCTTCTTCAAAATTAAACACATTGAGCTTTCCTCCTACCTCAGCCTTCAACAGGTAACTTTCTTCTGTAAAAATTCCCGAGTAAACTTCATTCTTATTCTTACCGCACGAGACAATTAAGACAAACAGCAAAAGTAAAAATCTTTTCATAATATATTAATTATAACTATCACAACACGCTTGTCAACAATTGAAATATCTAAATTAATAACTATTTAGCCTAATTTAATCTTATTAACGGTCACTTTCTACAACTGTCCTTGACAGTTGCTAAAGGTTGGTTAATATATTATAAGGAGCAAAATGAATTTCTTTTTATGTTTATCAGGTTACGAAAATGACCTTAAAATACTGCCTAAACTCGAAGAACTTAATGTTGGTATCGAACTCCAAAGCTATGGTCTAAAGGGAGTTAGCTCTCCCCTTCTCTGGGAAGAAAAAATAAAACAGCATAAAAAAATAATAGAAAATTTTTCCGGTAGAATTTCCGTTCACGGACCATTCGTAGGTATCAGACAGACACATATGGATTGTTTGTTAAAAGAAGCTGTAAAAAAACGAATGCAGCTCGTTTTCGAAATGGCAAAAGAATTAAAACCGGAAATTTTGGTTTTTCACAGCGGAATTATCGGTGATATTAAAAAATGGAAATTGGAAGATTTTTGGCTGGAAGAAACAACAAATTTCTGGAAAACCGAAATAAAAAAATACGAAAAAGAAGGAATTAAAATAGTCATAGAAAACTTAGTCGAAGAAGAACCGGATATATTGATTGAACTCTGTGATACCGTTAATAGCGATTTCTTCGTTCTCTGTCTGGATATAGGACACATGAATGTTTTTTCTAAATTATCTCCCTCTGATTGGGTCAAAAAGATGGGCAAACGACTACAATATGTTCATCTTCACGATAATAACGGTGAAAACGACGAACACTTACCGGTAGGTAAGGGTAATATTGATTTCGATAGTTTTTTTGACAGTATAAAAAATAGAGAGGATGATATAATCATTGCCCTCGAACTCGACAATTCAACACCGGAAGAAAAGATGAAAAATTTGACTGAAGTTATTAATAAGTACAGTTGTTGGTATTAAAGGGTTCAAGGTTTCAAGTTTCGGGTTTCGAGTCAATAGAGAGGATTTGGGATTTAGGATATAGGATTTAGTAAAAAAACTAAAAAAATTTGTGTTCTTTGTGCCTTTGTGTGAGATTATCTTTAGGGGAGGTGGGAATTAACAACAAAAAATCTCTGTGTGCTCTGTGTGTTCTTTTTTTTCTCTGTGATCTCTGTGGTTAATCTTTTTATTCAATAACCTGTATTAACATTCTCCTCGAGCGGGGACCGTCGAATTCACAGAAAAAGATTCCCTGCCATCTGCCGAGGTCAATGTCACCGCTTTTAACCGGAACAAAATCCGAACTTCCGATAATAGAAGCCTTAATATGGCTATCCGCGTTTCCTTCGGAATGAGAATACCCCGCACCTGCAGGAACTAAATCCGACAATTTATTTAAAATATCATCTTTTACCGAAGGGTCGTAATTCTCGTTTATCGTAACTGCAGCAGTCGTATGAGGCACATAAAGATGGACATAACCCTCCTTTACCCCACTCTCTTTAACCACATCTCTCACTTCTTCGGTTACATCAACAAATTCATTTCTCCGGCTGGTCGAAACAGAAATTTCCTTTTTATTTTTTACTCCCATTAATTACCTCCTTTTATCTAAAAAAACCGGTATCATTTCTTTCCTACAGGCAAGATATATAAAGGAGTTTCTTCCTCCTTCATACCAATAACATCTTTAACTTTATCGTCTATAAAAGCACCCACCACAACTGTACCTAATTCTAAGGTTTCTGCCTGTAAGTAAACGTTCTGCGCAGCGTGCCCGGCTTCCATGTAAGTGTATCCGATACCTCTCTCTCCGTATTTTCCTGTAATTCTGCCATAAACGGCTGCAAAAACTATAGAAACAGCACCGCTTCTGACACAGGATTGACCCAGCGCGGCAAGCGAAAGTTCACTTCTACAATCTCCTTCCTTAAATTTAATAATTTCATGATTCAATGGATCGTATCTATAAATACCCTTTTCTAAAGAAGATACGTTACCTACAACAATATAAGTTTCAAGAGGGTAAAGAGCACCGGCAGAAGGAGCTGCTCTCAAATTTCTTCTATCATCCGTTATGCCCTGAGCCGACCAAAGAAGCTGAGAAATTTCTTCTAATTTAAGAGATTCATCTGAATAACTTCTTATCGACCTTCGATTTAATATTGCTTCCTCAACAGATATGGTACTTTTATACCGGGGTTTGGGTAATTTTATTTTCTTTTCCTCGCTGAGCATTTTTCCTCCTCCTCTGACTTTAAAAAAAGTTACAACTAAAAGCAGTAAAAGGATACTTATAACTCCACATTTTAAAGATTCCCTCATATAAACCTCCCTTCATAGTTTCTAATTTTTTTTAATCGACTCTTTACTTTAATGAATAATAAAAAGATAATATATATTAGGCAAGACCCGAGAATAAATCAAAGAAGAAAAATATAAAATCTTCTCTCATAAATTCCATCAATAAGATAATACTCTATAAAGAGCTTGACAAATCCGCGTTTTTACTTAAAATTGCTTTATGAAAATAAAACTTTTGGGTACAAGAGGTTCAATACCAACACCCGGAAAACATACCGTCAAATACGGTGGCAATACAACATGTATGGATCTTACTTTAAATAGCGGCAGAAAAATCATTATTGATGCGGGTTCCGGAATGAGAGTGCTTTCTAGTGAAATACTCTCAGAAAAAATAAATCATATAAATTTGTTTCTTACTCATTCTCACTGGGATCATATCCAGGGATTTCCGTTCTTTATTCCTATATATATTCCGACTTTTTCAATAAAAATATTTGCTGCTTCACCTACTTACGGAAGACTGTTAGACATATTCAAAGGACAAATGCAATCCCTATACTACCCGGTGCCCTTTAAGCAAATAGCCGCCAAAATAGAATTCGAAAAGATTAGAAAATCAGGTATTTCAATAGACGGAGTTAAAATCAGTTCAATATTAACAAACCATCCTCTTGAAACCCATGCTTTCAAATTTGAAGAGGACGGAAAAAGTCTCGTATTTATGAGTGATAACGAACTCGACCATCAGGACATTGCAGCAGTACCTTATGAAGACCACTTAAACTTTATAAAAGATTCTGATGTTTTGATTCACGACGCTCAATATGAAAAAAAGGAAATGAAAAAACATAAAAGTTGGGGGCATTCTTCATGGGAACAAACAGTAGCTTTCGCAAAAGAAGGAAAGATAAAAACTCTTTATTTGACCCACTATGACCCAATAAGAAAGGACAAACAAATAGATAACATTATAAAAAAGGCTAACAAATTAGCCGGAAAAGGATTAAAAGTTAAGGGTGCACGAGAGGGCAATGAATTTGAACTGTAAAAGTTTTTAGCAAAAATTTTATTTTTTATGGAAATTTTATTAGCAGACGATGATAATAAAATCCTAAGATCTCTTACCAATATTCTCTCTTTACAAGGACATAATTGCAAAACAAGCTCAGATGGCTACGAAGCAGTTAACGAATACAAGAAAGACGATTTTGATTGTGTGCTTCTTGATATTGAAATGCCTAGAATGAACGGTATAGAAGCTGCAAAGGCGCTGTTAAGTATTAATCCTGACGCATCTATAATAATGGTAACGGCTTTTAGAGATATAGATATAATAAGAAGCACTATGCGCGTAGGAGCATACGATTATCTGGTAAAACCGGTTCTACCCGAAGAACTTGGAAGGGTTCTTGAAAAAGTAAAAGAAAGAAACTTCCTCCTACGAATAAAAAGACATTATCAAATAGAATTAGAAAGTAAAGTCAAAGAACAAAGAGAAAAAATAGAAAAAAAGATGTTAGATACCATTACATCTCTGGTTAATG
>Ga0307437_1001221_pt1 | contig 17666 bp, 17 predicted proteins | sample SalMarWE160390MG_FD_202146 | JGI IMG/M metagenome (GOLD analysis project Ga0307437, IMG submission 202146) | Salt marsh sediment microbial communities from the Plum Island Ecosystem LTER, Massachusetts, United States - WE1603-90 | ecosystem: Environmental > Aquatic > Marine > Intertidal zone >...
TTTGGGGTGACACCGAGATGGGTTTGGGAAAAGGATTTTCTGAGCTTTCACAATAAGCTAATAGCAGGTTTTGATTATTACCACATTGATTCTAAAATAAAAACATACGCACCCTGGGGTGATCCAACTCGGGGATTCCTAACGGATAAAACCGATATAAAAAGGAAAATCTGGGCACTATATTTTCACGATGACTTCTCTATTTTGAAGAATCTAATTTTCTCCTCCGGTTATCGCTATGAAGAGGTAGAAAACCATTTCAAAAATGAAAATTACTCATGGCCTATTTGGGTTTTTTTTCAAGATGATAAAAAAGAAGTTATGCATGCCTGGGATGTGGGCCTTGCCTATCTTTTTCTAGATAATTCCAAGGTCTACGGCAGGATCTCTCAATCATACCGATACCCTGCAATAGACGAGTACTTCTCTGTCTGGAGTGGCCTCAATAGGCTTTTGGAGCCCCAGGAAGGGATCACCTATGAAGTAGGGGTTGATCACTATTTCACTGATACGATTAGGTCAGGTTTGACGTTCTTCTGGATGGAACTCGAAGATGAAATCTATCTCGATCCATTAACGTTTACGAACGATAACTATGATGATACCAGACGGTTGGGAGTTGAGGTCTTTGCCGAAGGGAAGCCATGGGACTGGCTCAGGCTCTGGGCCAATTACACCTATATAAAGGCTACCTTCAGGGGAGGGGGATATAAGGGCAATGATGTCCCTGGTGTACCGAATCATAAGGTGAGTTTTGGGTTTAATCTCACTCCTAACTTTATTGCTTTTTTGGAGGGGCTCGAATTCAACGTATGGGCTACCTATGTTAGCGCGCAGCGCTTTATCAGCGATCAACCCAACGTCGTTCCCAAACTCGACGATTATATGACCGTGAATGCCAAGTTCTCCTACACCTGGCGGTTTCTCACTGCCTTTGTGGGGGTGAACAACGTCTTTGATGAGGAGTATTATGAATACGGGGTATGCAATCCCGCAACCGGGGCGAGGAACTACTACCCCTCACCAGGGGTAAATGTAGTAGGAGGTTTGAGTTTCAAATTTTAGCTTGTATCATGTGATGCATTGAAAGAAGAACTACTTACTGAACTCAGAGAGAAGTTACAAGAAGCCCTTGAAGGTCACCAGGGCGATTGCCTCCTCTGTTCCGGCGGGGTAGATTCGGGGATATTGAGCTACCTATCCCCTAAAAAGAAGGCCTTTGCCGTGAGTCTCAAGGATGAAGGGGAGGACATCAGGTATGTGTCCATGCTTGCCGAACGCCTCAGTCTCGACCTCCAGGTGGTGAGGGTAGGGGTGCAAGACGCCTTATCCGCACTCCGGGATGTGGTAAAGATTCTCAAAAGCTTCGACCCTGCCCTACCTAATGACCTGGTCATCTTCTTCGGGATGCAGGAGGCAAAAAGGCAGGGTATCAATGCTATAATGACCGGGGATGGGGCGGATGAGCTCTTCGGGGGCTATCCCTACATGCAGGAGATAGAGGATCTCGAAGGCTATATGCGCGGGATGAGCCGCTCTTGGAGTTTTAGCTCAAATAGGATAGGGGAGCACTTTGCCCTGGAGGTCAAACAGCCTTTTCTGGATGAGAGTTTTATAGATTTTGCCTTGACAGTGCCAGGGGAATTAAAGATACGTGAGGATAAGGGGCAGGTATGGGGGAAGTGGTGTCTGCGAAAGGCCTTTGAGCCATTTCTCCCCCCTGAGTTCATCTGGCAGGGGAAGCGCCCCCTGGAGGTAGGCTCAGGCATGACCCTCCTGCGGAGTATCATTGTAGAGCGGATCCCTGATAGAGAATTTGCAGAGAAACAAAAGCAGTATCCCGTAACATTTCTGTGCAAGGAGCACCTCTATTTTTATGAGATCTACCGGGAAGAGGTAGGAGAGATCCCCCCGCCTCAGGAGGGAGAGGATCGGTGTCCAGGCTGCGGAGGGGGCCTTCCCCGCGAAAAGAGACATTGTAGAATCTGTGGAACGGTACGATGAAGGTCTTTTGTTCCTGGAGCGGGGGGAAGGAGAGTTGCCTTGCCTGCTATAAGGCGATGCAGGAAGGTCATGAGGTGGCGTCGCTTTTGACCATGGTTACCACTACCGGCAACTACACCCGCTCGCACCGCTTGAGCAGGGAGCTGTTCATCTCCCAATCCCAGACAGTGGGTATCCCTCTCTACCAGCGACGGGCCTCGTGGGATACCTACGAAAGGGGGTTCAGCAGGGCCTTAACTTCTTTGAAACGGGAGGGCATAGCGGGTGGGGTCTTTGGTGCCCTCTACCTCAGTGAGGACCGAGCATGGGTGGAACGGGTGTGCACCGAAGCGGGGATCGTCCCGCTCCTTCCGCTCTGGGGCATGAGCGGTAAAGATCTTTTACGGGCATTTATCGGGACGGGATTTGAGGCGATCGTAGTAGCGGTACGGCGTGATATCATGGATGACCATTGGCTGGGAAAGCGGATAGACGGAGCGTTCGTGGAAGGGATGGAGAAAGCGGGTGTTGACGTCTGCGGCGAAAACGGAGAATATCATACCCTGGTAACTGACGGGCCGATATTCAGCAAGCGGATAGAGGTTGGGGAGACCAGGGTCGCCAGGAGGGGGACGATGGCCTTCTTAAATATCGTGAATTTTTCCCTGGGGCATAAAGCATGAGGCTCAAAAAATATATCGGTGCTGGAGTTTTCTCTTGCGCCTTTTTATTGTTTGTCCTCGGCGATGTCCTTGCTTTGCCCGAGGCCTCCGCTCCCCAGAGGATCGTCTCATTGGTCCCCAATATCACCGAGGAGCTGTACCTCTTAGGGGCGCAGGATCGCATCGTCGGTGTCACTATCTATTGTCAGAGGCCCCCTGAGGCCCAGGACAAGGAGCGGGTAGGGGCCGTCGTTGAGGTGAATGTGGAGAAGATCCTGAGCCTCCAACCGGATCTGGTGATTGCCTCCCCCCTCACCGACCATAAGCAGATACAAAAGTTGCGGGATCTAGACATACGGGTAGAGATCTTCCAGCCCCCGCAGGATTTCGAGGGGCTCTGCGCAGGTTTTCTGGACCTTGCCCGTTTGGTGGGGCGGGAGCAGGAGGCCGGAGCAATCATCACGCGAGCCACGGAAGCATTAGATTCTATTAAAGGAAAGGTAAACGGGTTATCCAGGCCGCGGGTCTTTGTCCAGATCGGGGCACGGCCCCTCGTTGCCGCCGGGGGGGATTCCTTTATCGATGACTTCGTCAACTGTGCCGGCGGGGTAAATATTGCCCGCGAGGTAAAAACGAGCACCTACAGCTGCGAAGAGGTGGTCCGGAGAAATCCCGATATCATCCTTATTGCCCAGATGGGTCTCGCAGGGGAGGGAGAAAGGGGGCAATGGGTGCAGTACACGACTATCAGGGCCGTGCAGACCGGTCAGATCTACGTGGTGGACCCCTACCGCTTCTGCAGCCCTACTCCCCTCAGCTTTGTCGATCAGGTAAAGGAATTGGTGAGGTTGTTCCATGGGGCGGAATAGACACGCTGTGTGGCTTGGGTGGGCCCTTTGTCTGGCAGTACTCCTCGTTATCGTCGGCCTCTTCTCCCTCGGGGTGGGGGCGGTGCATATCCCGTTACACAAGGTGCTGGTTGCGCTCACCCAAGGCAAGGGGACCCCGGAATATGCCATCCTCTTTGCGGTGCGCCTGCCGCGCATCCTCCTCGCCTTGGCTGTGGGAGGGGGTCTGGCCGTCGCGGGTGTGCTCCTCCAAGGTATGTTTCGCAACCCCCTGGTGGAGCCCTATACGCTGGGCATCTCAGGGGGGGCGGCGTTGGGGGTGGCCCTGAATATGGTTGCTGGCGGTCCCGCAGGGTTAGGTCTTTTCTCTCTGCCCGTCAGCGGATTTCTGGGGGCTGCCGGGATCATGGCCGTGGTCTATATTCTCAGTGCCGGGGGTGGGCAGATAAAGCTTTCCCGCCTTCTGCTCATCGGGGTGATGGTGAGCTTTATTGCTTCATCTCTCATAATGCTCATTATGGCCATGACGCGGGTGGAGGACCTCCATGGGATCATCTTTTGGATCATGGGGTCCCTTCAGGAGCCCAACGCCTCCCTGATACGGGCCATCCTCGTCATCTCTCTCGGAGGATTAATCCTTTCTTTGTTCTTTGCCGTAGACCTCAATGCCCTCTCCCTGGGCGAGGAGGAGGCCTTCCACCTCGGGGTGAAGGTGGAGCGGTTGAAAAAGGTCCTCTTCCTCCTGGCCTCTTTTATCACGGGGTGCTGTGTCTCGGTGACGGGGATCATCGGGTTTGTCGGTCTGGTGGTCCCCCATATGATGCGCCTGGTGGTGGGGGGTGATCATCGGATATTGATGGTAACGTCATACCTCGCCGGGGCCATCTTCCTCATCCTCTGTGACACCCTGGCCCGGGTCGTCATGGCGCCTGTAGAACTGCCCGTCGGGGTGATCACGGGTTTGGTGGGAGGGGCCCTCTTTATCTATGCCTTGAGCCGGAGAGGGGGGTCTTTGTGATGGGAGAACCGATGCTTGAGGTCACGGGTCTTACCTGCGGTTACGGCAAACGGGTCGTCCTGCATGGCGTGAGTTTCGGGATCAAGAAGGGGGAGTTTGCGGGGGTGATCGGCCCCAATGGGTCAGGCAAGACCACCCTCCTCAGGGCGATCAGCGGTTTTCTCCCCAGCACCACGGGGACCATCTCCATGGAGGGGAGGGGGATCCATCACCTGGCTCGGAGGTCTCTGGCGCAAAGGGTGGCCGTGGTAACGCAATCTGCTGAGGCGGCACCGCTCTTTTCAGTAGCGGAATTCGTCTTGTTGGGGAGGGTTCCGCATTGGCGAGGCCTTCAACTCCTGGAGACCCCAAAGGATGTGGAAATAGCGGAGCGGGCCATGGAACTGACGGGGATCGGGCACCTGAAGGAACGGAGCATGGGAGAGCTCAGTGGGGGCGAGCGCCAGCTCGCCTTTGTGGCCCGCGCCATCGCCCAGGGACCTCATCTCTTACTATTGGACGAGCCCACGGCCCATCTCGACATAGGCCATCAGGTTCAGATCATGGATCTGTTGAGGGAGTTAAACAGGGGGCAGTCTCTTACTATTATAGTAGTCCTGCACGACCTCACCCTCGCCGGCCTCTACTGCGAGAGACTCGTCCTCCTCCAGGAGGGTCGGCTCCATAAAATCGGTCCTCCCGCAGACGTACTGACGGAGGGAGTGATCGAGGAAGTTTATCACACTGCAGTAACGGTTATGGAGACCCCGGTAGGGGGCAGACCAATTATCCTGCCTGTCGCGGGGAATAGCAAGTGATCAGTTGTCAGTAATCAATAATCAATCCTTCAATTGGAACGTGACAGGGACAATGACTGTTGATTTCACCGGGACGGTGCCGAATCGGGCGGGGATAAAACGCCATTCTTTCACGGCCTTCAGGGCGCTTTGGTCCAGCACCGCATAACCCGATGATTTCTTCACCCCGACCCTTCCCGCCTTGCCGCTGGCCAGCACCTCCACCTCAAGCCTTACCGTTCCCTCATATCCCCTGCGTCTCGCTTCTTCCGGGTACGGTGGTTTGGGATTTCCCTCATGACGGGGGATGGCCAGGGTGGAGTCCCCCCTGCGGTCCGGACTCCTTTCCCTCGGGGTATCATCCTCAACGAGAGGGGAGGGGGTTACCTCTGTATCCTTGATTTCCTCTTTGGCCTCTCTTGTCTTCGGTGAGGGTCTTTCCCGCAGCGCCTCCTGATGGGCCCCCAATGATACCTCAATTGATCCGGGTATTTCTCTTACCAGAAGGACAGGGGTGGGGAAGGCGGGTACAAAGAAGATGACGCAATGAATGGCTGCGGAGACGAGGGCACCGATGACGTATCGTTTTACCTCTCTTCCCATTGGGTCTCCAGGGCAAGCTTGTGTATCCCGGCCGAGCGCACCAGGTCCATGACCTCCACCGCCCTCTGGTAGGTCACGTCCCTGTCCGCCCGCAGATAAACCTGAATATCGGGGTCCTTTTGTTTCTCCTTTATGAGGAGGGAGGTGAGGGTGCGCGTATCTATTGCTCGATCTTCGAGAAAGATCCCCCCATCCCGCTGCACGGTGATGGTGATAAAGGCCTCTTTGTCCACCGAGGAGGTGGAGGCGGTGGGCAGGTGCACGGGAAGCCCGTGGTGGACGGTCATGGAGAGCATGGAGTAGATGAAGAAAACGAGGAGCAGGAAGACCACATCGATGAGGGGGATCATCTCGATCCGAGGTCTCCTGGCAAACTCCCGCCTGATCCTCATCTGTTCCTCTTCTCTGGTTTGGGGCCCCTGGTGCTGTTCCTCTGCCGCTCGAAGGTGATCTCCAGGCTGCTGGCGAATTTTTCTATCACACGCGCCGTACGCTCTATACGGGAGAGGAAGTAATTGTAGGGGATCAGGGTCATGATGGCGATGGCCAACCCGGTTGCCGTGGTGATGAGGGCCTGGGCGATCCCCTCGGTGACCACCCGGGGACTCTCGATTCCTGCCGCCCCCAACAAATGAAAGGAATCGATGATCCCCATGACCGTGCCGAGGATACCCAAGAGGGGCGCCAGGGTAATGATCGTGTCGAGGATGGTGAGGTTCCTTCTCATCCGCTTTATCGCATCCTCTGCCCCCATCTCCAAGGCCTGGGAGAGGGAGTAGTTGCGGTGGACGATCCCCTCCAGCAATACCCTGGCGATGTAATCCTGAGAGCCCCTGGCCCGCTGGGCCGCCTTTTCATAAAGACCCTTTTCAGCCAGTTGCAACATCTCGCTGATCACAAGGGTATCTCTCCCCCTCTCCGCACTCAGCCAGAAGATGATCCTCTCCACGATGACGGCGACGGAGATGAGAGAGCAGATCAGCAACGGGTACATGATAGGTCCGCCCCTGACAAAAAAGGTCCACATCAGTTGTTCCTCCTGCGAGCTCTTGTGTTTTTTACTAAAAACCCCCAATCTCTGAAGGAGACCGGGGATCCGATGCCTCTGCCTTCACGGCCTTGCCTTACGAAGACCTCAGTGTGAAGCATAATGAGGCAAGTTTTCCGGTGCGCGTATTATGTTACTCCCCGTGCCTTCCCATTCCGGTTTCGCGGAACAGTGACGTTCTGCGGGTTTCGTCCGCGCTTACAGAGGTGAGTCCGTTCCCGCTTTGCACGGGATTCCTTTGTAACCCTCCAGCGAGGGTACCTAACTATGGATTATGCCTCTTTTTTTTCTAAATCCTACATATCAGGAATCCGGGACCTTGTCAACAGAGGGTGCATGGGGGGGGATTGCTGCGGGGAGGAACATCGGAGGTTTACGCTGAGACAGGGGACCTCTCTTCATTATTGTGTGAGGTTTACAACAGAACCATCTACCTCCAATTGGCTGAGCGATGAAAAGACGACGAATATTCGTTCGTTGTTGCTCTTTGGGTCAACAGGGACAAGAAAGAGGCCGGGTTGGTCCATATTGAGGACGTGGGTATATCCGGTGATGATCTCTCCGTCTTTAAACATGGCCCGTATTTTCTTGCCTGAGGCCGGGAGGGCGTCAAGCCCCTTTGCATCATGGTGGTTTTTATCGCCATCAAAGTCTTTCACGAAGAAGACCGCCTTGAGGTTATCTATAAGGATCTTCTTCATCTCCTCGCCGTGGATGCCTCCAATGGCAAGATGAAACAAGGGCCTTTTGGGGAGAAAATCGGCGGTTGTACCCTTTAAGACATTTCCGCCTTTGTCATGCACCACAATCCTATTTACGGGCATACGCTCGCCTCCTTTTCACCCAAAAGGTGCGGTTGTTCTATGAAGCTGTATGGATTTTTTTGGTGATGCTTCACAAGAGATTAGTCAAGAATTTGGCCCTTGTCAAGAAAAAAATCTTAAACCTTCGGGCCTGGTGACCATGTTGGAAAAGGTTTTGGTATCGATGCCTTGCGGGTCTTTTAAGGAAATGCTCTCTGATTATTGACAATGTCTATTAAAAGTGATATCTTTCCTCTTGTGATTAGATGGGATGAGGAAAAGGATAGATGGCTAATCCTGCGAAGGGGCATCTCTTTTAATGATATTGCTGAAAAGATCATCGAAGGAGAATATCTGGATATTTTAGAAAATCCTCGTAAGCCCAACCAAGATATATTCCTTATTGCGATAAAAGGGTATGTCTGGGTAGTTCCCTTTGTTATTGATAAAGATGAAGCGATCTTTCTTAAAACGGCTTATCCAAGCCGGAAGTTCAATAAGATCTACGGAGGAAGGCATGAAAAAGAAGATTGAACTGAACGCTCTTGAAAAAGAGATAGAGGCGCATAGCTCCGAGTATAGACCTGTTTCCGGCGCCAAACGCGACCGGATCGAGAAGATTCTTGCGAGAAGCAGAAAGACCAAGAATATTAATATTCGCATCAGCGAGTATGATCTTTTGAAACTCAGGCAACGGTCCGCAGAGGAAGGCATTCCTTATCAGACTTTAATCGCGAGCGTACTACACAAGTATGTTTCCGATCGACTCGTTGATGAAAAAGATATACTCAAGTCCTTACAGCTTATTGGAGAGCGTGAATAGAGGCTGTTGGGCTATACCATAAAGTGTAAGCTTTCAACAACGTCCCCCTCATTCATCCCTAAATTAATCAGTCCAAAAACGATCTTCTTCTTTTATAATATTAAAAAGTTCAATTTGTCTTTCAGTTAGGTCCTTTTTGCAATTATTTAACTTTCTTTGTTCCTCCAAAAGTTTTTCAATGTAATCTCTGTCAGTCCACATATTGGTTAAAATTATTACCTCATAATAATTAATAATAAATTTATTACCATATTTTTTTCTTAAATTATCAAATAATTCTTTAACATGTTCGGTTGTCATTTTTAAATGTGGAGTATTTAATAGATAACCAATGAATCTTTCAAAATTTGAATCGTAGGTTCGCCAGTGAGTCATTGGTATGTACCTAAAAACAGCATATGCATACGGTTGTTTTGACAGCCACAAGGCATAGCTACATTCATCTTTAAATGGAGCATATAAGTTCTGTAAAAGACTTTTATAAAATTTTTTGTAGCCAGGACATGAGTCTGGTAAGTCAAACCTTCTCTTAAATATTTTATAATCTTCAATATATTGATTATAGTAATATCTAACAATTTTATGTTGATTTTGCGGAACCATTTTCACTATATTGCTAAAAGATTCGTCAATTTTTTTTATGCATGAATCGAGCTGTTTTCTTGCCATGTCACAGCCATTGGAATCAAAATAATTAATGAGCATTTCATTTAAGGATTGTTCGATCATCCCTGATACTAATAGTGAAAAAAAATTTATTTTGGTTCTATAGGGAACATTCTCTAATTCATTAAAAATTTGGCATACAATATCGCTAGCTTTTTTAAAAGTTATGTCGTCAACTTCGGGATGTATCTGTTCTTTTGGGTTAAGTCTAATTACTACTTGTTCAAATTTATCTCCTGATTTGACGCCCCATATAGCAAACGTATATCCATCAATTTTATCAATAAATTTATTAAAGGTGTTTGGCCTATAAATAAAAAATGGAATATATTCCACTGGCACGATGATTGGAGTGGGAGTGATGATATCTCCTACAATTTCTGGAAGTTGAGGTTTATTTGCTTTCAAAGCATCAAAGAAAGTTTCCTGAAAATAGACTGAATTATTATCTATTGACAAATATGAGCCTTTATCTAAATTAAATATCGGGAATACTAAAATATTTAATTCGTCTTCCTTTAATTTTAAATTATTATAAGGCTCGTACTTGTAAATAAAAATTGCTAGAAGTATTATGTATCCTATGAGTAACAGACTGGTCACATAGCGCTTTTTCTTTGAGAATTTTTTTATTTTTAGCCATACTTTTTTTCTTAGTAGGATAAAAATGAGGAATATTAAGAAAATTATAAGGTGTACGGGATGTTGAAATAAATATATTGTCGGTTTCCACACGCAGAAAAATATTTTAGGATTGATACCTATTAAATTTGATATTTGTAATAATATGTTAATTACAACCATAAGATTAGACTTTTGACTTATTTCTCATTTGTTTAATGTCTTCTAACACCTCGTCCTTGCATACAATTCCCTTCCTGGCAAGAACCTCAATCAAGGCTTCAATTTCTACATGTTTGAGATGGCTAGTTCCTCTATATTTATTCTGCTTCTAGATCCTGGTTTAAATGGTTTTTTGCTTCTAGATAGTATTTTATTCCTCTTTGAATTAAATAAAAGCCTATTCCATGTATGATTGCAAGTATAAATAACAAGTACAAAAAATGATCATCGCTATGAATTCCAAGAAAGGAAAGAGGGGACGTTGGTTCTAAAACAACTTTACGAGATGTTAGGGATATCTATATTTAAATTGCTTTAGAACCAACGTCCCTTAGTCAGTACCTTTGGTGTCCCTCAGGTCCGTTCTTGGCCGCCTAGCTTAATCATCATCGTTTATTGCACTCTTCTTTAGCATTGCAAGTACCAACACTCCAACCGGCCAAAAGATCATTGTAAAGATCCAAGCCCAGTGTCTGCGCTTAAGTTTTGTCCATAAATAAGCCCCATAGAAGAGGAAGAAAGCATCAATGCTTTGCAGCACTAAGTAATCCCAAAATGAAAGACGCTCTGCCAAGCCACCAATATAAATGAGCATCACTATGCCTATGATTATGAAAACTGTCCTTTGTATTCTTATGCTCATATCTCACCGTATTGTAAGGTACTTGGCAAAGTGCCTAATATTATATTGATTCAGCAAAATGTTTGAAGTCACAATGAATAAGTGAATTTTTTAGCTTCTCCGTGTCTGATGAATATAAGCAAAAAATGCCTCTTTAACCAAGGTTTGAAGCACACCATAACATCGTGTAAGCAAAAATTCTTGTTAAGAAGAAAGGGGACGTTGTTGAAAACGTTCACTTTTCTAGTCCTATCTATAGATATCTAGTATCAAATTTCGGTAAATTGAAGATTCTAAAGTGTAAGCTTTCAACAACGTCCCCCTCGCTACCTCCATCTTGTAGATGGTTAATTCCTTAATGCTGAATTTGGGCCACTAATTATTTTTTTTTGCTTATTTTTTTCAAGTTGCCTTGTAGTTTTCCAAAGCAGTGCTACCACCCAAATAAAAGCTATTAAATTAATTATTTTCGTTATATTCAATAGAATAATAGTCGAGCTCCCATATGAAGGTGAGGTAAAGCTTTGGATTATCGATAATATAACATAGATGATAACCGAAGATATAAGTAATATTAAAGCACTCTTGTGTGTTTTCCATAGGCGGATTGTGGCCATAACATAGAAAACCGTAGTTGCTATCCCCGATATTGTGATTAGAGCAATTGGTGCAACAGAGTTTCCTCCCAAATCTTCCGCAGATGATAAGACAGACAATATATATGTTCCTATCCCAAATATTGCAAGTGTCTTATTTTTCATAAGGCAAGCACCTCAATCAATGCTTTGATTTCGCACCAATTGGAGATTACTAGTTCCTCATTTGATATGTTATGTGCTGGCGTGCCGTTACTATTTGTTCTGTAGTGCGTCATAGAATTCAGGATAAGCGAGTTGGACATAACGAGCATGTTCAGCATCACTAAGATAGATTAACGCCATGTGTGCCCGCAATTGATCCTTGTCTGACTTTGCAACTATGTCAGCATATTTCGGAATCTGGATTGGCATCCACCACTTTGCAACGTACTTGAACGTAACGTAAGCGGGACCATTAGATGCTCGAATAACATCTTCCATCTTGACCCAATGTATTGTGCTGGCTCCTAAAGGGAGAGCAAGGAAAAACAAAAAGGTTCCCAACTGTAGAACAATAGGTAGCAAAAGCGCGCTAAGCCAAAGGCGCACTTCGCTGATTTCCTTCTTGAAGCCCCCCGCAATCCAAAGTATAAGCATAATTGGGATACCTATTCCAATTGTGTATAGAAGACCGAAAACAATGGGAACGTATAATGTGAGCACTAGGGCGCTAAAGAATGCACCGACTCCAGAAAAAGAATAGCAAGTTGCGGCGATGAATTGCCACATCATATATCGAATTAGACTGAAAAGTAGGATGCACACTATAAACCAAGCAGTATAGAACCAGGACACATCCTCTTGTTTTTCTAGCAGGGAACTAACGCCGTAGCCCAAGAGACCAGTCAAAATTGGGATACTGAAAACCCATGAAAGAATCAGAGACAAAGTTGATGATTCAAAGTGGTCAATAGTCATCTGTGGCCTCCTTGATTGTTCAACAGTTGCTGGGCACGATGGTGCTTAACGTTTGTTGAGTTCTGCTAAGCATGAAAATACAAAAAAGCCTCTAAGAGTGTACGAAACCACCTCAGAGGCTAATTATCACCACCTTCTGGAAACCTCTCCTCATAGATCCCCCCTAGAAGGTTAAAGGTTAGGTTGTTAGGTTACTATGGACCTTGAGAAAGCTATGCAAAACATAGGGGAAAATGGGGATATTGTCAAGCATAGCCTTGAATTGTGGTCTTCACTATAACCCTTCGTATAAGTGAAAAGGGTCCGGGTAATCAGCTTCTGTTAGAAGATTGTTAGCGGATGACAAAAAGAAAAGAGTTAGCAATTTGCTAACTCCTTAAAATCATTGGTAGCGGGGGCAAGATTTGAACTTGCGACCTTCGGGTTATGAGCCCGACGAGCTACCAGACTGCTCCACCCCGCGATAGTATCTGTAGTGTAGTTTTTCACCCCAGCTTTGTCAACCCCCCCCCCTTCTCCAGAGGGCTGTGAGGGAAACAACGCCACCATTTTTGTTGATGAATCCTCTCAATTATGTTATAAATTAAAATTGTACGTATGACAAACTTTACTGAGAGGGAATAGATGCATAAAAACGTGATCTTTTGGTTGATAATCGTCTTAGCAGGATTTTTCATTTGGCAAACCTGGTCCAGCCAAAAGCCAAAGGTGCAAGAAGAAATCTTCAGTGATTTCATCGTCGCCGTGGAGGCAGGTGAGGTAGACAGTGTTACTATAAAGAAGGGGAACGAGGTATTGGGTACATTCTTGGATGGAACCGAATTCAAGACCTATGCCCCCGATGACCCTGAGCTGGTTAAGATGCTGCGCGCAAAAGGGGTCAAGATAACTGCCGAACCAATCAAAGAATCGATGTGGGGCACTCTCCTCATGACCGGGCTTCCCATGATCGTGATCATTGGACTTTGGATCTTCTTTATGAGGCAAATGCAGGCAGGGGGGGGCAAGGTCATGTCCTTTGGCAAGAGCCGGGCCAGGGTCTTCCTCAAAGATCAGGGGAAGAAGGTCACCTTTCAAGACGTGGCCGGCATTGAGGAGTCAAAGGAAGAAGTGACGGAGATCATAGAGTTCCTGAAAGACCCGCAGAAGTTCACCAAGCTGGGGGGGAGGATCCCCAAGGGGATCCTGCTGGTTGGCCCCCCGGGCACCGGCAAGACCCTCCTTGCCCGGGCCATCGCCGGTGAGGCGGAAGTCCCCTTCTTCAGCATCAGCGGCTCTGATTTTGTGGAGATGTTTGTGGGGGTAGGGGCCTCGCGGGTACGAGACCTCTTCATGCAGGCCAAGCGGAGCACCCCCTGTATCGTATTCATCGACGAGCTTGACGCGGTGGGGAGGTATCGCGGGGCGGGTCTCGGCGGAGGGCATGACGAGCGAGAGCAGACCCTGAACCAGCTCTTGGTGGAGATGGATGGCTTTGAGACCAACGAGGGGATCATCCTGATCGCCGCCACCAACAGACCCGATATCTTGGATCCGGCCCTCCTGCGCCCCGGTCGTTTTGACCGGCAGGTCATCGTCCCCATCCCCGATATCAAAGGGAGGGAGGATATACTGCGGGTGCATTCCAGGAACACCCCCCTCGCCGATGACGTGAACCTCTCGATCTTGGCCAGGGGCACCCCAGGGTTTACCGGGGCCGATTTGGAGAATCTGGTGAACGAGGCCGCTTTGCTGGCTGCCAGAGTGAGCAAAAAGCATATCGACATGAAGGAGTTCGAGCAGGCCAAGGATAAGGTGCTCATGGGGACGGAGCGGCGCAGCATGATCATCAGTGAGGAGGAAAAGAAGGATACCGCCTATCATGAGGCCGGGCATGCCCTGGTGGCCAAACTCGTTCCCGGCTCTGATCCCATCCATAAAGTGACCATCATCCCCCGCGGCCATGCCCTCGGGGTGACCCAGCAGCTGCCCATCGATGAGAGACATCTCTACTCAAAAGATTACCTCCTCACCAACATCACCACCTTGATGGGGGGCAGGGCAGCGGAGGGGCTCGTCCTGAAGCGCTTCACCACCGGCGGGGGCAACGATATCGAAAAGGCGACAGAGCTGGCCCGCAAGATGGTGTGTGAATGGGGGATGAGCGAGTCGTTGGGTCCCCTTGCCTTTGGTCAACGGGAGGAACAGATCTTCCTCGGCAGGGAGATCTCTCAGCACAGAGACTACAGCGAGCAGACCGCCCAGGAGATAGACCGAGAGATAAAAAAGATTGTCATGGAGTGCTCTGCGCGGGCTGAGCAGGTCCTCAAGAAGAACATCAAGATGTTACATACCTTGGCCAAGACGCTGCTAGAGCGTGAGTCCCTCTCCGGCGACGAGCTCGACAAGCTCATCCAGGTAGGTGCGGCAGCATGAACCCTTCCCACAACGGCAGCAGGAAGGAGTTTGTGCTGCGTTGCCGGAGTGGGGATCTACGATTGGGAGCACGGACGCTGGTGATGGGTGTTTTAAACATCACCCCGGATTCCTTTTCTGACGGAGGGCTCTTTTACGAACCCGAAAGGGCCATCGAGCACGGCCTCCGGATGGCCGGGGAGGGGGCGGATATCATCGATGTCGGGGGGGAATCATCCCGCCCGGGCTCAGATCCCATCCCTCTGGATGAGGAACTGAAGCGGGTCATCCCTGTCATCGAGGCCCTGGCCTCCCGCCTTGAGATCCCCCTCTCGGTGGACACCTATAAAGCGCAGGTGGCTGAACGGGCCATAGAGGCCGGTGCCCAGATGATCAACGATATTAGCGGCATAAGCTTCGACCCGCAGATACCCGCTGTGGCCGCCCGATACGACACCCCGTTGATCATCATGCATATCAAGGGGACCCCCAAGACGATGCAACAGGATCCACACTACGAAAACCTGATGGGCGAGGTCATCGCATATCTGCGCGAGGGGATGGAGCGGGCCGAACGGGTAGGGGGGGTAGACCCCCACCAGGTGATCGTTGATCCGGGTATCGGGTTCGGCAAGCGGGTAGAGGATAATCTCATGATCCTCAACCGCCTCGGTGAACTCAACTGCCTGGGCAGACCCCTTATCATCGGGACCTCTCGCAAGTCGTTTATCGGCGCAGTATTGGATCTGGAGGTAGACCAACGGGCGGTCGGGACCCTGGCCACGGTGGCCGTCTCCGTGCTCAAAGGCGCCCACATGGTGAGGGTCCACGACGTGGCTCCGGCTCGGCAGGCGGTTGATATGGTGGACGCCATTATCAATGCCGAGGGATGGGGAAGATGATGGGGTTAGGCGAAGTCTTGGCCCACTTTAGGTTGCCGGATATCGTCGATATCCTCATCGTTGCCGCGGTGATCTACTGGATCATCCTCCTGATCCGCGGGACCCGTTCCTTCCAGATACTCATCGGGCTGGTCCTGGTCATCCTCGCCCTCCTCATCTCCCAACTGGGCAGATTGATGACGTTGCATTGGATCTTGGACAACTTCCTCAGCTCCATCATCCTGATCATCGTGGTGATATTTCAGCATGACATCCGCCGGGCCCTCTCCACCGTGGGGAAGAATCCCTTCTTCTTCGAACCCTCCTCCCCCCATGGAGCCCCTCTCGTGGAAGAAATTATCGACGCCGCCCTCAGTATGGCCAGGAGGCGGATAGGGGCCCTTATTGTCTTGGAGCGGGAGGCCGAGGTGGACAAGCATGTGGAGTTGGGTATCTCCATAGATGCTACCGTGACTAAAGAGCTGATTACGACTATCTTCTTTCCCCCCTCTCCGCTCCACGATGGGGCCGTTCTGATCCAAAGGGGAAAGTTGACGGCCGCCCGCTGTTTCCTCCCCCTCACCGCCAATCCCCGCCTCGTCAAGACCCTGGGGGCCCGCCATCGTGCAGGCCTCGGGCTCACAGAGGAGACCGATGCAGTGGTCATTGTGGTGTCGGAGGAAAAGGGTGTCGTCTCCCTGGCCATTGGTGGAAAGCTCACGAGAAACCTGGATGCCAGTGGACTCAGACGGGTCTTGTACAACATCTTTGTCAGTAAAAAGAAAAAAGGCCGGTTTTTCTTGCGCTATTAAGGTTACGGTGATTCAGTGAACGTTATTACTAAAAACCCGACTCTCAAGATCATCTCTCTCATCCTGGCCATCATCCTCTGGGTCTTTGTCAAGAGCAAGAGCGGGGGAGAGGTGGGATTGGTGGTGCCTCTGGAGTTTTATCGCGTTCCTTCAAGCCTCATCGTCACCCACGTGACCGATGAGGCCATCAACGTACGCATCAACGGATCCGTGATGCAGTTGCAGAGACTCCCCACCAGAGAGATCAGAGCGCGGATCGATTGTTCCCGCGCCAGGCCCGGGACAAACTCCTTCGATATCCTCCCCGACAATTTCAATATCCCCAAGGTCCTGGAGGTTACCCAGATCAGCCCCTCGTCCGTCAAGGTTGAGCTCGACCGCGTGATTGACAAGATAGTCCACGTCAAGGCCGTGGTGAAGGGCAGGCCTGCCCGGGGATATCGCATCCTCAAGATCTCCGTTAATCCTCCCTACATCAATCTGCAGGGTACACGCAGCCAACTGACAGGTCTGAAGGAGGTTTCGACCGAGGAGGTCGACATCTCGGGCCTCAAGGAGACCGTGGAGATCGAGGCGCCCCTGCGGATCGCTGACCTGAGATTAAAGAAGGGTGTGCAAAGGACGGTCAAGGTCACCGTTATTGTCAAGGAGGAATGAAGACGACGATGAGGAAGTTGTTCGGGACAGACGGTGTACGGGGAATGGCCAATGAGGAACCGATGACCGGGGAGATGGCCATGCAGATAGGCAGGGCCACGGCCTATCTCTTCCGCAACAAGAAGGGAAGGCATCGGATCGTCGTGGGGAAGGACACGCGGCTTTCCGGGTATATGCTGGAGACCGCCCTGACCTCGGGGATCTGTTCTATGGGGGCTGATGTCCTCTTGGTGGGTCCCCTCCCTACCCCGGGGATCGCCTTCCTCACCGCTGATATGCGGGCCGATGCGGGGGTGGTCATCTCCGCCTCACACAACCCCTTTTGCGACAACGGGATCAAGATTTTCGCTGGAAACGGTTTCAAGCTTCCTGACGAGATGGAACAGAGGATTGAAGAACTCGTTTTTTCCAGTCAGCTGGAGGGGCTGCGTCCCACCGGCTCAGAGGTGGGGAAGGCCTTCAGGATCGATGATGCCACGGACAGGTATGCGGTTTTTTTGAGGCATACCTTCCCCGACAATCTCACCCTGAAGGGGTTAAAGATCGTAGTGGATTGTGCCAATGGGGCGGCCTACCGAGTAGCCCCCACGGTCTTAGAGGAATTGGGGGCAGAGGTCTCCTGTGTCGGGGTGGAACCCAATGGGGAGAATATCAACCTCAACTGCGGTTCC
>Ga0307437_1001222_pt1 | contig 17659 bp, 15 predicted proteins | sample SalMarWE160390MG_FD_202146 | JGI IMG/M metagenome (GOLD analysis project Ga0307437, IMG submission 202146) | Salt marsh sediment microbial communities from the Plum Island Ecosystem LTER, Massachusetts, United States - WE1603-90 | ecosystem: Environmental > Aquatic > Marine > Intertidal zone >...
AATTTTCCAATTCTCTCGGTTGATGTGTAGATAGAAGTTTAAGACCCGTTATTTTATTGAAGCCGGCTATTATTTTTCGGCTTTTAGGCTCTGCGTCTTCTTTTTGAGTTACTATTATAATTTTAAACTCCAGGAAAAACTCTGTTGAGTTTGTGAGAAAAAAATAAACTTGCGGCAGTCCGCTTTTTGCGAATTCCTTAACCAGAAGAGGTATTATAGCCCGGATGTAAAGTTCTAATCCAATAATGGCTTTGGATCCTTTTTCAGTATCTTCTTTTTCTTTTTCATGTATTCTCTTTAAAACCTTTTTTATTTTTTTATGAGACGGAGGCGAATAAGATTTTCCTTCTATATCACTAATTTCGATTCTAGCAATAAGTACTCCTTCGGGAGTTGTAAACTCTTTATTATATATAATTTTCGAATCCGGAAGGACAAAAGATATTGTGCCAAGTATTACTTTAAGGGGTAGCTCTTTTTCGTAAACACCTACGGTTATGCAGGTAAGGTTTTCTTTTGTTGTTTTTATGTTTTTTGTATAAATCTGAATTTCGCCGTTTGTGTTTAATACCTCTTTCCGTGCTTTGTAATTCGTGATAATCTGTTCTGCCAGATCTTTGGGGGTTCTTTCTGTTATATAGGCTTTTGTCCGAGAAGCAAAGAATTTGAAGGTTTCTCCTTCCGGACCTAAAAGATCAGGTACGAAATTCTCTGTACATTCTTTTTTTATTATATTTATGACTTTCGAATAAACTTCAAGCCTTTTTGACCCGATTGACAGAAGTAACCTTTTTGCCAGACTTCCCTCTGATATGTTTACGATGTTGTCAATTATTTCTTTTTTATCTTGTTGGAATTTTTTAAGAGCAGGTTTATTCTTAATTTCGATTACCAATATGATAATTCCTAATTGGTTTTCGTTCGCTTCAATTCTAATTCCGGATTCATAAGATATATTCCAGCCTTTTCCGTGGATTGTTCCGAGAATAGCCGTAGAAAATCCCGGCCAGTCCTTACCAATTATTCCCATAGAGAAGAAGACAGGGAAAGAAGGATTTTTGGGGATACTGCTTTTATAAATTTGGAGCCCTGAAGAATTTGTTTCCCATTTACGAATTAATGTTTCAACCAGTTTTTTTTCTTCTTTCAGTGGAAAAAAATCACGGGTTTTTTCGTAATTATATTTTTTCATTAGTGAGTCATTGCATAAATATATATGTTTATGCCCATTTTTAAAGCTTTTTCCCTTAGTTCTTCAGGGTCTTTATACACAGAAGGAGACGCCCATCCGTCAGAGATATTACTGTTATATGTATAAAAGAGTGCCAGCCTTCCTTTTAAAAATAACCCATAACCTTTCGGAGCTCCTTTATAATGTTCGTGTATTTTCGGTAAACCTTCGCCTAATTCATAGAATACTTTATAGATTTCGTGATCGGTCGGTATTTGTACTAATTCGTGCTTTGGGAAGGCTTTGTTTAGTTCTTCTCGAAAATGTTTATCCATACCATAGTCGTCGTCAACATAAATGAAACCCCCGTTCCAGAGATAATTTTTTAAATTTTGCAATTCAGATTTTGAGAACTCTATTTTTCCGTGCCCAGTAATAAAGAGAAACGGGTAAGAGTATATTTCGGAATCGCTTAAGGATAAAACTATTTCCTTTTCTGGTATTTTGAGGTCGGTCTTTGTGTTTATTGCCTTTGTAAGATTTGGAATGATGTCCGGATCGTTGTACCAGTCTCCGCCCGAGTATCTAACCCTTACTATTGAGGGATTTATTAGGGAAAGAATAAAAAGAAAAATCATCTCATCCTCGAGGATGATAAGAGCTTAATATTTCTCTAAGATAATTTCTGTCAACGTGTGTATATATTTGAGTGGTAGAAATATCGGAGTGCCCTAAAAGGAGTTGGACTGTTCGTAAGGAGGCTCCTCGCTCGAGGAGGTGGGTCGCGAAGGAATGTCTAAGTGTATGTGGTGTGCAGTTTTTTGTTATTCCGCTCTTGAGAAGATATTCCCGGAAACGTTTCCACAGACCCATCCTGGAAAGTTTATTACCTCTTCTTGTAAGGAAGAGAAAAGCGGATTTTTTTTTGTCAAGACCAGGTCGCTCCTCTGTTATATATTTAATAAGGGCTTTTTTTGCTTTACTCCCAAGAGGGATTATTCTTTCTTTGCTTCCCTTTCCTTTGACACGGATGAAATCTTCCTTTAGAAAAATGTCTTCTCTTCGAATATTAAGAAGTTCGGAAACTCTTAAACCGCAACCGTAGAGTAATTCTAAAATTGCCTTGTCCCTCATAGAATATTTGAAATCGCCGTTTACGCTTTCGATTAATTTTGTGACTTCATCAGCAGATAAAAATTTAGGTAGTCTTTTTTCCATTCTCGGAGATTGAATGTTATTCATTGGGGTCGCTTCTATCAGTCCTTCTCCCAAGTGGAAGAGAAAAAACATTCTCAAAGATGATGTTTTCCTTGCCACAGTTGAAGTAGAAAAATTTGAACCATGTAAGCTGTGAAGGTAATTTTTAATATCTTCTCTATTTACATCTTTAATATTTTTTTTTGTGTTTTCTAAAAATGAAAGCACATCTCTTTTGTAGCTTTCTACAGTGTTACCGGATAGACCTCTTTCTGCCTGCAGGTAATAAATAAAATCTTTGACAAGATTTTCGGTACTATTCATTTAATTCAAAAGATAAGAGCTCCCAAACTACTGAGTCAGCCGGTACCTCTTTTTTTATAAGACCTATGTTTGGTGCAAACCATTCATATTCAACTGTAGAGTCGCCGTCTTCAACGACTGTTCTTTTTAAGTGATACACATTTTCATAATTTTCCGAATTTAAAACTATTGAAGTGTGTATGACCGAATCAACTGATATGAGAAAAACTTTTTCGAGTGTCTGCTCCCTATGAACTGAGGAAAGGTTAAATTCTCTTTCCCAGTTTTCGCCCTCGATAGGGGGCAGTAGAAGATATGGTTCATAGACTATTCCGAAATCTACTCTTTCTCCTTCGTAAGTTGTAAATAGTCGCCTGAATCTTTTTACCATACCTAATTTTCTTTCAAATTGATAAATTTCACCACCTACATCAACTAAGAATAGGCTGTCTCCTTGTGTTACCTCAATATCTTTTACTTCAATCGTGATTTGATAATTATTATCTCCTTTTACATCGAATACCCACTCATTTCCTCTTTTTAAGGGGAAATAATCCGAAGTCATTCTCGTGGAAAAGGAATTCTTACATCCTAAAACCAATACCAAAATCAAGGAAGTCAATACCAATTTTTTCATTAAAAGCCTCTCTTAAGGAAAATCCAATTTGAAAAGTTGAACTTTCTGTTGAAAACAAATATGCGAAACGGACTATAAAAAGTGGAGAGAAGCCGCTTTCAGAAGCATCTTCCCTTGTCCTTGTAACTTTTGTTATTCCTATTTCCGGTAGAATCGAGAATTTTTGCCCGAGAAGTAGTTCTTTACCCAAAAATATTCCGTAAAGCCTCACTTCATAGTCGCTTCTGGTATAGTATGAAGCAACAAGATCGTAATTAACTTTATATTTATCGCCAATCATCACGGAAAATCCGGAAGGAGTGTCTATTGCGGCAGCACCCTGTGGAACCGAAGAACTTACGAATAAGTTAAAGGCAACGAGCAAAATTATATTCATATCTGAATATTAAAAAACTATTTAAATTTGTCAACAGTTAAAAAACATTTACCACAGAGAACACAGAGATATTCCGCTATCGGCTGTCCGCCGTCCGCTTTCCGCATAAAATATTTTAAAAGAAAAAAATGAGGGTTCTAAGGTGTAAAGCGGTTAGCCGTAAGAATGCGGTGAGCGATGAATGTTTTACAATTTGACTATTTTTTAATTTAACCATTTAACTAATCCGCAGGATTATGGGGTCTTGACTTTTTGTCTTTTTATCTTTAGAATAGAAAAAAGGAGGAGATCAATGTTTGGACCCATTGGATGGCCCGAAATAATAGGAATATTGATTATTGCCCTTTTATTGTTCGGAGCAAAAAGATTACCTGAAATAGGTAGGTCTATGGGAAAAGCGATAAGAGAATTCAAAAAATCTTTTAAAGATGTAACAGACGAATTGGATAATGATGAGTTGAGTTCCTCTGAGGAAAAAGAAAAAAAGTAACTTTATTTAAATTAGGAAATAATAGTTTTTTCCGGTATCATGAATTTCAAAATATGTGATTCGCACTGTCATCTTCAGGACAGGAGATTCAGAGGCGAAGTAGAAAAAGTTATCCGTGACGCAAAAGAGTCCGGTGTGGAAAAGATACTGGTTCCCGGGTGGGATCTACGCTCAAGTAAAGAAGCGGTAGCTATTTCGGAAAAGTTTGATAATGTTTATGCTGCCTGTGGGGTTCATCCTCATGACGCGAAGTTTTACAACAACAGTATTGAGAGAGAAATAATAAAGCTGTCCAGAAGTAAGGATGTGGTAAGCATAGGCGAAATAGGTCTTGATTATTATCGGGACCTCTCTCCGAGAAATGTACAAAAAGATGTGTTCAAAAGACAGCTCAAGATAGCAGAAGAGAATAACCTTCCTGTAATTATACATACCAGGGATTCAATTGAAGATACGATAGAAATAGTTTCAAACTTTAACTGTAAGGGTGTTTTTCACGCTTTTGATTATGCTAAGAGTTTTGCCATGAAAATTATAGAAATGGGTTTTTTTATAGGGGTTGGTGGAGTCGTTACATACCTTAACAGTAAGATATTTTCTTCTATAAAAGAAATTCCGCTTGCTTCCGTTTTAGTTGAGACTGATGCCCCATATTTAACGCCTCATCCACAGAGGGGAAAGAGAAATGAGCCTGCATATACGACTTATGTGGTTAAAAAAATAGCAGAGTTAAAGGCAAAAACCTTTGCAGAAGTAGCGGAGAAAACGTACAACAATACAAAAAAATTATTCAATATATAGACACTAGGGAATAGCAAGCAGTAAGCAGTTAAAAAAAATTTGTGTTATTCGTGTGATTCGCTGTTGAACCAAGCTATTTGCCTTTCGCTTTTAGCCTTTGGCTAAAAAGACAAAAAAATAAACTTTGTGTACTTTGTGGTTCAATTTCGTTTTTTCCTTTGCGGTCTTTGCGTCTCTGCGGTTTGCTTTTAAAAAAAGCCTTGACAAATGCGAAAAAAGCCATATTATCTTTGTATAGCAAAGGACTTTGAAAGGAGGTTTAAAATGATGGATAAAAAAGAAGCAGAAAAAAGTTTTAAAGAGATAAAAAGACATCTGAGAGAAACAGAAGAAGAGTTAAGGAAGATGGGGAAATGCGCTGTAGATATTCATTTTCTATGGGGAGTTCTTGCGCTTGTAGGTATTGTTTTGACTAATTTTTTTCGTAATCAGGAGTTGTATAATTTTATTTGGCTTAGCTGGATTTGTATTATAGGCGTTTGTGCGTTTTTCGCTTACAGGATTGCGAAAAAAATTGCCATGATGACCGGCATAACGTCTTTTGCGGCTAAGCTGACAGGTATGGTCTGGGTTGGAATTACTATAAGTATTATCTTGGCGATGTTTATTGTGTGGTTTTCCGGATATACTCATTATTTGGAGAGTTTTATTGCTTTGCTTATAGGTGTTGGGTTTTTTGTGGAGGCTTTCGTTTCGTGGAGAGAGTTTATTATTGCGGCTGTCCTTTGCTGGATAAGTGCTATTATTGATGGTTTATTTCCGGATGTTAGTATTTTAGTTTTTTCATTTTTTATTTTCGTAACTATGATTATTCCGGAAATTATCATTAAAATCAGCCCAAGAGAGTTTTAAATGGAAGGTTTTAATCCTGCGGAAGTAAATAAATTGATCCATGCGCCTATAAGGCTTGGAATTATGACTATTTTGAATTCGGTCACTAAAGTAAATTTTATTTATTTGAGAAAAAAGCTTGACGTTACAGATGGAAATCTCAGCAGTCACATGGAGAAATTAGAGGAAGCCGGTTATGTGAGCGTAAAAAAAACGTTCTTAGATAAAAAACCGAATACAATTTATAGAATAACCGAAAAAGGGAAAAAGGCTTTCAGGGGTTATCTGGAACATTTGGAAAAGATACTTAAAGGAAGCGAAGATTAAAATAAGTAAGTTCTGTATTATCTTTTTCTTACCTTTAATACTAAGGGGTGGTACAATTATTGAAGGAAGGGTGGCGAGTGAGGCAGGAGTGGTTCTGGAAGGGGCAAATGTGTTTTTGGAAGGAACGCTCGATGGTGCCTCCTCGGATAAGGATGGTAATTTCAGGTTTGTAACAGAGGAAACCGGAGAGTATAATCTGCAGGTAAGAATGATTGGGTATGGGGAATTCAGAAAAGAGGTTTTTCTTGAAGGTAAAACCATAAGGATAGAAGCAAGCTTAAAAGAAGAAACTCTTAAAGGCAAAGGTATAATTGTTAGAGCTTCTTCTTTTTCAACTGGTGAGGAAAGCGGTGTTACTCTAACACCGCTAGAGGTAGTTATGACTCCCGGAGCGGCGGCTGATATTTGCTGGGCTATTAAATCTTTTCCCGGAGTTCAGCAGGTGGAAGAAGGTGCTGGTTTGTTTGTCAGGGGAGGAGAGGTTACTGAAACTAAGTTTCTGCTTGACGGGGGGAATGTTTATCATCCTTATAGGTATGAATCCCCGACAGGTGGTTTTTTCGGAACCTTTAGTCCTTTTCTTTTAAAAGGTACTTATTTTTCTTCTGGAGGTTTTGGGGCCGAACACGGTAATGCTTTGTCAGGAATTCTGTCAATGGAAAGTTTGGATTTGCCTTCAGAAAGAGTAATAAGCTTGGGCATGGGGCTTGCGAATCTCTCGGCAGGTGGAGCAATTCCCCTGGGAGATAATTTAGGAATAAACTTCTCAGGAAACCAAAGCAATACAAAACCGCTTTTTGATTTTAATAATGTTGAAGATGACTTCACGGAGTACCCTTTCTCTTACGATCTAAACCTGAATCTTGCGTGGAGGTATTCTGAAAAGGGACGGGCTAAAATTTTCTTCTTTAAAGAAAAGGATAATGTTGGTGTTTCTCTTCAGGATCCTACCTGGGAAGGAAATTATTACGGAACAGAGACCAGCGATCTTTACAATTTGCTAATAGATCATGCTCTATCTGATAATACTTTTTTCAAATTTAATTTGTCCCGTACTGATTTCGCAAAGGAAACGGAAATAACTGCCGGTGATGAATATATTCTCGATTTGAATGAAACGGATGAAATTAACCAGGCAAAAGTTTTGCTGGAGAAAAAAACATTTATGTTTTTAAAATTCGGATGCTGTCTTGAGCAAAGGAAGAGTTATTTTGAGGGTTTTGTGCCTTCTCTGGAAGATACTTTAGATCCTTCGGTTCCAAGTAATTACTACGATAGAGAATACAAAAGTTATTTGAGTTCAGTTTTTTTGGAAGAGACATCCTTCTTTCCTTATAATTTATCTCTGACTTCCGGTATAAGGTTTGATCGGGATTCGAAAAGCAAAAAAAATGCTTTTGATCCGAGGTTATCTTTATCCTGGAAGACTACAGATGAAATTACTCTATCTATTGCTACGGGAACTTTCCACCAGTTTTATGAGCCCTGGAGATATGACCCGGATTACGGAAATCCTGAGTTGGATCCCAGGGACGCGAGACATTATATAATTTCCGGAACATGGAAGAATGATGGGGGAATGTTAAGGGTTGAAGGTTATTACAAGGATTACGAAAAACTAATGAGAGAAGATGATTCACTAAATTTTCTTTCTTCCGGGTTTGGTTACGCGAAGGGAGTCGATTTCTTTCTAAAGAAGAGTTTTGAAAAGATCGAGGGAAGAATTTCTTATTCGTATCTGAAATCGGAAAGAAATTGGCAAGATTATCCGGGTCTTTTTTCGCCTGATTTTGATATCACTCATAATTTAACCGCTATTTTAAATATTAGCCCAATGCGGATTTTTTCTATAGGGGCAAAATATTTGTATGCGACTGGAAAACCTTTTACTCCGTTAGGTAGGGATTTCCGTTCGGCGCGTCTTCCCTCGTATTGGATACTTGACCTTAGCGCGTCTTATTTGCATTCTTTCTTCAATAATAATCTAACTGTGTTTTATTTTGCGGTTAACAACGTGACGAACAGGAATAACATTTTGGGTTACTACAATGGCGATGAGAATGAGCCGATCGAGAGTTCCTATGGTCGTCTCTATTACTTCGGCGTATCTTTTCAAATGTAAAGGAGGTTAAAATGAAAAGAATTTTATTGTTATTGCTTATCACTTTAACAACTATTGGTATAAGAGCAGAAGAAAAGGCAGCTGTAGATAGTCATATACTCACGGTTAAAGCCCTGCAGCAGGAAGCCGTTAATAAAGGAGATGTGGAAAAATTCAAAGAAATTTCTTCAAAACTGGAACGTCTTTCCACTTTTGGAGATAAAGAATGGCTGGTCAATTATTATCTTGCTTTAAATAATTACAGGATCAGTACGATTGCGTATGAAGATAAAGAAATGAGTGAAAAGTATATTGAATCGGCAAAGGAGGCAATTCAAAAATCAATAGAGGGTAAAGATGACTTTGCCGATTCTCATGCGCTTTTTTCATCTATTCTTGGAATAGAATTAGGTTTTAAGCCCCAACTCGGAATGATAAATGGGATGAAATCAGGAAAGGAAATTGAGAAAGCGAAAAAGTTAGATCCCGAAAATCCGAGAGTCTATCTTATTGACGGAACCGGAAAGTTATATACGCCACCTATGTTCGGTGGTGGGGTAGATAAGGCGATCGCGCTTTTTGAGAAAGCTGCGGAATTGTTTGCCAAAGAAAAAGATAGAGGGATCTACCCCGATTGGGGTAAAGATGAAGTATATGTATTTTTGGGTAATGCCTATAAAGAGAAGAAAGACGATTCTACCGCAACCGAATTTTACAGGAAAGCTCTGGAGGTCAATCCGGACTTCGGTTGGGCTAAACATCTTCTTGAGGAAAGCGATCGAAACCAGAGCGAAGCTCAGGATTAGTTTTATTACGGGGTAAATTCTTTCGGAACTTTTCTACCTTTTATTCTGTCATAAAAGATAAACGCTGTACTTATTTTAATTTAATCAAAGGGAGGAAAAATTAAATGTTTTTGTGTTCTTTTTATTTGATGTTGCTTGTTGGTAAATATAATGTCTTGACCGGTGAGATTTACGATGCCGCGACTAAAGAACCATTGCAGATGGTTAATATAGTTATAGTCGGAACTGAAACGGGAACGGTAACTGATGATAAAGGTTATTACAGTCTAATAATGTCTGATTCCCTGGGTGAATTTCGGGTTAGATATTCTATGATGGGTTACGGGCAGGTAGTAAAGGATATAAAATTTTCCGGGAAAGATTATTTGAGCGTTGATATTGCGATGAAAATGGAACCATTAAAATTACAGGGTATACTGGTATCGGCGAAGAAGAAAAAATTTAGAAGCTCGGCTTCCATAACTCCCTCTTCATTATCGCAAGAGGACTTAATGATGCTGCCCTCGTTTGTTGAAGGAGATTTAATGCGAACTCTTGAAGCTCTTCCCGGGGTTACAAAATCTTCCGATTTTTCGCCTTCCATTTCAGTGAGGGGTGGAGGTCCTGAGCAAAACATGGTTCTAATAGATGATGTTCCCCTATTAAATCCTTTCCATCTTTTTGGTATAGTATCCGCGTTTAATTCAAATGCGATAAAGAATGCTGAATTATATACAAGCGGGATACCAATCAAGCATGATGCGTCGTTATCTTCTGTTCTTGATATAAGGACAAAAGGTGTGGGTAGAGAAACAGAAGGAATTTCGGGTGTTGCCTCTCTGAGTGCTTTATCGGGTGGGTTAACATTGGGTAGCAAAATTCCTTCAATAAACAGTAATTTTCTTCTATCGGTCAGGAGAACCTATGCGGATAAGCTTCTTGCTCTTTTTGATTACGACCTTCCGTATTACTTTTATGATGGCTATTTACATTGGGAAACAGATATAAATGATAATTGGTCTTTAGTTCTGAGTGGCTATACCGGTAAAGATTTTCTGGATATCAGGTATGAGGATGATGAGTCGATAAGGCTGATAGCTTTTGATTGGGGTAATAAAGTCGCGGCTCTAAATTTATTCCATTCGAACACCGAGGATGATTTATTTCATATATTTGCAGGATATAGTAACTATGATTTTTACCTTAGGGTTTTGGATACTATTTTCTCGACAGATGGTAATATCAATGTCGGCACTATCGGAGCAGAATATACAAGAAAATTTAAAGGGAACGAAATTACAGTCGGATTGGACGATTGTTACCGCCCTTTCGACTATAGTATTAACTTTCAAATGGGTTTTGGATATTCGTATAAGGATATATGGAGTAATAGAGCTTCTATATATGTTGAAGACAAATTTAAGTTATCTAATAATTTTCTTCTTTTGGGTGGGGTTTCTCTTACTCATTATTATTCCGAGAGGGAGGAATTTGGTGTTACAAATTCAGATTTTTTGGGAGCTTACAGGTTATCGGCAAAATATTTCCTTGATGACTGGCGGGCTGTAACGTTTTCCTTCGGTAACTTTCATCAGTATATTGTTCCTGGAAGGTCTGGAATGGAAGAGGAAGGTGAGGGAGTGGATATCCCGATTTATTATTGGTGGGTTCCTCTTGGAGGTGAATACGATCCTGAGGAAGCGCATCACTTTAATCTTGGATTTGAGGGCTGGTTGAGAGAAGATCTATATTTTTCTTTAGAGGGATATTATAGAAAATATAATCGCTTGCTGAGAATGAGAAGTCTCGATGAAATTGAATTGAGTCCTGAACAGGAATATTTTGATTTTATGTTAGAGGCTGGAAGTGGAAAAGCTTACGGTCTTGATTTCCTTTTGAAAAAAGAAATTGGTAATTTAAGGGGTTGGGTAAGCTATTCTTTTCTTAGAAGTGATGTCGCTTTCGGAGATGAAATATATCCTGCCGATTGGGATAGAACTCATAATCTTCATTTAACTCTTCTTGCTTTATTAGGAAAGAGATACGAGGCTGGAGTTCAATTTGGTTTTTGTACTGGTAATCCGTACACGACTGATCTTGCACGTTTCCTTCACAGATGGGAAGTTATAACGTATGGTGAAGACAGAGCTTCGTGGAGAGAATTAGAAGGGGAGAAAAACCATGTTAGGTACCCACCTTATGTTCGTTTAGATGTTAGTTTAGGCAGATCTTTTCATTTTGGAAACAACGAATTGGATATGAAACTCAGTGTATACAACGTATTGAATTCTAAGAATGTTTTTATGTATTACTACGATTACGGTCAAGAGCCGCCTATTAAAGAACCATTTAATATGCTGCCTATAATCCCATCGATTGAATTTATTTACAAGTTTTAGGAGGCCCGTGATGAAAAGACTTATATTTATGTTTTCTTTTTCTGTGTTATTTTTGATTTCCTGCAGTACAACTGAAGTTCCTTTCGAACATAGATATGTCATTAACCTTGTTTTAAAACCGGATATGAAATTTCAGAGGGCTTTTGTTGACTCTACATATAGATTGGATGTTCCAGTTGATCTTTATCATACCGGGATGTCAGGGGCCGAAATTCTTCTTATAGATGAAAACTCGGATACTTTCGGATATAGCGAGTCTGATACTTTAAGGGGGCTTTATTACAGTAATGATTCTTTCTGTGTAGAATATGGGATGAAGTATTTAGTAAATGTATCTGTTGAGGGAGAAGTGATATCAAGAGAAGTTCAGGTTCCCGATTCTGTAAATATACTCTCGCCGCAGCATCTTGATATGGTTTATTTAAACAATCCACCTCTGTTAATTTGGAATAGCTGTGAAGATTGTTTTGAAAACACGTATATGATAGTTCCCTACATTACAGGAGAAGCTCATAAAACCGATAGTTTTACCTATGCTTTAATTCCTGATACCTCTTTTGATATTTTTTCTATCTGGCCGATATTTTGGGAGACAGATACAATGTTTACGATTTCAGTAGAAGCAATAGATTCAAATGTATGCAGTTATTTAAAATCCAACTCAGAATACGATGAACTCAAAGAGGGAAATACTATTGGTTTGATAGGTGCGATTACTTTTGATACGGTGGCAGTCTGGATTACAGAGTAATTTAAAAATCAAATATTAAAATGTAAAAATACAAATTAAAGTTCAAAAATTAAAAAAAGAGAAACAACGAATCACACAAATAACACGAATGAAAAAACAGATTTAATTTTTATGTTAAAAAACGAACGTTCTTAATTTATTTGTGCAATTTGTGCTATTTGTTTTTGAAAAATGGGTGGTGGTGTGAAAAACAATAAAATTCTTTTTTGTTCTCTGTGGTCAATTCTTTTATTTTCCTCTTATCATTGGGACAAATCTTACCGGTACTATACTTTCTTCTGATATACCCGAGGAATCTTTTGTTATAAGAAGTAGTTCCTGAAAATAAGAACCTACCGGTATAACCATTCTTCCACCGGTAGCGAGTTGCTCCAGGAGTAAAGGAGGTACCTCTTTCGGGGCGCAGGTTACGATGATCCCGTCAAAAGGAGAATGCTCTTTCCATCCTTTATATCCGTCGCCGGCTTTAACGACAACATTTTTATGTCCGAGTTGTTCTAATCTTTCTTTTGCGGAAGCAGCAAGTTCCGGAATTATTTCGATTGTGAAAACAGAATCGGCAAGAAGGGAAAGTACAGCTGCCTGGTATCCTGAGCCAGTTCCCACTTCGAGGATTTTGTGATTTTTCTTTACCTCTAAAAGTTCCGTCATAAGTGCAACTATGTATGGTTGAGAAATTGTCTGTTCGCATCCTATTGGTAAGGGATGGTCTTCATATGCAAATCCTTTAAGCTTTTCGGGAACAAAGAGATGTCTTTTAACAGTTAACATAGCATCTATAACCAGGGAATCACTTATTCCTCTTGCTATTATTTGTTCTTCCACCATTCTTTCCCGCAAAAGAATGTAGTCATTACTTACGTTTTTTGTAGCGGAAATAAAAAAGACAAGGAAAAAAATCATTTTAATCTGCAATTATATGCCTACCATTAATGGGTTGTGTTGGGCTTCGCGTACTCTGCGTCTCTGCGGTGAGATTAGTTTTTTCGTGTGTTTTTTAACACAACTTAAAAGGTGTGGAGGGGTTTCGTGTATTTGGCGTGTTTCGTGGTTTAAAAAATAATAAAAAATCTTGAGTAATCTGTGTAATCTCGTGGTTTCTTTTATATTATTCATATTCCGAAAGTTTTTGTATCCTTTTCAGCATGTTGGGATGAGTGCTCAAAGCCTCAAGCAATCTATCGGAGAACTTCAGTTCTATTTTTTCAGAACGCAAATATTGAAGCTCGTCGGGGTCTATCGTTCCGCTTCTATCAAGGTCTATCGCTGCGAGTTCTCTGATCTCTTTATTTGCCCTTGAAGGGTCATTGACAAAGAAAGCTTTTAATCCCTCGACGTCTTTTATCGCTTGTTTGTTAGTTTTAGCCGAACCATAAACAAGTTTATAAAGAGCCGAAGCGAGCGCGGAAGGTTGATTCCCCAGGTCCACAGAACCTTTGTCTGCAAAGTATTCTCGTATTCGAGAAGCATAAAGGACGAGAAGATTTGTTATAAAATAGAATAACAAAGCGGAAATACCTATGAGCGCTGTGTAGGCTGCTCCTTCTCCTCTTCTTCGCCCCACACTTCCAAAGAAAAGAAAATGCCACGCGATTCTGTACATGAGCATGGGTATTACGGACAGTAAAGTTATAGTCAACACATCTCTGTTTACTATATGTGTTATTTCATGTCCGAGTACTGCTTTAAGTTCATTTTTGTCCAATAAATTTAATATACCCTGCGTTACGCACACTCTTCCGTCTCTTCGGCTTTTCCCGAAAGCGAACGCGTTTGGAAGATTTACTTGCGAAATCCCGACTTTTGGTTTTGGTATTCCGGCATTTCTGGCTAACTCTTCTATCATCTGATGTAACTGGGGATATTCGGATTCATCTACATATTTAACTCTCATAGACCATTCGACGATTTTTGGACCAATAAGGTATTGAATCAGCATGAAGGCAAATGCCAGGACTAGATAGAAGTAAAAGTTTTTAATTCCCATGGCTGTACCTATTACGGTGACGACCGCGTAGACGATACCGAATAAGGTAGCTACGAGTAAAAACATTCTTAATTTTAAACCAAACATATTTCTCCTTTTGTGATTTTTTTAAACAATTAAAACATTTATTCTCACACAGAGCCACAAAGAACACAGAGTTTTTTGTTTTACTCTTTATATTGAATATAATTATATGTATTTAGAAATCAAGATGTATTTCTGGTCTATTTATTTCTGGGTCTTTGAATTTAATTTATTTATCTTTAATTACTATAAAAACTCTTAATCCACCCAGGTCTTTCGGGTATTTTCCCGCTTTCAAGCATTTCTCTCCATTTTTCATCGGTAAGCCGGTCGTTCATCGGATGTTTAAATTCATAGTAAGAGAGTACTGGTCCCACGGCGAGAACTATATCCTCAGAAGGTCTTTTGTAAGCGACAACAATATAGTCTAAATAGCCGGATGCTTCTTCAAGACATTTTTTTGTATTTATATCGGTATGAACATCCGCAATTATGGTGGTTTTTAATCCTGCGTCCTCTATATCTCCGATTGAGTTTTTTAATTTTTCGGCGAGACTTCCCAGGAAAACATTATCTTCTTCGCTTAAGGGTTTATTTTCAATTTGTTTCTTGCATATAGTGTAGAGTTTTTCCAGCAGACTGATTAAATATGATAATCTCTTATTCGATGATGGTGTAAGAGCGTTCAGGTCATTTAATCCCTCATAAGCCATTTTTGAAGTGGTTAGAATGTTTTTGTAGAACTCCGGTAACGGTTCTAAGAGTCCTTTTGGAGGTGGGGGAGGTGGGGTATATGAAGTTATCCCAACGTGCACTGGCGTGTAACTTTGTTTTGCGTATAGAATAGTATTGTGTCTTAAGGCGGACCAGGAAGCGAGGACGGTATTTAATTGTCTGTCGAGCCATGCGTCAGTCTGCTGATAAGTCTGGTATCCGTTTTTCCTTTCGCGGTTAAGAGTTTTAAGCGCGTATAACCACGACCAGTATAGATTACGATTCCAATCTTCATCTGTAAGCGTCGAGAACTCCGCTCTCAGATCTTTTAGCTGTTCATAGTATTTTGGGTATTCATCATCTGTGCAATCTTTGATGTGTTTTTCTGCTCTAAAACTACCGAAAACACTGAAAACATCCAGACCTCGAGGGAATCCTCTAATGGAATAATATAAATCGGGTTGGATTCGCTCATCGGGAATGTAAACAACTGTAAATCTTTCAGGTATTTTTTCAGGGACAGTTCCAACCGCGGGAGAAACAAGTTGACTTAATATATAAGAGTCCGGTATATAACGCTGTCCCATGAAGCGGAGTCCCATAGTTTTTGTAAGTATGGAATCCAATTGTTCTACGGAAGCTAATTCGTGCCCTTCTATATTTCCGGGATCGATCCCGGTGCCTCCTGTTCCTGAAAAAATCGCGGGAGGAGTCAGTTTTGAAAGTTTTAAAAGAAATTGCGCGAATTTTTTCTCGTCTTCCAACTCTCTTGTTGTGAATTCGCTTCCGAAGACTTCCCTTAGAGATTTCCTGTAATCATAAATTGTCAAATCGTCTGAGAAACCGGAGTAAAATGCGGAAACCGCATAAATTCTATCCCATACCATAGATACGCTTCTTCCGTCTTTCAGTTTCAACTTGCCGGAATTAATTGAAATTAAAGAGGCCTGTAGAGTTTGAATTTTCGCCGTTTCTCTGTCGGTTAAAGCTTTTGCAGGAGGGCTTACGGGTCCGAATTTTTCGTGTCCTTTCATTAGGAAGATCATCCGCCCGTACCACATCATTCCCCGGAAGTATTTTTTTAGTTCTTCACTTCTTGTGTAATGGCCTCGCGGCTTATACTGGCTGTAATCTTCGGGAATTCTGAATAGAGCATTTTCTCTGGCGGTCTCGTAATCGGGCAGTCCTTCGTGTTTTTCTATCTTTTCTGTTTCCCATTCCACCCATTTTTTAACGTAACGTGGAGGGGAAAAGTCAGGGTTAAGCAATTTCATGGCTACCGAGAAATAGGCAACGTTTCTCTTAGCCGCTTCTTTTAGTTCTCCGCTAAGCGTTTTATAATCTTCCTTTGATGCTTTTAGAAATTGTTCTGTTGTGGCTAAAATATCGGGATAAAAATTTTCTTCTTCGATTTCTTTTAATGTTTCGTCGAATAAGATGTGAAAGAGATGAAGAGGTGTATCTGCAGTTACGTAAATAGGAATATTTTCTTCAATCAGGTTTTTATAAAAGCTGGTTATATCGTCGGTTACACCTTTACTTATAACCACAAAACCATTTTTTTTAAGAAGGTCTTTTTGTTCCGATTTTTTTAAATATTTCTTTGAAACGGAAGAGAAATTAGTAATTTTGTCTAAGTTCAGAGGAAGAGAATAAGCAGGCATGTCGATTTCGAAATCTTCCTTTATGGGTACGTAATATTTTAGAAAGGCACTGCTTAAATCCTGCTCTTTAGATATCGGTTGGAGCTGGATAGTTTCCGACCTTGAAGATGCACAATTTAAGAAGTTGAACAAAACGTTTAATGATATAAAAAATCCAAAAAAATTACTTTTTAATAATCGCATGAAATTCCTCCTTTATTATCACTGTAAATTTATTAGTGGGAAATGTCAAGCCCCCCGCGGATTCTCAGAAATCAGTTAACCTGTCTAATTTTTGTTATAACAAACCCGCAGACCAACTGATTTAAAATCTGCGTTCATTTGCGTCCGATTTTGTTGGTAATCTTTCTTCTTTTTTATTATGCAGAGAATAAAATTTGATAAATCCAGTAAAAACCCCTTGACAATTTTAACGAAATCTATTACATTATCTAACGATTCAACCATTTTGATGAAAACAGGAAAAATTTATTATTTTTAACAAAAACAGCCCAAAAAGGAGGTTTGTTTATGAAGACTAATAGGTTGAAAATTTTACTCGTCTTTTCCGCGCTGCTTATGTTTTCGTTTTCAGGCGAGTTAGCCGCCCAGGATTTGCTCACTTTAACTTGTTTGAATCCTACGGTTAGTGTTGAAGGAGATACTTCTGAAGTGTTAACTGCAACGTTACAAGATGGAGGTCTACCTGTTGAGGGAGAGACGATTTATTTTTGGGTTTCAGAGCAAGATTTGGGGTATGTAAGTCCCACCAGTGGCGCAACAAATAGCTATGGCCGGACATCAACAACATATTACGCATATAAGACCGCAGGAACCGATACGGTTGTGGCATATTGGACAGATATGGTGGGAGAAAGAGCTGAGTTATACGATACACTTATTATCACGATAAATGCTGGTAATCCATATTCAGTAAACGTCTTTCCTGAAGATACCACGGTTGTTGTTACGGAAGATGCGACAATAATTGCAAGGATAATGGATGCTTTTGGTAACAAGGTTAACGCGACGGACCCGGCTCAGGTTTCCTTTACAAGATCCGGAAAAGGAACTGTTGGGTCTTCTTCAGTAAATGCTGATTTTAACATCGAGATGGCATAC
>Ga0307437_1001227_pt1 | contig 17600 bp, 14 predicted proteins | sample SalMarWE160390MG_FD_202146 | JGI IMG/M metagenome (GOLD analysis project Ga0307437, IMG submission 202146) | Salt marsh sediment microbial communities from the Plum Island Ecosystem LTER, Massachusetts, United States - WE1603-90 | ecosystem: Environmental > Aquatic > Marine > Intertidal zone >...
CGCAACCGGCAGGTCACCTGTCTCCCTTGATAAGTTTTTGCCACGACCGAGTCTCCCAGTTAGATCGGTTCTTACATAATACTACACCATCAGCCCCTATTTGTCCAGAGCCAGGTGGTTATCAGAGGGCCAGGCGCTAACAGATATGGAAAGAGCCCCCGCTAATAACATTGACAACTGTCAGCCAACCGTCTATATTTTAACCCACCACACCCGAATAATCAGAGGTAAGAGAAAAGGATTGAAGATAGCACTGGTATCCCCCTACGATTTCGCTTACCCCGGTGGCGTGGTTAATCACATCTCGGCGCTGGAGCGTGAGTTTATCAAAATGGGCCATGAGGTCAAGATAATCGCTCCTGCATCTAAAGGTGCCACCTCCGACGACAGGCTTATCTGCCTGGGCAGAGCCTGGCCCACCCCCAGCAGCGGCTCGGTGGCCCGCATAACCCTTACCCCCTGGATATCGTCCAAGGTAAAACCGGTCCTCGAACGCGAAAAGTTCGACGTCATCCACCTTCACGAACCGCTGGTCCCGATGCTATGCACTACCGTGCTGCGTCTATCCCGCGCCGCCAATATAGGTACCTTCCATGCTATGGACAGCCGCGGCTACAGCCAGTGGAAGCTCTTTACTATGCTTTTCTTAAAGAAATGGTTTCGCAAGCTCGACGGCAGAATCGCCGTCTCCAAGCCCGCCAGGGAGTTCATCAGCGGGCACTTCCCCGAAGACTATACGATTATCCCCAACGGCGTTGACCTGGAGCATTTTTCTCCCCAGGTGCCGCCGATTGATAAGTTCCACGACGGCAAGATAAATATAGTGTTCGTCAGCCGACTGGAGAAAAGAAAGGGGGTAAACTACCTGCTGGGCGCTTATAAGAAGGTAAGGAAAGAGATTGGTAACTGTCGGCTTATCCTCGTTGGGCCCAGCACCCGATGGAGCCGACAGTACGAAAAGCAGGTGAAAAGGAGGGGCTGGAAGGATATCGTCTTTGCGGGCTATGTATCCCAGGAAGACTTACCCCGATACTACCAGACGGCGGACATCGTCTGCTCGCCGGCTACGGGCAGGGAGAGCTTTGGTCTCATCCTGCTGGAGGCGATGGCGATGGGCAAGCCCATCGTTGCCTCCAATATAGACGGCTATGCCAGCGTAGCCACTCACGGCGTCGAAGCCCTGATGGTGCCGCCGAAAAATAAGCGTATGCTGGCTCAAGCCCTGATTTCGCTGGCCAACGACGCCCAGCTGCGGCAGGAAATGGGAGCCAGGGGTAAAATCAAGGCCGCCGAATACGGGTGGGAGCGTATTGCCCAGCGGGTGATGGACTACTATAAAGCAGTCTTAAAGCAGCGCTCGCCGGAAGAGCCGCTTCCCGAAGCCAGTTTGCGACCTTAACAGCCCTAAAATTGATAAAAGATTCTTTATAGACCCTCTAACGGAGGATAAACGGGTGTCCTACTTCTTGGGGCTGGATATCGGCTCGGTAAATGTCAAGCTTTGCTTAATTGACGATGATGGCAAGGTCGCCAAGCTCGATATCGAGAAAATCACCGCCAACGCCAGGTCGGCGGTCAATTCGCTGCTGGGCAGGCTGGGCGACCTCTCCGAAATCGTCGCCGTCGGCGTTTCCGGCTCCGGCAAAGCCGTTATCCCCGAAGAGTTCCACTGGGGCGAGTACAGCAGCTCCCTGGCCATTGCCTCCGGGCTGCTCAGCCGCCACCCTGACGCCAAGACCATTATTCAGATCGGGGGGCAAAGCTCCTTTGTCATCGGGCTTGAGGACGGGCTAAAAAAGCCCTGGAAGGTGGCCTCCAACCCGCTCTGCGCCGCCGGCACCGGCCGATTCGTCGAGCAACAGGCCTATCGGCTCGGCATCAGCATGGACGATTTCGCCCGCCTGGCTCTGCAATGTAAAGACAGGCCGCCGCGCATAGCCGCCCGGTGCAGCGTCTTCGCCAAGAGCGACCTCATTCACCTCCAGCAGAAGGGCGTTTCCATATCGGCTATGCTCTATGCCCTCTGTGAGAGTATCGCCCGCATGGTCGTCTCCCTGCACAAGGGCGCCTTCGAAGAGCCGGTCTATCTCCTCGGCGGCGTCGCCGCCAACGAAGCCATCGTCAAGGCGCTCGGCGAGGTGCTCACCGCCAGAGAGGACCACCCGGTGCGGGTGAACGTTCCCAAAAACAGCCTGCATATCGAGGCGCTGGGAGCGGCTCTACTTTCAAGGGACCGACGTTCATCGGTTAGCCTCTTGCCGGAAACAGATTCCCTCCAGAGCTACTTCGAAATGGCCAAGCTGGAAGAAACCCCCGTCCCCGAGAGCCCGACCGGTCTGGCGATTAAGCAGCCGTGCTCGGGCTATCTGGGCATAGATGTCGGCTCCACCAGCACCAAGGCGGTCATTCTCGACGAGTCGGGCAAAAAGGTTATCGCCAAAAACTACCTGATGACGGCGGGGCGGCCCATCGATGCCGTCAAGCAGGTATTCCAGAACCTGCTCGCCGACGGCGCCGCCAGGGTCACCGTGGCCGGGGTGGGTGTTACCGGTTCCGGCCGATACCTGGTCGGCGGATTTGTCGGCGCCGACCTGATTAAGAATGAAATCACGGCCCAGACCAGGGCCGCCGCCGAAATAGACCCCGAGGCGGATATCATCGAGATAGGCGGCCAAGACTCCAAGCTGGTCATCAAGAGGAACGGCGTCGTGGTCGATTACCAGATGAACAAAGCCTGCGCCGCCGGCACGGGGAGCTTTATCGACGAGCTGGCCGAGATGCTGGGCGTGCGGGTAACCAACGGCGAATTCGCCCGGCTGGCCTTCACCGCGCCGCATACCATCGACCTGGGCACAAGGTGTGCCGCTTTCATGGGGCAGTCGGTCGCCCTGGCCCAGCAGGAGGGCGTACCGCTGCCGGTGATTACCGCCAGTCTCTCCCACTCCATCGCCAAGAACTATCTATCCAAGGTATTAGGCAACCGAAAGCTCGGCAGCAAGGTTGTTCTCACCGGCGCCGTCTTTTATAACGAGGCCATTGTCGCCGCTTTCCGCGAGCAACTCGAGGATAAGACCCTAGTCGTGTCTGAGCACCGTGAAGTCAGCGGCGCTATCGGTGCCGCGCTGCTGGTAAAAGAAGCCACAGGCAAGAAGAAGTCAAAGTTCAAGGGCTTACAGAAACTAATCGACAGCGAGTGCAAGCTGACCACCTTCGTCTGTAAGGGCTGCGATAACAACTGCACCATCACCCGGATGAGGCTGGTCGGTGAGAAGCCGACCTTCTACGGCAGCCGCTGCGACCGCTATGACAGCGCCCTGACCCAGGAAAAAAGAGAGAACTTCTTCGACCAGCGGGAAAAAATGCTGCTCAAGGAGTTCGATGAGGAGACGGGCACCGGGCCTGTAGTCGGTATCCCCAGGGCGCTTCTGGTATATGACTTCGCCCCGCTGCTTATCGGCTTTCTGAATGCGCTTGACGTGCGGGTTGTCATCTCAAGCAAGACCACCAAGGAAATCATGGAGCGGTCGGTGGAGCTGGCCTACAGTGATAGCTGTTTCCCGATGAAGCTGGTGCATGGCCACATCGACGCTCTTAAAGATAAAGTTGACTATATCCTCTATCCCTGCGGCATCAGGCTGGGCTTAAAAGAAAGCGATGAGAGCCAGCAATACGCCTGCCCCCTGGTCCAGGCATCGCCGTTTATCGCGCGCACCGTGCTGGACTTGAGTGATAAGCTGCTCTCCCCGTTGCTCGACCTCAGCCTCGGCGAAGGCGAGCTGATAAAAAACCTGGCCGAGACCGCCGCCACGATGGGTTTCAGCCACCGTCAGGGTAAGAAGGCAGCTCTGGCCGGCATTGCCGCCCAGCAGAGATTCGAGGCAGAGCTTCCCGAGATCGGCTCTAAATTACTCCAGCAGCTCGGTGAAAGTGAACAGCTGGGCGTAGTCCTGCTGGCGCGCTCTTACATGTCTCAGGACTCCGGGGCTAATCTGGGTATCGCCGAGAAGCTGGCGCAGCTCGGTGTGGTGCCGATTCCGCTGGATTTCCTCCCCTTAGATACGGTCAACCCGAAGGAATTCTCAGACCGGCCCTACTGGTCCTACGAGGGAAAGTTCATCGCCGCAGCCAAGATTATCGCTCAAGACCCCCGTATTTACGGCCTGGCGCTGACCAACTTCGGCTGCGGCCCCAACTCTTTCATACTTAAACTGGTGGAAGATATCATGAGCGGCAAGCCCATGGGACAACTGGAAATAGATGAGCACGCCGCCGAGGCGGGGCTGGTTACGCGCCTCGAAGCCTTTGTCGATACTATCACCAGCTATGCCCGCGCCGCTAAAGAGCACAAGGTCTCCGCCGGGGAGATACGCCGCTACGCCCCGCCCATCATCAGCGACCAGAAAACTTTAGTCCTGCCCTACATGGCGCCCTTTGTGGAGGTTCTTGGCACCATAATGGCAAGCTGTGGCGGCCGGGTTATCGTGCTGCCCGAGCCCGACGAGCGCAGTCTTTTCTACAGCAACCAGTTAACATCGGGCACAGAATGCCTGCCCTATCGTGTCACCCTGGGCGACTTCCTGAAATTCTTTTACCAGAACCCCGACCGCGTAAATGATGTGGAGCTGGCGATGGTAAGCTCGTACGGGCCCTGTCGTCTGGGCAAGTATGCTCTGGAACAGAGCACGGCTTTGAGAAAGGCCGGCTTTGACGTTCCTATGCTCACCACAGTGTCGAACAACGCCTACCGCGATATAGATTTCGGGCCTGATTTCCAGCGTCTTGCCATGCGAGGCATTTTTGCCGTTGATTGCCTGGACAGGCTCGTATGGCGTACCCGCCCCTACGAAAAGGAGAAAGGGCTAGCCGACAGGTTATACAGCGAGCATCTGAAAGAGATTAACGATAGCATCCGCCGAAAAGAGGACTTTACCAGCGTTATAAAGCAGGCGACCAGCGCCTTCAAGTCGGCTATCGACCCCAGCCTGCCCCGGAGACCGCTGGTTGGTATCAACGGCGAGATATACCTGCGCTCCAACCGATTCAGCAACAACAATCTGGTTAAAGTCTGTGAAGCGGCCGGGCTGGAGGTCACCGTATCTTCAACAGGCGAGTGGATAAAGTACGCCTCTTATCGGCACCTCGAAGATAGCGTCAGATTTAGAAGAATCAAAAAACTATTGAATAGCTTTATCAAGAATCGCATCGTAGAGAATAGTGAACACCAACTGCTTAACCACCTTAAGCCTTTGTCGGACGAGCCTGAGCCTTCAATAAAACAGATACTATCCAAGGCGGAGTCTTACCTGTCGCCGCGGTGCGGCAGCGAGGCAGTGCTCAGCATCGGTTCCGGAGTGGAGTGGCTGGATAACCCCCGCTTTGCCGGCGTCATATCGGTCATGCCTCACGGCTGTATGCCCGGGGGAATCGTAGCGGCGATGGCGGAGAAGCTCAGCCAGACCCACCACAAGCCCTGGATAAGCCTCACCTACGACGGCATCCTGGAAACCAACAACCTGACCCGAATCAACAACTTCGCCGAGGTAATCAGGTTCTGCAGCCAGTAGTTTTGTGCTAAAGTAAAAGCGTGCCCCGCCGATATGACCGACCGGCGCTAAGGAGATGCAATATGCCAAGATTGTTCATGAAGAGGACAAAACAAAATGTGGGTCTTATCCCAGGGACCCTTGTCCATGTAGGGGAGAGGAAGATTGAAAAGGTAAGGATTAGAATCATTGATTACGATGAGACGCAGCTTGAAGAGAAGGAAGCAAAAACAGTTGAAGAATGTTTTCCCTTTAAAGACAAACCTACCATCACCTGGATAAACATAGATGGCCTCCATGATGTGGAGGTGATAGAAAAAATCGGAAAACAATTTGGGCTGCATCCCCTCGTATTAGAAGACATTGTTAATACAGGGCAACGTCCGAAATTAGAAGATTTGGGGAACCACATCTTTGTTGTTTTGAAGATGCTCTACTATGATAAGGAGAAGCATGAGTTAGAAGCAGAACAGGTTAGCTTGATAATCGGGGGAAATTTTGTTATTTCGTTTCAGGAGCGTGTAGGCGACATTTTCGAGCCTGTAAGAGAGAGAATCAGAAAAAGCAAGGGTCGCGTCAGAAAATCAGCGGCTGATTACCTTGCCTACACTTTAATTGATAGTATCGTTGATAACTATTTCGTAATTCTGGAACAGCTTGGAGAAAAGATAGAGGATACAGAGCAGGAGTTGGCAACAGATCCAACTATAGAGACATTGCAGACTATCCGTGTCTTTAAGAAAGAGATGATATTCCTGCGAAAGTCCATCTGGCCTCTGAGGGAAGTGGTCAATTCATTGGAACGGGGTGAGTTATCGCCTATTCATAAATCTACTGGTATCTATCTCAGAGATGTTTATGACCATACCATCCAGATTATAGATACTGTGGAAAGTTATAGGGACATGCTTTCTGGCATGCTAGATGTTTATCTTTCCAGCATCAGCAACAAAATGAACGAAGTGATGAAGGTTTTAACCATCTTCGCTGCCATATTTATACCACTTACTTTTGTTGCTGGCATCTACGGCATGAATTTCGGCTTCATGCCGGAGCTTGGATGGCACTGGGGTTACTTTGCCGTTTTGCTGGTAATGGCTGTTATTGCTGCCTCATTGCTGGTCTATTTCAAAAGAAAAAAGTGGTTATAAACCTAGTACGAGTTTAGTTCAGGTAGTTGTTAAGAGGTGATGATTCGCCAGTGCCAGCTGCAGGATATCGAGCGGTTATACTTTATCATAAACGAAGCCGCCCGAGCCTACGAAGGGGCTATACCCAACGACTGCTACCCTCAACCCTATATGCCCATGAGCGAACTGGAGCAGGAGCTAAAGCGGGTGACCTTCTTCGGCTGGGAGGTAGACGGTGAGCTGGTGGGGATTATGGGGCTGGAACCGATTAAAGACACCACCCTCATCCGCCACGCCTATGTTTTGACTAAGTGGCAGCGACAGGGAATAAGCTCTAAGCTCCTGGAATACACCAAGACACTGGTTAATACCCCCCGCCTCCTGGTGGGCACCTGGGCCGACGCCACCTGGGCGATTGACTTTTATGAGAAGCACGGCTTTGAGCTGCAGCCCGATAAGGACGAGCTGCTGAAAACCTACTGGGACATTCCCCAGCGCCAGATTGATACCTCGGTGGTGCTTGGGGTGGCGGTGGGCTAGACCAGCGTCACCGGCATTAGCTTATTGGCCAAGTCCTTATCGCTCTTGGCAAATACCCTGATGTAGTTATCGGTGAGCCCCGACCAGACGCCGCAGGTCTGCTTCTCCCAGAGCACCGTCACCGTCTTGCCCAAAAACTTTTTCCTGAAGTTGCGTATGCCCGCCCTGCCCAGAGCCCGCATCTTGCGGCTCCGCTCCTGTTTAGTCTTATCCTCCACCCTGTCGGGCATAGCCTCGGCTTTAGTCCCCGGGCGCGGTGAGTAAGGAAAAACATGAATACGGGCAAAGCGCGTCTGTTTAGCGAAATTATAGCTCTCCTGGAACTCGGCCTCGGTCTCGCCGGGAAAACCGACGATAACATCGGTGGTGATAGCGGCTTCGGGCACAGCCTCCCTGATTAGCGCCACCGCCCGTTTATAGTCAGTAGTGGTGTAGCGCCTGCTCATTCTTTTGAGCACGGCGTCGCTGCCGCTCTGCAGCGAGAGGTGAAAGTGGCGGCACAGCCTTTCGTCAGCCCACAGCCCGATAAGCTCAGTTGTAATCTCCTGCGGCTGGAGGGAAGAAAGCCTTAATCGGGCGACCCCGGTCTCTTTCAAAATGCGCTCAAGCAGTCCGCCTAAACTAACCCCCTGGTGATTATAGGCGCCGATTTCGGTACCGGTGAGCACTACCTCTTTATCGCCATCGGCAACACGTTCGTTGAGCTCGGCGAGAACCTGGTCAACGGGAACGCTTCTCTCTCTCCCCCTGACTAAGGGTACGATACAAAAAGAGCAGAAGTTATTACAGCCGTCCTGCACCTTGACGAAGGCGCGGGTCCTGAAATTGGCGTTAGCCGAAGGCGCCGCGGAGGGGCGGCTCAGGTAGTCCGATTCTTCGAGTATGGACACCAGGTTCGGCTTCTGGCTGTTGTCTAGGACGAGGTCGACGCCATCGAGCCGGGCCAAATCCTGGCGAGCACGCTCCACGTAGCAGCCGACAGCCACCACCAGGGCATCGGGGTTGCGGCGGCGGGCTTGACTTAAAAGCTTGCGGCACTTGCCATCGGCAACATGGGTAACAGTGCAGGTATTAAGGATATAGACGTCAGCCCCGTTATCCGCCGCTACCAGCCGATAGCCCGCTTTAGCAAACTGCCGGGCGAAAAGCTGGCTCTCAGCCTGATTGAGCTTACAGCCCACCGTATCTAAGGTAATACTGGGCGCTTCCGAACTTTTAACCATTTGTATAAAAATTATATGGCGAGATTCGCCACTGGTCAAATATAAGCTTTCCTTGCAGATAAGTCGAATTTATGGTAAAAATAGCTAATCAAAAACTTTCCTCCCTTTCAATGTTATGTCAACTTTAGATAGCAGGGTCGTAGTTACCGGTATGGGGGTCATCTGCCCCCTCGGTCTTAATGTCACCGAAAGCTGGGAAGCGCTTGCCGACGGCAGGTCCGGGGTAGACCGCATTACCCTATTCGATACCGAGGGCTTTGAGACCAAGATTGCCGGCGAGGTAAAGGGCTTCGAGCCCACTAATTACATGAACCCCAAGGATGCCCGCCGCAATGACCGCTTTTCGCAAATGGCGGTAGCCGCCAGCCTTGAGGCAACCAAACAGGCAAACTTAAAGATAGACGATACCAACAAATACGATATCGGCGTCATAATCGGCAGCGGCATCGGCGGCCTGACCACCCTGTTCGAACAGACCAAGGTCTTACTGGAGAGAGGAGCCGACAGGGTAAGTCCCTTTCTCATCCCGATGATGATGCCCAACATAGCTTCCGCACAGGCATCCATCGTGCTGGGAGCCAGGGGGCCTAACCTGTGCACCACTTCGGCTTGCTCCAGCGGCTCGGACGCCGTCGGCACCGCCTACGAGACTATAAAGCGCGGCGACGCTAAAGCGATGATAGCCGGCGGCAGCGAGGCCATAATAAACCCCGTAGGCATCAGCGCCTTCAACGCCCTGAAGGCTATTTCGACACGAAACGACGAGCCGCAATTAGCTTCCCGTCCCTTTGATGCCGAGCGCGACGGCTTTGTCATCGGCGAGGGGGCTAGCGTCCTCATCCTGGAAAGCCTTGACTACGCTAAAGAACGGGGGGCTAAGATACTGGCTGAGATGCTGGCCTACGGAACCAGCGCCGATGCCTATCACATTACGGCCCCACTTGAGACTGGTGAGGGCGCGGCTATGGCGGTGCAGCGGGCACTGGACAAAGCCGGAATCAAGCCCGATGAAATCGACTATATCAACGCCCACGGCACCTCCACCCAGCTCAATGATAAGATGGAGACCAAGGCAATAAAGAGGGTATTCGGCGACCGCGCCTACAAGGTCCCGGTAAGCTCCACCAAGTCGATGACGGGACACATGGTGGGTAGCGCCGGCGCCGTCGAGGCGGCGATATGTATTATGGCTATCCAGAACGACTTAATACCGCCGACGATAAACCTCACCCACCCCGACCCCGAGTGCGACCTGGACTATGTGCCCAATACCGCCCGCCAGGCTAAGGTCAGCACCGCCCTTTCCAACTCCTTCGGCTTCGGCGGCCATAACTCAGTCCTTATCTTCCGAGAGTACTCCGAGGCATGAATTGAATCGCTACCGCTGGAACATTTTGCCTCCAGCGCCAGAAGAGCGTCTGGCGGCAACCAGCGGTTTTTCCCCCCTGATAGCCCAGCTTCTCTATAATCGCGGGATTACCGAGCCTGCCCAGTTAGAAGCCTTCATCAGCGGCGATAAGCGCCTGGCGGGCGACCCCTCCCAACTCCCCGATATCGAGCCGGCGATAGCCCGGATTTACCGGGCGCTGCTTTCCGGGGAAACAATCGCCGTCTACGGCGACTTTGATGCCGATGGCATCACCGGCACTGCTATACTCGTCCAAGGGCTAGAGAGCCTGGGGGCGAAAGCCGTCCCCTACATACCCCACCGCCTCACCGAGGGCTACGGGCTCAATATAACCGCCCTGGAGAACCTTCACAAGCAGGGCGTTAGCCTGGTTATCACCGTCGACTGCGGGATTACCGCCCTGGCTGAGGTCAAGCGGGCTAACCGGCTGGGGCTGGATACAATCATCACCGACCACCACTCCACCCTGCCCGAAATGCCGCCCGCCGTCGCCACCATAAACCCCAAGCGGGCTGATTCCAGCTATGCCTTTTCCGAGCTGACGGGCGCCGGGGTTGCCCTCAAGCTGCTCCAGGCCCTATTCCAAAACCTGGGTAAAGAAGAACGACTGGGCGAGCTGATGGACCTGGCCGCTATAGGAACGATAGCCGATATGGCGCCTCTATCCGGGGAGAACCGCTACCTGGTTAAAGAGGGGCTGAAGCTGATGAATACCGCCCCCCGCCTTGGGCTGGGGGAGATTATATCCCAGGCAGGCTTGACCCAGGGCAGCCTTAGCGCCGAGAGCATCTCCTGGACTATTGCCCCCCGCCTGAATGCGGCTGGCAGGCTAGCCCACGCCATGACCAGTTATAAACTCTTGATGACCGAATCGCCCCAGGAGGCGCGCGACCTGGCTATCTGGCTGGAGGAGAAGAATACCGAGCGTCAGAAGCTAACCACCAAGGTCTTAGCCATAGCCAGAGAGCAGATAGTGGCTCAGGGTATTTCACCCCTGCTGGTCGCCGCCGACAAGGACTACCCTCTCGGCATTGCCGGGCTGATAGCCGGCAGGCTGGCCGAGGAATTCTACCGCCCCGCTATCGTTGTCCGCACTGGCGAAACGGTGAGCAGCGGCAGCGGTCGCAGTATCCCCGAGTTTAACATCATAAAGGCGCTAACCCAGTGCCGTAATCTCCTGTCTCATTTCGGCGGTCATTCCCAAGCAGCCGGCTTCACCCTGCCCACCGAGAACCTGCCCCGCCTCCAGGAACACCTCGCCCGGTTGGCTGCCGAACAGCTTGCTGACGCCGACCTTCGCCCCCAGCTGAATATCGATGCCGAGGTCGCCCTGCCTGACTTGAGCGGTGACACCTTCAATACCATTCAACAGCTAGCCCCCTTCGGCCGGGGTAACCCTTCACCCACCTTCCTCAGCCACCGGACGGAGGCGGTCAACTGCCGCACCATGGGCAACGGCGCTCAGCACCTGAGGCTGAAACTAAGGCAGGGGGGCACGGTCTGGGACGGGGTGGGCTTTCGCCTGGGCGGCTACCTGGCCGAGATATCCCCCCGGCTCGATATCGTCTATAACCTGGAGATAGACCACTGGGGGGGTAAGGAGAGGCTCAGGCTTAATATAGTCGACTTCGCCCCATCTGAATAGCATCCAGAACACTCCCTTTAGAGACCAAAAGCCTGCCTGCGTACTACTGGTATTGACATTTGCTTTACAAATAAATTATGTATGGTATAATACGAATAGTGGTTTAAGGTTCAGGTTATCACAAACAGAGTTAAACCTAAATAGCTTTACTCAGGTATTGGATGACCGCAACTCTAGCCAACTAATAACAAGAGAGGAGGTCATTCAATGAGTTTTGAGGACAAGCAACTCACCTGCTCCGACTGTGGAGCCGAGTTTACCTTCAGCGCCGAGGAACAAGAGTTCTTCCAATCCAAGGGCTACACCAACGAGCCCAAGCGCTGTCCCGCCTGCCGCGAAGCCAGGAAAGCACAACGCTACGGTAATGATAGCTACGGCTACAGGTCCCGGCGTCAGATGTTCCCGGCGGTATGCGCCGAGTGCGGTAAGGAAACCGAAGTCCCGTTCGAGCCTAGAGAAGGCAGACCGGTATACTGTAGCGAGTGCTACAGTAAGATTAGAACGAACCGATAAGGTTAGTTTGACCAAAAACATACATAGGCCGGGGAATACCTGGCCTATGTATGTTGATAGAGTGAGTTGATTTATTATGCCATTGAAAGTATCCAGACGTGAAGGCGAAACCGAAGACTCCCTGTTGAGGCGCTTCCAGAGGATGGTGCAGATGGACGGCGTCCTGAGGGAGGCAAAGTCACGTCGTCATTTCGTATCCAAGAGAGAAGCGGCGCGCCTGAAAGCAAAGAAGAACGCCCGGCGCAGGCGACTGGGCAAGTAATACCCCCCCATTCCCCCCACCAGAACAGCCACCCACTTTACCTATACTTACCTCTATTTACCTAACTCTAGTTACCACACTTGACAAATTATGACCAACCTACCCATCACTAAGCAGGACTCGGGGTCTTCACCCAGCGCGTCCGCCAGATGAGTATCGTGATAACGATAATCAATATGATTATGCCTATCACCTGAGCCTGATGTAAGCCGAAGAGGAAGGACGTCCCATCTCGCAGGAAACCAACACCCACTCGCCAAGCGGAATATGCGCCCAGGTAGATGAGAAACAGAGAGCCATCGGGCTGAAACCTCTTCCTTAATGGGAACAATACGCCGAAGGCTATGAGCAGAAATACAATCTCGTAAACCTGGGTGGGGTGGAGGGCTACCCCCAGAGGGGCATAGCTCTCCGGATGGGTATAGACCACGGACCAGGGCAGCCAGGACGGTGCTTCGGCACCATAGCAGCAGCCATTTATAGTGCAGCCTACCCTGCCCACAGCCTGAGCCAGCAGTACGCCCGGTGCCACCAAATCCATGACGTAACCGAAGCGGAAACGGCTGAACTTGCTGTAAATCCAGATAGCCAGAACCGCGCCCAAAATAGCCCCATAGATAGTAAGACCGGAGAAGCCGATTATCTGCCCCGGGTTAGCGCTATAGTAGTCCCACAGGTCGATAACGTGGAGAATCCGGGAGAAGATTATCCCCGCGGGAATACCCACCAGGGCGGCGGTAAAGAGAGTATCGTAAGAAACCTTAGCCCCTTTCTTAATCTCCCAGAACACCCACAGCACCACCACCATCACCGCCAGGGCAACCATAACGCCATACCACCTGACGCTGAGCGACCCTATGGTAAAGGCTATCGGGCTTATACTTATGGTAATCAAACTCTACCTCCAATCATCAGGAACATAATGCCCGAACAAAGCTCTCGGCGTCAAAGGGAGCCATGTCTTCCATGCCGTCGCCAACGCCGACGAACCGGATGGGTATCTTCAGTTCATCGCAGATAGCCAGCACTATGCCCCCCTTAGCCGTGCCGTCCAGCTTGGCTAGAAAGATGCCGGTTACCCCCACCGCCTCGGTGAAGTGCCGGGCTTGGGTCAGGCCGTTCTGGCCGGTGGTGGCGTCGAGCACCAGTATTACTTCGTGGGGGGCGGTATCGTCCACCTTAGCCGCCACCCGCCTAATCTTTTTCAGCTCCTCCATCAGGTTAAACTTGGTGTGCAGCCGTCCCGCGGTGTCGATAATCACCTCGTCGGCGTTGCGGCTGCGCGCCGCCTCCAGGGCGTCGAAGACCACCGCCCCGGCATCCCCACCCGGCTGGTGAGCGACCACGTCGACGCCGATATCTCCGGCCAGCTTTTTGAGCTGGTCGATAGCCGCCACCCGGAAGGTATCCGCCGCCACCAGAATAACCTTTCCCCCCTCTTTCTTAGCTTTATAGGCCAGCTTGGCGATAGAGGTGGTCTTGCCGCTGCCGTTAACGCCCACCGCCATAACCACCTTGGGCGGTGATTGAGGAGCCAACGGCTGGAAATCGATATCAAGTATTTTGACCATCTCCTGCTGCAGGGCCTCGCGCAACGCCGAGCCTTCAGTGAATTTCTCCTCTTTGGCTCTCTGTTTTACCCTTTCCAGCAGTTTTTCGGTGGTGCCAAAGCCGACGTCGGCGGAGATAAGCAACTCCTCTAATTCCGCCCAGACCGCCTCATCAACGGCGGCGCGGTCGAAGAGGTGCATCGCCCGCTTGAACCAGCTATCGCGGCTGGGCTTTAAGGCTTTTTCGATATCGGCCAATCTTATCCCCTTTATCCCCTTCCCCTTGCAAGGGGAACTAATTTTATGAGAGGGACTCCGTCCCTCTTGGACTCCCTTTACTTTCCCAGCAACCCCTCCAGTAATACCTGGGCTGCCTTTTTATCCAGGGGCTTATTATTATTGCCACACTTGGGCGACTGAACGCAACTGGGGCAGCCGTCCTCGCAGGGGCACTCCTCGATTGCCTTCAGTGTAGTTTGCCATAATTCCTCCACCAGGTCAAAACCCTTCTCGGCAATGCCGATGCCGCCGGGATAGGCATCGTAGATAAATATCTGGGGCCGGCCCGTATCGGGGTGGAGGGGGGTGGAAACGCCGCCGATATCGTTGCGGTCGCAGAGGGCGAACATGGGCAGAATGGCGATGGCGGCGTGCTCGACGGCGTGCAGCCCGCCGGCGAAATCAAGCCCGACATCATCCTCATCCACCTGCTTCACCGTCTTCGGGGGCAGGTCGAACCAGAGGGCGATGGTGGGGAAGTGCTGCGGGGGGAGGTCGAGGGGCTCTTCCCCAATGACCTCCTCGGTGAACTGCGCCTTCTTCTTGAAGCCGACCACCCGCGTGGTGACCTCGACCTCGCCCAGATAGACTTTAGTGCCACGGCAATCTTTATCCTTAATTACTCTGGTGATACTAAGGTCGGTAAGCTCTTTATCCTGGGTATAGTAGTTGACCTCGACGGGCTTGGCGTAGGCGGTGCGCGCCGAAAGGTCGAGCTCCTCGACGAGGTAGGATTCCCCCTGGTGCAGGTAGATGGCGCCGGGAAAGATAAAAAACAGAGCTGTGCTGGAATCGATAGTTTCTATGAGAGCGCCGCTGGAGCTGTCGATAATGGCGTAGTTTTCCCCGAAAGCGGCGCGGATATTGACGCCCTGGGCGGGGTAGGCAATCGATGGCACAACATGCCATCTGCCCTTAAGCTCCCGCAGCAGCCCCTGCTCCTCTAACTCGTTCCTCTCCGGGACTAAAGCCGAGCCGAAGAATTCCTCATCCAGGCTGGTCAGGGGCAGCTCCCAGGCAGCGCAGAGCAGGTGGGCGCGCAGGATGTAGGGGTTATCGGGGTTGACCAGCGCGTTCTCGAAGCTCTTGCCGAAAAAGGATTCGGGGTGGCGCATAAAATACTGGTCGAGGGGGTTATCCAACCCGATGAGAAAGCTCAAAGACTTTTCCTTACTCCGCCCGCTTCTACCCGCCTGCTGCCAGGTGCTGGCGATGCTCCCCGGATAGCCGGTGAGCACGGTAGCCTCCAGGTCGCCGATGTCTATGCCCAATTCTAAAGCCGTGGTCGCCACCACACCGGTAAGCTGGCCGCTGAAAAGCTCCCGCTCTATCTTACGCCTGTCCTCGGGGAGATAGCCCGCCCGGTAGGGCTTGATTTTCTTAGCCAGCGCGGAGTCGATTTCCGCCAGCTTGCGCCGCGTGTAGTTATAGATAACCTCGGTCAGCTGTCGGGTGCGGACGAAGGTCAGGGTGCGGATATCCTGGCTTACCAGCTCGGCGAAAAGACTGGACGCCTCGCCGTTAGCGCTACGGCGGACGCTCCGCGCCGTATCTATAAGAGGCGGATTCCAGAAGACGAATTCCTTGCCGCCGTGGGGTGAGCCGTCGTTATCGACCACGCTAAAGGGCAGGCCCAACAGCTTTTCGGCGTGCTCGCCGGGGTTGGCGATAGTCGCCGAGCAGCAGATGAACTGGGGGTTGGAGCCATAGAAACGGCAGAGCCGCCGCAGGCGGCGGAGCACGTCAGCCACATGGGAGCCGAAGACGCCGCGGTAGCTATGGGCTTCGTCCACCACCACATACCTCAGGCGGCGCAGCAGCCTCGACCACTGCTGGTGGTTGGGCAGTATGCCCACGTGGAGCATATCTGGGTTGGTCAGTATCAGCCGCGCCCGCCTTCTTATATCCCCCCGCTCCGCCTTGGGGGTATCGCCGTCGAAGGTGGCGAAATCCCCCACAGACAAAAGTTTGGGGTGGAAAAGCTCCCATAAAGTTCGCAGCTGGTCCTGAGCCAGGGCTTTGGTCGGGAAGAGGTAAAGGGCGCAACTGCCCCGCTCGGTCAGGATTGCCTCCATAACGGGGGCGTTATAGCAAAGGGTTTTGCCGCTGGCTGAGGAAGTAGCCACCATCACGTTCTGGCCCTGGCGGGCATGGTTTATGGCTTGAGCTTGATGACTATAGAAGGGTAATAATCCGTGCTTACTGAGACAGCCCTCAAGAGCGGCTTCCAGGGGACTGGCTAATTCGGCGCATTTCGCTTGGCGGCGCGGGATAGGCTCCTGATGAGCTATCTGACCGCTATAAGCGGGTTGAGCGGTGAGATGATGCAGAAAGGCAGAGGTGTCCATTAAAACCCCGGTCAGAAAACAGGCAGGATCTCGATCTCGTAGTCCAGTATCTCTAGCTCAAAACGACCGTTAGCGATAAAATCCACCGCCTTGGAGAGGACTTCGTTGGTATATCTTTTGTTATTGCTGACGCAGCAAATGCCCAAAGTCGCCCGCTGCCAGAGGTCGTTATCGTCCACTTCCGCCACGGAGATGTTGAACTTGTTCCTGAGGCGGGTAATGATAGACTTCAATATCTGCCGTTTCCCCTTAAGCGATAGATTCTCCGGGAAGCGGAGACTAACCCGACAGGTACCAACATTCATGGTCTACAGTTGGCAACCAGCTAAAGCGAAGGCTTATCCGCCTTCTCTTTGCTTAGCGTAACACTCTTTGCAATAGACCGGGCGTCCTTCTCTGGGCTCAAAAGGCACGGTGGTTTCGACGCCGCATTCGGCACAGGTTACGGTGAACATCTGCCGCTGTTGATTGGAGTCACCAAAGCGCTCTTTCCGTTTTGCCGCCCGGCACTCCGGACAACGAGAGGGCTCGTTCTGCAAACCGTGAGACTGGTAAAACTCCTGCTCACCGGTGCTGAAAACGAACTCCTGCCCGCAGTCGCGACATACGAGGGTCTTGTCTTCCAGAGCCATTTACTGCCCCTCCTCATATTTTGTTAGTCCCTTGTCTTGGTTGCAGTCTCCTGGCTCTAAAACCCTTTGTCGGACCTATAGCTTGTAATACTATTTACCCCGAGGGTTCTCTGCTACGCAAAGTTCAAGCTGGGAAGCAACACTTAACCAAGGTTCTGACTACAGCCCTAACTATAACTACTATTTTTTGCAAAGTCAAGCAGTCTTAATTTATGCCCATTAAATTTACAGCCGTCACTGGTTGTGCTATAATCGGTTGATTATAAAGGATAGTTCATATCTGCTAAAATAACTGGGAATATAGGGGTTGTAATTTTGGAAAAAGAGAAAAAGACCGAAATCATAAGCAAATTCGGGCTCAGTGAAGGAGATACAGGCTCTACTGAAGTTCAGATAGCCTTGCTCACCGAAAGGATAAACCAGTTGACCGGGCATATGATGGAAAATCGGCATGACTATCACACGCAACGGGGGCTGCTTAAGCTGGTCGGACAGAGAAGAAGGTTACTCGCCTACTTGAGTCGAGA
>Ga0307437_1001228_pt1 | contig 17594 bp, 17 predicted proteins | sample SalMarWE160390MG_FD_202146 | JGI IMG/M metagenome (GOLD analysis project Ga0307437, IMG submission 202146) | Salt marsh sediment microbial communities from the Plum Island Ecosystem LTER, Massachusetts, United States - WE1603-90 | ecosystem: Environmental > Aquatic > Marine > Intertidal zone >...
AAGGCGGCCATTAGCGGCGAGAGCTATGAATTCACCCAGATGTACCCCGGTTTCATCGAGCAGGCCAAAGTCGAAAATAACCAGAAGGCGGAGATTACCTTTATCTACGCCAACAAGGTGGAGAAAGTCCACCACGGTCTCTACCGGAAGGCGCTAGAGCTGCTTGAGGCGGGCAAAGAAGCCAAGGCCGAGCCCTACTTTGTCTGTCCGGTCTGCGGCTATACCGTGGCCGGTGAAGCCCCGGAGAAGTGCCCGGTCTGCGGCACGCCGCGCAAGATGTTCAAGAAGGTGGAGTAGTTTACCCCTTTTTCTGGGCCAGCCACCCCTTAATCACCTCTTCTTCATCGTGGCGGGTGTTTATCTTCCCGTTCAGCTTGGCCTGGTGCAGTAAATCCAGTATCTCCTTTATCTGGGGGCCGGGGGCAATGCCCATCTGGATTAAATCGTCGCCGGTGAGCGATACCTCCACGTCTTTGAGCCGGTTGAGGAAAAGGTGAATGGCCTGGCTGGCCACCGCCGACTGGGTAACCAGTGAGTTAGTCTCCAAAGCCGAGGGGGAGAAATCGCGGAGGAGGTTATAGATGGCGCCGGGTGAGACGCCGGGGGTGGACAGCGAGCGCATCTTGTTCTTGACGGCGATGGTATCCCGGAGGGTTTTAGCCGACAGCTTGGGCAGGTTGAGGCGCGATATAAGTTGTTCGGTTTCATCAATAGTGAGGGGGTAAGCCAGCAGCGCCAGGTAGAGATCGAACGAGGGTGGGGTGGGGGAGCATTCCTGGCGGGCTTTTTCGAAATTTTCCTTCAAGTCCCCGTCACCCTTTAACGATGGGTGCAACGATGCCAGCACCCCCAGTTCGTAAGCGCGGTTAAAGACCTTTTCCGGGTATTTTTCCTTGCATATGCACTCTATCTCATAGCGGATGCGGTCGGCGCTTATAGTTTCCAGCATGGGAATATCCCGCTGGAGCAGGGTCTGGGTTCTTCTCTCCAGGTGGAAGTCCAGCCGCTGCTCGTAGCGCAACGCCCGCCAGATGCGGGTGGCATCATCGGTAAAGCTTTTCTCGTGGAGTATGCGGATACGCTTACTCTGCAGGTCGTCGCGGCCGCCGTGGGGGTCAACCAGCTTGCCGTAGTAGCCGGGGTTGAGGCGGATAGCCATGGCGTTGATGGTGAAATCGCGGCGGGAGAGGTCCTGGTCAATAGAGCTGGGGGTCACCTCGGGCAGGGCTCCGGGCTTCTCATAGGTTTCTGAGCGGGCGGTGGCCAGGTCAACACTCCGGTCGTTCCACTGCAGTGTGGCGGTGTTAAAGCGGGGGTGGGTGGTGATTTTGCCCTTGTTGAGTTTCAGCTGCCGGGCCAGCTCAATAGCGCTGCCCTCCACCACCAGGTCAAGGTCGAAATTGGCCTGTTCCATGAGCAGGTCGCGGACGACACCACCGACCAGGTAGAGCTTCTCCCCGCGGCTGTTGGCCATCTCGCCGGCCACCCACATGAAGTTGACCAGCTCCGGGGGCAGCTGTTTTTCTATTAATTTGCCGAAGTTAATGCGCTTGGACATGTCCTATAAAAATTATAGCACAGTATGTGGCGGGTAAGTAGGGGGAGTTTATAGCGTTTGTTTTTCTACCCACCCTCCCGCCCTAAAAGGTTAGACCTCTTTACCCACACTTTAAAGGGAAGGGATAATCATCTTCCCTTGGGGGAGGGGAAAGGGCTTTAGCCCGCTTCCATTAAGGGTGGCGGGCGGGAAAAGATATAAATGGGGGAGGGGGAAATAGCCCCAAAAAATCATTGTCAGCGGGTTATCCTTTGCTTTATAATGAAACCCGTGAAAGTCGTCTCAATTGTGGGCATGACCGGCGCCGGTAAATCAGAAGTTTCTAAAGTATTTGAGAGGGAAGGTTATACCGTAGTAAGGTTTGGTGACCTGACCGATGAGGAGATGAAGCGGCGGGGCTTAAAGCCCAACGAGGCCAGTGAGCGCCTGGTAAGGGAACAGCTCCGGAGGGAACACGGGGCGGCCGCCTACGCCGAGCTTAACCAGCCCCGGATTGAGCATGCGCTGAAAGGCTCTGACGTGGTCATTGACGGGCTTTATTCCTGGGAGGAATACATCTGCCTTAAATCCTGCTATGTGGATAGTTTTTACCTGGTGGCGGTGTGGTCACCGCCCAAGACCAGGTACGACAGACTGGCCAGCCGGTCGAGCCGGCGCCTGACCCCGGAGGAAGCGGCCAGCCGGGATATAGCCGAGATAGAGAACATCGCCAAGGGCGGGCCTATCGCCATGGCCGATTTCACCATCATTAACGAGTCCTCCCTGGAGGAGCTTAAAAAAGAAGCGGCAAGGATTGTATCTGCGTTAAAATGGAAAAAGTGACCCGCCCTGACGTTGACCAGTATTTCCTGAAGATAGCCTCGGTGGTGGCCGAGCGTTCCACCTGCCGCCGTCACCATGTGGGGGCGGTGGCGGTAAAGAATAAGCACATCCTGGCCACCGGCTATAACGGCGCCGCCGCCGGACTCAAGGACTGCCTTGAGCTGGGCTGCCTCCGGGATGAGATGAATATACCCTCGGGGGAGAGGCACGAAATATGCCGGGGCATCCACGCCGAGCAGAATGTAATCGTGCAGGCCAGCCTCCACGGCGTTAGCCTGGAGGGGAGCACCATCTACTGCACCCATACGCCCTGTGTGCTCTGCGCCAAGATGTTGGTCAACGCCAAGATAGTCCGCTTTGTCAGCTTTGCCAGGTATAACGATGACTCTTTTAAAGAGCTGTTCCTGGAGGCGGGCATAAAGTTCGATATCAAAGAAAGGCCGCCTTCCCAGATAGGCTACCTAGACTAACTATACACTTGACATATGGCGAAAATTGGTGGAATATATGAGCGATGACAGTGCTGCCCGCTAAGGTAATTGTTAACCCCGTGGCCGGGGCTTCTTCCACACGCCGCAAGTGGCCTATCATCAGTAAGCTGCTGAATCATATCGGTCTCCCCTTTGACTTTGAGTATACCGAGGGCGTGGGCCATGCTATAGAGCTGGCCCGCCTTGCCGCCAGCGACGGCTATCGCTACCTGGTGGCGGTGGGTGGGGACGGCACGGTAAACGAGGTGGCCAACGGCATACTCCACTCCACCCACCCCTCCACCACGGCGCTTGGCATCGTCAGCACCGGTACCGGCAGTGATTTTATCCGCTCGGTCGGTATCTCCCGCGACTACGCCACGGCCTGCTCCGCCCTGACCAGTCCCAAACGATTATCTATTGACGTTGGTGTTGTTGAGTACCAGAGTAAAGGGCAGACCCTGGAGCGATATTTTATTAATACCGCCGGAGTCGGCTTTGATGCCGCTGCGGTGCGAGAAACCGAGCGCCTGCCCAAGTACTTCGGCGGCACCATCCCTTATGTGGTCGGGGTGTTGAGGGCCCTACTTACTTATAAGAATAAACCGGTGGTCATCAGGGTGGGGGATGAGGTGGAGAGCTACCGGGTGCTGGATGTGGCCGTGGCCAACGGTGGCTACCTCGGCGGCGGCATGCATATTGCACCTGAGGCTGAGCTGGGCGATAGCCTGCTGGATGTGGTAATCGTAGGGGACATGGGCAAGCTTGAATTTCTCAAAGAGTTCCCCACAGTTTATAAGGGGACTCATATAAATCACCCCAAGGTTACTATGAAAAAAGGAACCGACATCACCATTGAGTCTCCGGAGCCGACTATGGTTTACGCCGATGGCGAACTCCTGGGGGAGTGCCCGGCCTCTTTCCGGGTAGTGCCGGGGGCTTTAAGCCTGGTAGTTTAGGCTACAAGCCAAGTAATCCTTTCCCTCTTCCCAACCCCATTTTTAACCAAACTTTTTCTTTCCCACCCACCCGCCCACAGAGGTTAAACCTCTATCACTTTTGAGATTATTCCCCCAACCCCGCTTTGTTTGGTGTTTTGGGGTATTTTTTTATTTTGGGCGGGGGAAAGGGCTTTAGCCCTACCTTAAGGGTGGCGGGTGGGTTAAGATAAAATTAGGGGGTGGGGCTAGTAACTAATCTATGTTTTCCCCTTGATAAGCGCCCTGATACCCTTTTGTCTTTTGACTCAATTTCATAAAGATAAGCTGGGCGACCCGGGCGTTCTGTTGTAAGCGAAACCCCTGCGAATTATAAACCACCATCAGGGACTGGGAGCGGCCGGAATAGCCGGCATCCCATACCGCTGTGCCTATAGTTACGCCGCAGCGGAGGAGGCTGGAGCGGGGCCTGCCCAAGGCCATGATGTTCTCGGGCAGGTGGACAACCTCGTTGTAGGTAATGATATAGGCGCCGGGGATGAGGTCTATAAAGCCCAGCCCGTCAAAGACCAGCGGCGCCAGGTCGGAGACCAGCCGCTGGCTGTCTTCAACCGCTATCCGGCCCGGTGACTGCAAGAGCGCTATATCACGCAGGGTGAGGTCAACGCCGTTGGGCTGCAGTTGCCTTTCTATATCAACGCAACCTTCGATTAGGGGCGGTTTTTTCTTGAGTAACCGCTGGATTTCCTGCCGGGACAGAACAGCCGTCATCTTTTTTCCCGGACACATTTTAACACATACCTAGACTTAATAGGAATTGACAGGGTGGGTGGGGGTTTTATTATAATGCATCAATTGGCCCGCAAAGGGCGATTAATTTAAGGGGGAATTATGCCGGTAAAAATTGTTACCGATAGCGGCGCCGACCTGCCCACGGAACTGGCTGAGGAGCTGGGGATTGCCGTGGTGCCCGTATACGTGCGTTTTGGCGAAGAGGTCTACCGTGACCGGGTGAGCATCAGCGAGGACGAGTTTTATGAGAGGTTGACACATGACCCTGTCCACCCTAACACTACTCAGCCCGGACCACAGGATTTTCTTGAGGCCTACCAGAAGCTGTCAGCAGACGCCGACGGCATTGTTTCCATCCATATCACCGGTAAACTGAGCGGCACCTATAATTCAGCGCTGATGGCCAAGGATATGCTGGAGACGGGATGCCCTGTTGAAGTGATTGATTCAGAGATGTTGAGCATGAACCTGGGCTTGATAGTTATTGCCGCCGCCGAGATGGCTAAAGCCGGGGAAAGTATGGACAAGATTGTGGAATGGGTAAAACAGGCCATGCCTAAGTCATCTATGCTTTTCCTTCTTGATACCCTGGAATACCTCAGAAGGGGTGGGCGTATCGGTAAGGCGAAGGCACTGCTGGGCTCGGTATTGAACTTAAAGCCGATGCTTACTATAAAAGATGGAGAACTGGTGCCGGCGGGTCAGGCCCGCACCCGGGCTAAGGGTATGGATAAGCTGTTTGACTTTGCCAAAGAGGTAGCCGATATTCAGGATCTGGCTGTTGTGTATAACACCACCCCCGACGAAGCGCAGGCTCTGGTGGAGCGTCTTGGTTCCGTATTTGACAAGGAAAAGATAAGGATAGCCAGGGTAGGGCCAGGACTTGGGGCGCACGCTGGTCCAGGGGCAATGCTTGTAGCCATTAGAGGCAAGTAGCCAGCCGGCGGTATTATTTGCCCCATCTCGCATTTCTTTAACGGCTGTTTCCTGCCGGGATAGAACAGCCGTCATTTTCTCTCCGCGGATTTTAACACATACCTAGACTTAATAGGAGTTGACAGGGCGGGTGGGGGTTTTATTATAATGCATCAGTTGGCCCGGACGGGCAATTAATTTAAGGGGGAATTATGCCGGTAAAAATAGTTACCGATAGCGGCGCCGACCTGCCTGACCAGTTAGCCAAGGAGCTGGGGATTACCGTGGTGCCCATATACGTGCGTTTTGGCGAGGAGGTCTACCGTGACCGGGTGAGCATCAGCGAGGACGAGTTTTATGAGAGGTTGACACATGACCCTGTCCACCCCAGCACTACTCAGCCGGGACCACAGGATTTTCTTGAGGCCTACCAGAAGCTGTCAGCAGACGCCGACGGCATTGTTTCCATACATATCTCCGGTAAACTGAGCGGCACCTGTAATTCAGCGCTGATGGCCAGGGATATGCTGGAGACGGGATGCCCTGTTGAAGTGATTGATTCAGAGACGCTGACTATGAGCCTGGGCTTGATAGTTATTGCCGCCGCCGAGATGGCTAAAGCCGGGGAGAGCATGGACAAGATTGTGGAATGGGTAAAACAGGCTATTCCTAAGACATATTTGTTTGCCCTTCTTGATACCCTGGAATACCTCAAAAAGGGTGGGCGTATCGGTAAGGTGAAGGCACTGCTGGGCGCAGTATTAAGCGTAAAGCCGGTGCTTACTATGAAAGAGGGAGAACTGGTGCCGGCGGGTCAGGCCCGCACCCGGGCTAAGGGTATAGATAAGCTGTTTGACTTTGTGGAAAATGCGGGAAATATTCAGGATCTGGCTATTGTGTATAACACTACACCTGATGAAGCGCAGAACCTGGCTGAGCGTCTTGGTTCCGTGTTTAACACAGAAAAGATAAGGATGGCCAGGCTAGGACCAGGACTTGGGGTGCACGGTGGTCCAGGGGCAATTATTGCCTCCTTTAGAAAAGCATAGCCAGCCGGCGGTATTTTCTCGTTTTCCCTTATATTCTTTAGCGCCGTTTTACGGCGGATTATCCCTTTGCACCCCAAAAAGTGACGCCGCTATCTCTTTGTGCTAAAATGGCGGTTAAATATCTAGCCGGGGGTGCTTAAAATGACTAAATCGGCCTGGGCCTGGACCTGGTTTGGCTTCCTGCTGGCGCTGGATATCGCTATCCCCTGGTATGTTCTTACCAGCGTGGAAAAGGTGAGCGGCGCCTTTCTCTTCTGGACAGTCTGGGCGGCGGTGGCTATCATCAGCGCCTTTATCATCTTATTGAAATGGCGGGGGGTGGAAAAATGAGCGCTACCTTCTGGGTCTGGTTTGGCATTGCCGCTTATATCGCCGTGGGGCTGGGTATCGCCCTGATGGCACGGCGGCAGCTGGGGGTGGGGGTGAGCGAGTTCTTCCTGGCCAACCGCAAGGTCGGCGGCTTTATTTCGGCGTTGACCTACAGCGCCACCACCTACAGCGCCTTCATGATGGTGGGGCTGGCCGGCCTGACCTATCTCACCGGGGTCGGTGCCCTGGGCTTTGAGCTGACCTACCTCTGCGGCATGTTCATGATGGTCTTTTTCCTGCCCCGCTTCTGGCTGGTGGGTAAGAAATACGGTTATATTTCGCCTACGGAGCTTTTGAGCGACCGCTACCAGAATAGGGGGGTGGGGGCGACCACCGCCATATTGGCCCTGGTCTTTCTGGTTCCTTACGGGGCGGTGCAGCTGATGGGCGTTGGCTATCTGATGAACGGCATCAGCGGGGGGGCAATCCCGGTGGTGGCCGGCATTATCATCGCCGTGGTCTGCGCCATCGCCTGGTCAAGCATTGCCGGTCTGCGCTCGGTGGCCTGGACCGACGTCTTCCAGGCGCTGATTATGATTGTTACCTCGGCGGCGGTGCTGGGGGTGGTTATTGCCGCACTGGGCGGCTTTGGCGCCTTTTTCAGCAGGCTGGAAGCGGCCTCGCCGGGTCTATTGACCGTACCGGCAGCCAGCGGGGCCTGGAACATCAACATGTTTATCGGCCTGGCCCTGCCCTGGCTCTTCTTCTTAATATCCAATCCTCAGGTGAGCCAGCGGCTCTTTATCCCCAAGTCGGTTACCGCCATGAAGCAGATGCTGGGCGGCTTCCTCATCTTCGGCTTTATCTATACCCTGATATCGGTATTGTGGGGTTTTGGCGCCACCCTGCTGGTGCCCGGACTGGAGAACGCCGACCTGGCCACGCCGAAACTGCTGTCTCTGACCATGATACCTACCGGTCTGGCTATCGTGGTCATGATTGGTATTACCGCCGCCGCCATCTCCACCATCGATTCCATCTTGCTTACCCTGTCTTCGGTCTGGGCGCGCGATATCCACCGGGGGCTTATCAACCCTAAGGTTTCGGAGAAGGGGGAGCTGAGGGTGGGGCAGTGGGTTATCCCCATTATGGCAATCGTCGCCTTTCTTTTTGCCCTGTGGGTGGCTGAGAAACCGGGGCTGGACTACATGATTGCCCCACTTTCCTCGGCGGCTTCGGCCGGTTTATTGATGGCCGTGCCGGCCATCTTCGGCGCCTTTTTCTGGAAGCGGGCGACGGCGCCGGGGGCTATGGTGAGCTGTATCACCGGTGCTATCGTTGTCCTGGTTCTCCAGCTGACCGGCTGGCGGCCTATGGGCTGGTGGCCGGGGACGTGGGGATTTATCGTCTGCGTTATTCTCTTTATCGGCGTTAGCCTGTCCACCAGGCCGCCTAAAGAGAAGGCGGAGGAGTTTATCGGCTACCTCCGGGAGGCACTGAAGAAGGGCAACTTTATCTAGGCTTGGTTTTGGTTTCCTGCCGCTGGTGCGCTGATAGCATATCGGCCACCAGCTGGGGCAATTGCCGGGTATCAATCGGCTTGGATACGTAGCTGTCACAGCCGGCTTCAAAGGCTTTCTCCATGTCTCCCTTCATGGCGTGGGCGGTGAGGGCAATGATGGGGATGTGGCTGAACTGCGCGGTTTTCCTGAGCCTTTTGGCCACCTCGAGACCGCTCAACTTGGGCAACCGGATATCCATCAGGACCAGGTCGGGGTGGTCTATGGCGGCGATGGCCAGTGCCTCTTCTCCATCTATTGCCTTGAGCAGTAGATAGTTATCTGACTTGAGAATCATTTCAATCAATCTCATGTTCATGGGGTTGTCTTCGACAATTAAAACCTTATACTTCATGGCTATTTACCTCCTTGGAAGATAGTGGCAGGGTAAAGTTGAACCGGCTTCCTTCCTCGTATTGGCTCTCTACCCAGACTCGCCCGCCGTGCTTTTCCACGATTTGTTTTACTACCACCAGCCCCAGCCCGGTGCCGCTGCTGCCTACCCGGGTGGGGGTGGTGTCAAGCTGGCAGAAGGGTTCGAATATCCTCTTCTGGTCTTCCTTCTTGATGCCGATGCCGTTGTCGGTCACGCTGACCCGGCAGTGAGCGCCGTTTTTTACCGCTTGAATCTCAATCTTGCCTCCCTCCGGGGTGAAGCGGGACGAGTTGCTTAGCAGGTTGAAGAAAACCTGCCTTAGTTTGGCTTTATCGGCATGGACGGGGGGCAGGTTTTCTTCTATCCTGATCCTGAGGCCCTGCCGCCTCGGTTTAAGTATAGGCAGCATGGTGTTTTTTAACGACTCTATTACCTCAGGCAAGGCTAACTTGGCCAGTTTGAGTTCCGTCCGGCCCGATTCTATCTTGGAGAGGTCGAGGACCTGGTCGATTAAGCCGAGCAGGTGGCGGCCGCTGTTCAGGGTGTCCTCAAGGCACCGCCGCTGCTTCTTGTTCACCGGCCCTGGCACCTGGTCTAACATCAGTTCGGAGAAACCGATAATAACATTGAGCGGGGTGCGTAGCTCATGGGACATGTTGGCCAGAAATTCTGACTTGAGCTGGCTGGCCTGCTCCACCTCTCTGGTCTTTTCCAGGAGTTTCCGCTGTCTTGAGCGCAGTTCATGGTTCTGCTCATCCAGCTGGCGGTTTTTCTCCCGCAGCGCCTCATAGAGTTCGGCGTTTTTGAGGGCCGGGCCTAGTCCTTCGCCGATGGTGTTGAGCAGGTGGATTTCTGCCGAGTTGAAGCTGTGCAGCTGGCGGCTGGCGATAATCAGGGTGCCGATTATCCGGCCGCTTGACCGCAGGGGGACAGCGGCGATAGATTTTAGCCCCTCCTCCATCAGCAGGCTATCGGCCAGCTGGGGGTATTTGGTCGTATCCTCTATCACCACCGGCATGCCCGATAAAATCATCCGGCCGGTGATGCTGTTGCTGGTTGGTAGTTTTTTTAGCTTCTCCAGGAATTTGCTTGATACCCCGCCGCGGGCAATGGCGCTTACCTCCCCCCTTTGCTCGTTAGCTAGCAGTATCGCCCCGCTCTCTATTGCCATTAACCGCAAAACCTTTTCCAGGGCGTTGTTTAAGACCTGCTCCAGTGCCAGCATCTCGGTGCCGGTTTGGGCTATCTGGTGGAGGATGGTAAATTCCTTAACCTTGGCTTCCAGGGCGTGGAGCAGCTCTATTTTTTCTTCCTTTAAGCCCTTGGTTATGCTCTTCAACATATCGTCACTCACCCCGAAGCTACTGGCGCTGCCTTTGTCTGGTTCAGGGCACGGTTTATCATCTTCTTCAGCACTTCTATGTCTATGGGCTTGGTGATGTGGGGTACTCCCGTTTTTTCCAGAAAGCTGCGGGTGGCGCCCTGCATAATATCGCCGGTAATGAATATTACCCTCCGTGTCAGCGCCGGGACTGTTTCTTCAATGTGCTGGTATAGCTCGATGCCGCTCATGCCCGGTAGTTTAATGTCCAGCAGGATGAGGCTGTACCTTTCCGTCTTGAGCCTCTCCAGAGCCTTATTGGCGTTGTTTATTGTTTCCACACTGTGTCCCCATTCGGTTAACAGACGTTTGAGAAAGACGAGGATAGCCACCTCATCGTCCACCACCAGTATCTTGGCCCCGCGGGGCTTCCGGGGTTCTTTTTTGGTTTCATCGGCTTTTCCCGGCTGGGTGGGATCGGCCACTATGGGTAGTTCAATAACGAAGGTAGCTCCCTTGCCTAATTCGCTTTCGGCGTATATTCTGCCATTGTGCTGGGTGATGATACCGTGGCAGATGCTTAAGCCCAAGCCGGTGCCATCGCCCACGTCTTTGGTGGTGAAGAAGGGGTTGAATATCTTATCCAGGTTTTCCTTGCTTATCCCGGCGCCGTTATCGGTGAAGGAGGCCCGGATGTTACCGCCTATCTTTTCTGTCTTTACCACCAGCTTGCCCTTGTTATGCGCCCTGGACATGAAGTGTTCGGCATTGAGGACGATGTTTAGGAATACCTGTTGGAGCTGGCCGGCGTCGGCCATGGTGGAGGGCAGGTCGGGGGCGAGCCGGTTTTCCACATCAATGTTATTAACCTTCATCTCGTAGGCGCGGAGTTCCAGGACTCTGTTTATGATTTCATTGATGTTCAAGTATTCCCGTCCCGGTTTGCGCTGGTGGGCGAAGACAAGCAGGTTTTCTACGATCTTGGCCACCCGCTGGGCTTCACTGTGAATTACCTGCAGGTCCTGCTTCATGTCATCGGGGATATCCCGGTTGAGCATCAGGTGGGAGAAACCGATAACGCCGGTAAGGGGGTTGTTTATCTCGTGGGCGACGCCGGCGGCCAGCTGCCCGATTGAGGCCAGCCTGCCGGCCAGGTTGAGTTCCTGCTCGAGTTGCTTCTCTCTTTCCTCCGCCTGCCGGCGCTCGGTGATGTCCATGTAGTTGCCCAGGATGGCCCGCCCCCCCCGGTACGGGATGGAGGTGACCGTTTCCATAACCCAGCGGGTCTCTCCGGCTTTGTTAAGCACCCGGAACTGATAGGGGGAGGAGCGTTCCCCATTTAACATCTTTATTGCCTCTTCCCTCACCTTATCCCGGTCCTCATCGAGGACAAGGGCTAGAGAATCCATGCCTGTGAGTTCGTCTTCGGTGAAGCCGGTGAGTTTCTGGAACTGGGGGTTAGCCATCTGGAACTTTCTGCCCTGTACTATATAGATGCCGACCTGCGAGCTGTTGGTTACCGTCTTGAATAGCTTTTCCATCTGCTTGCGCTCGGTGATATCGGCTATCACGGCGATCCGGCACGGTTCGTCCCCGATATTTATTGTCTCGGCCGAGGCCAGCCCTACGCGTATCTCCCCCGACTTCATGCGGGAGTGGATTTCTTCATTATAAGCCCGGCCATTTTTCTTCAGTTTATTTTGCCATTGTTGCAGCTCTTCTTTATCCATCCAGAGGCCAAGTTCAGCAGTGCTGCTGCCAACTACCTCTTGGCGGGTATAGCCGGTAAAACGGGTGAAACTATCGTTAACTTCAATGATTTTGTTATCTTTAAGCGAAGTGATGCAAATTGCATGAGCGCTGGCGCTGAAGACCTTGGAGAATTTCTCCTCCGATTCCCTTAGCGCTGCCTCCGCCTGCTTGCGCCCGGTGATGTCCCTGGAGATGCTGATGTGGCCAATCACGTTGCCCCGGCCATCTTTGAGCGCGCTGGTGCTCAATTCGCCGGGGAATTCGGTGCCGTCTACCCTGAGCAGGGTGTATTCCCCGCCTCTGATTAACCCCTCTTTTAGGGCTTTGCGTATGTCGGCGCCTATTCTTTCATGGTCGCGGGGGGCAACCAGGTCAAAAGCGCTTCTTCCCAGCATTTTGTCTTCGGAAGCGAAGCCGTGTATCTGGACCGCTCTTTGGTTCACCTTGAGGATGGTGCCGTCAAGCGTCGCCACTACTATGCCATCGGTGACCGACTCAAACATTCTCTCCAGCCTCTCCTGGCTGTGTTGTAATTCTTCCTCGGTAGCCTGTAGTTCTTCGTTAATGGTTCTGAGTTCTTCGTTCTGGGCATCAAGTTGCTCGTTCTTTTCCTGTAGCTGATGCTCCATGTGCTTGCGTTCGGTGATATTCCTGCCAATCTCAAGGCAGGAAACTATTTCTCCTTTTGCGTCTCTGATGGGATTGGCCGTATTTTCCCAGAAGGTGACCTCCCCTGAAGGCGATACCCGCCTCCTCTCCGCGGTGTGTGACTTACCATCCTTAAATGCCTTTTCTAGCGGGCACCTATCGCATATCTTGTCTCTGCCTTCATAGACCCGGTAGCATTTCTCCCCCAGGTGGTCGCCACCAGAGCTCATTCTCGATGACTCGTTCTGGTAGATAACGTTAAAGTCTTTATCCTGTATGGTGAGGTCATACTCCATGGCGCCTATTACCGACTGGAGTTTGTTCTTCTCGGCCTGGAGCGCCTCTTCCGCCTGCTTGCGGTCGGTTATATCGCGGGCAAATACAAACAGTTGCCCTTCGCCCACATCAAGGTAATTTACGCTTATTTCAACATTGATTATCTTGCCGTCTTTACGTCTGTGCCGGCTCTCAAAACTGTGATAACCTTTCTCTGTTATTTTGGCAATATGTTGGGCAACCTCCTCGGGATTTTCTGCGGCTTCTAAATCCGATATGGACATCTTAAGCAGTTCTTCTCGCGTATAACCTATCATCTTGCAGTATGAGTCGTTTACTTCAAGGAGTTTACCCTCCAGATTGGTGAGCCAGAAGCCGTCAATGGCTGTTTTTAGGATTGTCTGCAGTCTCTCCCTGGCCTTTTTGCGCTCGGTGACATCGCGGCACACGCAGAAGATCAGCTTTTGACCGGCGCATATGGCCCCGTTGATGCTGATTTCAACGTCAATGGTTGAGCCGTCCTTGCGGCGGTGATAAGTTTCCACGCGGAGACCGGCCTCGTCAACATTCCGCCCCATCTCGAGCAGTTCCTCACGTGACCACTGGGTATCCCAGTCCCAGGTGTGGAGCTCACGGACTTCCTCGGGGGTGTACCCGAGCATCTCGGCAAATTTCTGGTTTGCCTCGTATACTTTGGCGTTCTCATCGAGGACAACTATCCCGTCCAGGGACTGGTCAATCAGGATACGCCGCCGGGTGGCTTCATCGGCCAATGCCTCCTCCGCCTGCTTGCGCTCGGTGATGTCCCTAGTTATCTCAAGACAGGAAACAATATTTCCCTGAGCGTTTCTAACCGGACTGGCCGTATTTTCCCAGAAGGTAACCTTCCCCGAAGGCGATACCCGCCTCCTCTCCGCGGTGTGGGACTTGCCGTCTTTGAACGCCTTTTCTACCGGGCACCCGTCGCACACCTTATCTCTATTTTCATAGGCCTGGTAGCATTTCTCACCCAGGCAGTCGCGGCCAGCCCCTATCTTCGACGGCTCATTCTGATAGATAATGTTATAGTCTTTATCCTGTATGCTGAGACCATCGGCCATGGCATCCATTAGTGATTGGAGCTTGTTCTTTTCGGCTTGAAGCGCCTGCTCCGCCTGCTTGCGCTCGGTGATGTCCGTGTATATGATATAGGCTCCGACTATTTTGTCGCCAAAACGAATGGGGTAGCCCAGTACGGAAACGTCTACCAGTTTGCCGTCCTTGCGTTTTATTACTGTCTCTATGCGGTGTGCTTTGTTATTGTTAATATACTTGCTCAGAGTAGTTGCTTCCTTGGCACGGTCTTCGGGTATAAGAACCTTGCTGATGGACTGGCCTTTGATTTCCTCTAAGGTGTACCCGAAAAGCGCCTCGAATCCCTTGTTGGCGTTGATAATCCGGTTGTTTTTACCGATCAGGATAATGGCTTCAGGGGAGTTATCAAAGAGCTGCTGGAAGTAGGCTTTCTGAATCTTGAGGGTTTCCTCCGCCCGCTTGCGCTCGGTTATGTCCCGGATAATTACCTCATCGGCAGTACGCCCCTCGTATTCGGTCAGGGTGGCGTTTATTTCGATATCCCGGATTTGGCCGTCTTTGATTGTTGCCTGAATCTCATATTTTTGGGGCACTTTTTTGCCGGTCAGCCTGGCCTGGTACCTGGCCATGGTCAGTTTCTGGGATTGGGGGGTGAGCAGCTTGGTAAAGGGCATGTCCAGCAGTTCTTCTTTATCGTAGCCGGATATGTGAGTCAGGGCGGTGTTTACCAGTTTGAAAACCCCGTCCTGAATGATGGCTATGCCGTCGGCGGCATGCTCGATTAGGTTGAAATACTTGTCTCCGGCCAGCTCTTCTTGGCCATTTTTCTTTTTGGTCGCTATCGCCATTTTAAGCTTCGCCTCCCTTTCAGGAACTGGTTTAGGCTGTTTTTAGGAGGCGGTGGCGCAGAGTTCTGCAGCATATTGCCTGGCTTTGTCCAGCAGGTCCTCCGGGTTGAATGGCTTGGTTATGTAGGCGGTGGCGCCCATCTCCTGGCTTAGCTGGCGGTTGAGTTCGTGGCCGACGCCGGTGAGCATGACCACGGGGATGTCCTTGGTTAGCTCGTTGTTCTTGATGGCGTAGCAGGCGGTGTAGCCGTCCAGCTTTGGCATCAGGATGTCCATCAGGACCAGGTCGGGTTGCTCGTTAGAGGCGATGTTTACCGCTTCTTCGCCGTTGCTGGCTTCCAGGACGGTGAACTCTGGTTCCAGGATGTCTTTTACCAGCAGTCTGATGTAGAGTTCGTCATCGGCAACTAGGATTTTCTGCTTGTCGTTCATTGGTTTGCCTCCCTTCCTGTATTTTGCCGCTTACTGCGACGATATTTTTTAATCTATTTATAGAATAGTGCGCGGGTAGTCAAAAACTCATAAAATGAGAATAAGATGCTCATAAGGGAAGAGTCAGAAAAACATCAACGCCGCCTGATAAACAGGCGGCGTTGGTTGGGGGAGGGGGGGGATATATCTAGCTCTGGGGGGGCGTCCTTCTGTTGAACATATAGCCGAAGCCGGGGCGGTTGAGTATATAGTGGGGTTGAGCCGGGTCGGGTTCCAGCTTGCGGCGTAGCTGCCAGATGCAGGTGCGTAGAAGGTCAACATCGTCAGCGTATTCCTGCCCCCACACCTGGCTGAGGATCTCCTTGGGTTTGATAAAACGGCCGGCTTTGGTTAGCAGGTAGTGAACCAGATTGAATTCGGTGGGTGTTAGCCTCACCTCTTTGCCGTCCTTGAAGACGCGCTGTTCGGCCAGGTTTATCTTGAGCAGGTGGTCGGCAAATTCTACCTGGTCCCGGGCCTGGTACAGCTCGGCGCGGCGAAAAATAGCCTGTACCCGGGCGGATAGCTCGGCCATCCCCACTGGCTTGGTGCAGTAGTCATCGGCACCGTGGTTGAGTGCCTGCACGATGTCATCTTCGCTTTCCTTTATGGTGAGCATGATGATGGGGACCTTGGATACCTGACGGATGCGTTGCAGTACCTCCCAGCCGTCTATGTCGGGCAGGACAATGTCCAGAATGACTAGGTCCGGCTGCTGGCTGCGCACTGCCGAGATGCCGTCATAGCCGGTGTAGGCTTTGAGCACCTCCACCTCAATCCGGCTCAAGTTGTGCTCGATGAGCCTGGCCAGCAGGACGTCATCGTCGATGACCAGCACCTTTTTTTGTTTTTGCTTAGTTTCCTGAACCAAGGTGTCTCCTTACCGTGCTGATGAACTGCTCGACGTTGATGGGTTTGGAGATGTAGTCGTTGCAGCCGGTTTTTAGTATTTTTTCCCGGTCCCCTTTCATGGCGAAAGCCGTCATCGCCAGGATAACAGTCTCTCTGGCCGCCTCGTTGGCCCTGATTATCCTGACCAGCGCCATGCCGTCGATATCGGGTAGTTGTATGTCCATCAGGATAAGGTCGGGAAGGCCGGTTTTAATCTGGTTCAGTGCCTCCCAGCCGGTGGTGGCCTTGACCACGCTGTACCCTTCGGCTTCCAGAACGTGCTGGGCCAGCCTCATGTTCATGAAGTCGTCTTCTACCAGTAGTATCGTCTTATCGGGCATCCGGCTCCCTCCCGTTTCTGTTGAGGGGAATGGTAAAGGTGAAGGTACTACCGCCGCCCGGCTCGCTTATAATCCAGATGCTGCCGCCGTGAAGCTCTACCAGCCTTTTGGCGATGGACAGGCCCAGCCCCACACCCCTGGCATTATCGGTGGGGTTTTCTTTTGCCTGGCCGAACTCTTCGAATATCCTTTGCTGGTCCTGGGGGCTTATGCCGATGCCATTGTCAATAACCGAGCAGTGGAGTAGGTGGGGGTTTTCCATCTGGCAGACGACCTTTATATTGCCCTTGCGGGGGGTGAATTTGTGGGCGTTGGAGAGGAGGTTGAGGAAGATCTGCCTCATCTTGGGCTCATCGGCAAATATCGTGTTTACGCCTTCGCCTATTTCTATGGTAAGGGTCTGTTTTTTGGCGGTGAGCATGGGCAGGACGGTTATGTTGACATCCTCAAGTAGTACCCTGAAATCAAATTCTCTGGGCTCCAGTGTGAGCTTGCCGGCCTCTATCTTGGAGAGGTCCAGTATGCTGTCAATCAGGTGGAGGAGGTGTTCGGCGCTGATATGGATGTAGCCGAGAAATTCTTCGTGGGTGGCCCGGTCGGCCGGCGACATTTTCTTGGAGAGCAGTACCTCGGAGAAGCCTATGATTGAGTTTAACGGGGTGCGCAGCTCATGGCTCATTCTGGCGGTGAAATCGGATTTGGCTTGGCTTACCTGTTCCAAGGCCCGGTTGGCTTCTTCCATGCGTTTGTTGGACTGCTGCAGGCTTTCCACCAGCTCCCGATTTTCGCTGAGCAGGCGCTGTTCCCTGAGGGCGTTGTTGATGGTGGTCTCCAGCTCGCTCATCGCTACCGGCTTGAGGATGTAGGCATAGGCTCCTTCATTAATGGCGTTGACCGCCGTTTCAAGGCTGGCGTGGCCGGTTATCATGATTACCGCTGTCTCCGGGTTGAGTTCCTTGGCCGTTTCCAGTATCTCCAGCCCGCTGATATCGGGCAGCTTGATATCGGCGATGATGATGTTGAACCCCCGCTTTCTGATAAGCTCCAGTGCTTCCTAGCCTTTGGTGGCGGTGGCTACCCGGTAGCCCATGTCTTCCAGGTTGGCCGACAGGGTCTTGAGCGTGTTCAGATCGTCATCGGTGACCAGTATTTTAGGTGAAGCGGTCATGTATTACTCACTCCTT
>Ga0307437_1001229_pt1 | contig 17552 bp, 13 predicted proteins | sample SalMarWE160390MG_FD_202146 | JGI IMG/M metagenome (GOLD analysis project Ga0307437, IMG submission 202146) | Salt marsh sediment microbial communities from the Plum Island Ecosystem LTER, Massachusetts, United States - WE1603-90 | ecosystem: Environmental > Aquatic > Marine > Intertidal zone >...
AAGAAGTATGCCACAATCTGCGGAATTAGTCAACAACGCGACTGTCCACTAACGAGCGAGGAGTTCTCAACAGGCACTTTACGGCTTCGCGATATTTCTAGTGACTTTATACGATTTCTGAAAATTTTAAGGTAACTCATAGGTTTTCAGGTGGAAAGTTCTGGAGAGATGTGGTAAAATAGATTCAACGTCGTTTGATCGGCGTGTATCTTTAAGGAGGGGCTGTCATGCCCATAAGAACCAGGCTTTTGAATACACAAGCGACACATCAGGTGTTCCGCGCCGCAGACTTGACTTTGGATTTAGCGAGCAGAGAGATCAAGGGCTGCAACGGCCATAACAGGCTTACTCCTAAAGAATGTGAACTGCTCGCGCTATTCATGAGCTATCCGGGGCGAGTGCTCAGTCGCAAGCTGCTAATGAAAGAGGTCTGGGACACCGACTTCCTGGATGATACCAGGACTTTGGAGGTGCACATCTGCTGGCTGAGGAAGAAGATCGAAGAGGATCCCCGCAACCCTCAGAGGCTGCGCACGATCCGAGGCGTTGGTTATCGCTTTGGATAGTACGGCCTGGGGATGCTTGTGAGTGAAGCGGCGACTCGAACCGCGAATCAAGTGAAGGCCACGAAAGTTGCGAAATGCTTTCGTGGCCTTTGTTTATTTTGCGCACTTCGATTCAGTTGAGGATTTGACAGGAGGCCAAACTGTGCTACAATAGCTGTAGTTAGCGGGGCGCTGGAGCTTGGCCCACACGACGCAGCCTGACACAGCAGACAACATTCCTGAACCCGACGCCAGCCAAGGCCGTGCTTTTGCGTGCCCTGAGGCTGGCGTTTTTGTCGCAAGGAGGAAAGTTCGATGAAGCAAAGGCGAAGAACTACGAACCTCTTGGCTGTTGCCCTGCTCCTGCTCATGGCCTTACTTTTGCTGGCCATGCCTCGAGTAACCGGTGTATCACTGGCCTGGCCTAATCCTGGGGCCACGCCGACACCTGAAACCCTTCTGAGTGCAGCATTCAACAAAGCCGATGACCGGAGAGCTTATGCTGATGACGAGATTCCGTCCTTCAATTTGTCATTGGATTCTGCACTTTCTGGAGATGAGTGGTGTTGTGGCTACCATGATCCCGGTAATCCTTACAATTGTAACTGTGGTGGCGATACAGGTAACTGCATTTGGTGGGCAAGTTACAGACGGCCCGATCTAGGGGACGATAATTGGGGAATGCCTTACGAATACGATTACGAGAAGGGGGAGTATCGCTATCGCTGGGCCGACGAAGCGGAGGATGACGGCTTTCCAGTAGACACGACTCCTCGAATAGGGGACATTGCTGTGTACCCCCCGGGGCGATGCGGTTCCACGAATGGTCATGTTGCCTATGTAACCGGGTTACCTGATCCCAATGGCAACTATACTGTTACTGAGATGAACTGTGGTATACATTGCGAGAGATCCTGGTCATATAACCTATCTTGGTGCAGTGCCAAGTTCATTCACCATAAGGACGGAGTCTGGCTCTATGAAGCTGCTTGGTATGATGGTCGAGCTGAGCGCTTCACTGGAAATGACGGCAATCTGGGTGACAACCCTATTGGGGACAACACAGTGTCATCTATCCAAATCCAAGGTAATTACTGGGCCATCCTCTTTGAGCATCCCAACTACGGTGGGCGCTACGAGGTCTTCGGCAGCAGCGATCCCTACCTCCCCGACAACTACATCGGCAACGACAGCGTGTCTTCTATCCTTGTCGGCCAAGGGTCTCCGCCTTCAGACGGGGTGTGGCTCTATCAAGCTGCCTACTACGAAGGTCAATCTGAGCGCTTCACCGGCAATGACACCGACCTGGGCAACAACCCGGTGGGCGACAACACCGTCTCCTCCATCAGGATTCAGGGCAACTACTGGGCCATCTTGTTCGAGCATCCCAACTACGGTGGGCGCTACGAGGTCTTCACCAGCAGCGATCCCTACCTCCCCGACAACTACATCGGCAATGACAGCGTGTCCTCTATCCTTGTCGGTCAGGGATCTCCGCCTTCAGACGGGGTGTGGCTCTATCAAGCTGCCTACTACGAAGGTCAATCCGAGCGCTTCACCAGCAATGACACTGACCTGGGCAACAACCCGGTGGGCGACAACACCGTCTCCTCCATCAGGATTCAGGGCAACTACTGGGCTATCCTCTTCGAGCATACTAACTACGAGGGACGCTGTGAGATCTTCGGTAGCAGTGACACCAATCTCACCGATAATTACATCCAGAATGACTCCGCATCCTCTATCCAGGTGGGGCCGCCGCCGCCTACTCCTCCCCCATGCGAAACGGCTACCCCCACACCTACATCGACCAGTACGGCTACCCCAACATCTACGAACACTCCAACCAGCACTCCAACAGCTACACCAACGCCGACCACCACACCCACGCCAAGTGACACCACACCACCCACTGGCGAGATCATCTCTCCTCCGCCAGATTCCTACATCAATGGTGACCAAGTTGACATCGTGGCCACTGCCAGTGACGATAGGAGCGGGGTCGTTGGCCTCCAATTCTTCGTTTGGTATGACGACGGCAGTGGTTACGATTGGCACGGCCTGCCTTTGGACTGGGATGGCTCCGATGGCTGGACTTCGGTATGGGACACCTCCGGGGTTGCGGATCAAGGCTCGATTGGGTTTTGGACATACATCTTTGATCGCGCAGGGAACATGGGACACTATAGTCACGGAGGGATTACCCTTGATAGAATTCCACCTTGTGTTCTCTTAGGTGACTTTACTTGCGATTGTGATGTGGATGTACAAGACATCCAGCAGGTAGCCAGCCGCTGGCGCATGACGGACACAGATCCTGACTGGGATGCGCTCTACGATCTCAATGGCGATGGAATCATTAACGTCGTGGACATCATGCTCGTGTCGGCTCATTGGGGAGACACTTGTGAGTCACTGGCCGCGACTCTTCGTCCTTCAGGCGTGGAGATAGAGGGACCCACCCAGCCACCAATTCCGAAGAGCATACCATAGGCCCAAAATGAACCAACCGGAGCGGCCTGGGCGCGAAGCGGCGCGGGGGCGGTTGGACCCACGAAAGATGCCCAAAGGCCACGAAAGTTGCAAAATGCTTTCGTGGCCTTTATTTGTCAATGCCTTACCCCAAATCACGGCCCGTAGTTCTTCATGATGAGTGGCAGATAGACATCGTGCGGGTGTACCTTTGTCAGCGCGCTCCGCTCGGTCAGGCCGCCCAGGCCGTCGTTTATGGTGGCGGTATTGTGTATGACTCGCTCCTCCGTCACGGTGACGGCGAAGACGATGGTGGACATGCCGCTGGGAGGCACCTCGCCGTTCCAGATTATTCTGTCACCAGCCTCATCGTAGACGACCGTGCCATTGCCCGCCCAGGCGGAGCCAGGCACGTACACGGCACCCGCAGGGATGGAGTCGGTCAGGGTGGCCCTCGCCAGGCCCTCGCCAGCGTTCTTCACCCGCAGGGTGTAGGCGAGGATGTCGCCTGTATCGGCCCTGGCCGCGCTGACCAGTTTCTCCGAGGCGGAGAGGTCGGGCCTTTTCAACGTCGTCGTGGCGGCGCGAGTGAAAGGTTGATGCAACCCGTCGCTGATGGTGGCCACGTTGACGACGAGGGTGTCATCGGGCAGCGATGGGTCCGTGGTCACGGCCAAGGTGAAGGCCCTCTCGCTCCTGGCGGGCGCCATCCCGCTCCACTGAATCCTGTCGAGCGCTTCATCGTAGGTCGCTCCGCCGGTGACGCTGCCGGGTACGTAGCTCGCGTGAGCAGGGATGGGGTCGGTCAAACTGGCTTCTGTGGCCTCACCGCCGCTGCGCAAAACGATGGTGTAGGTCAACACGTCGCCGGGCACAGCTATGACCTTCTCCACCGTTTTAGTCGAGTCCGACAGATCCACCATGTTAGCCTCGGTCGTCGCCGTCCTGGCATAAGAGAACCCCATCCCATCGTTGATGGTGGCTGTGTTGGCGATGATTGTCTCCGGTTCGATGCCGTCGTTAACTCTGGCCTGGAAGCTGATTACGTAGGGAGGATTGGGCGGGGCAGGGGGCAGGTATTTGATGGCCAGACCGTCGGCGACCAAAGATGGTGGATAGTTCAACCCCTCGCTGCCGTCCTCGTTCTCGATGCCCACCACCCAGGGGATGTCCCCGTGCAGGCTCTGATACTGAGTCAGGATCTCACCGCTGGGGTAGAGCACAATCTCAAAGGTGTGAGAGGTATTCAGATCACAGCACAATTGGACGTCCACGTACTCGATGACAAAGCGAGTGGGATTGTCTAGCAACTGGCAATAGACGTGAGTTACACCATCCATGATGTACCAGAACCCGCCAAAGGGCATGATGTCATTGTTGGGATAGCTACGGTCGGGCAGGGTGCCCACGGGGTTGCCGCTGTAGCCCTGGCCGAGGCTCACGTAGCCGTTTGTGCCCAGGTACAGGGTATCGGAGTAGACGTTGCCGAAGAAGGGGAAGTCGAAACCGATGTCCAGGGGCCCTGCGAAGCCATTGTTCCTATCAGTCCAGGAGGTGACCTCAGTGCCCGTCTCGCTGATCTCTTCCCATTGATATACGGGGCCGCCTGGCGTTTCGCTGTCCAGCCAACTGTAAGCGGTCTTCTCCAATACCGTGGGCGAGACCACCCCCGTCCACTCTATCTGATTGAGGACAGGGTTGTGAACCGCGCCCCCAGTCGCGCTGTCGGGTACGTAGGTGGTGTCAGCCGGGAGTGGATCAACCAAACTGGCGCCCACCGCGTCGGCTGAGCCTGTGTTGCTCAACACGATAGTGTAGGTCAGTACCTCCCCCGACGAAGCCGCCGTTTTATCAACCTCTTTGGTGGACGTCTCCAGGTTGGCCGCCTGTACCTTGGTGGCCGTCTTCTTGGTGAAGGACGTGCCCCGGCCATCGTTGATAGCCGCGACGTTGGCGATGGTCGTCTCCCCCAGCAGGGGATCATCCAGTGTCACCTGGAAAGTGAAAGTGATGGACGTGCCCGCCGCCACCGTGCCGCTCCACTCGATTTGATCGGTCTCCGCACGGTAGCCGGCCCCTCCGCTGATGCTGCCCGGCACGTAGGTGGTATGAGCCGGGATGGGATCGGCCAGGCTCACCCCCGCGAAGTCGCTGTCGCCCAGATTATGGAGAGCGAGGGTGTAGGTCAGGACATCGCCCGGTGGGGCTGTCACCTTGTCAACTTTCTTGAGCGAGGGGCAGAGGGAGTTCTCCAGAGCCAGCGCTTCGTTGGTCGGGATGGCCTCGCCGTAGATGTCGAGGCCACCCACCACGTAAATCCCCCCTCCCACCACCGCCGTGCCCGTGCCGATGCGGCCTTTGTTCAAAGATGAGACCAACACCCAGGTGTCAGTGGCGGGATCATAGCGCTCGACATATCCCAGCGCGCTCCAGTAAGAGCCGCCGCCGACGGCGTAAATGTAGCCCCCGATGGCCGCCAGTCCCGGCGATTGTCTTCCCCTCAAGAGCGGGGCTTTGGTGGCCCAGGTGTCGCTGGCTGGGTCGTACTCTTCGAAGATGCGGAGGTTGGGCCAGCCGCCGGCCACGTAGATTTTACCGCTCAGCGCCGTGGCCGCCGCGTAGGATCGAGGTCCACCGGGCAGGGGAGTCTTTTGCGTCCAGGTGTCAGCAGCGGGATCGTATTCGTAGGTGGTGCTCACCTCGCCTGAATCGCTGTCGCCGCCGAAGGCGTAGAGCTTGCCCTCCGCAGCCGCCACCGCCGCCCCTGCCAGGCCCACGGGCAGAGGCGCCGCCGACGACCAACTATCCGTGGCGGGGTCATAGACCTCTACCGCCTCGAGGAAACGAAGGTTGTTGGACAGTCCCCCCACCACGTAGATTTGGTCGTCGAGGACGGCAGCGCCAACGTTGGCCGCCCCCGTCGGCTTGGATGCTTTGGGGGTCCAATAATTGGCTGCCGGATCGTACACCTCGTTGACGGTGGAGGCTCCGGTCCAGTCCCAGCCACCGATGGCGTAGAGTTCGCAGCCCACCGTCGCCGCCGCCAAACGATAGCGGGAAGTCGGCAGCCAGCTTTTGTAGTCCCAGGCGGGGAAGGCCCTGGTCGTCAGAGCGGCCGTGCTAAAGACGCTGGGATCGCCGGCCATCGTCGCCTGGACTGTGACTGTGTCCACCTCTCCTGTCGCTACCGAATCGGGGATGTCCACCTGCACCAGCAGGTCCAGCCAGCCGCAGGGCGATATCACCTCCGTCCTGGTTATGGGATTCTTGGTCTGTGGATCCAGGATGGCCGTTGGCCAGGCATTAGCCGAGATGGAGAGGTCGTAAGCGCTGGCCACCTGACCATCGTTCGCCACTCTGGCGGAGTATTGGATGCTGCTTCCCGGCTCTCCCACTTTGTATTGAGCTTTCGGCCTGAGGCTGGTCGCCCTCAGGGGACGCGAGGCGATCAGCCATTGAATGGCCTTATCGAGCGCGGCGGCGTAGCCCGGCCGGGGGCCAGCCTCCTCGTAGCCGAAGGAGAGATAGATCGCTCTGTACGGATTTGGCCCGCAGACATCGGTTTTGAGACCTGCGCTGCCATCGCCCTCGTAGCTGATTATGGCGGTCGCATAACCATCCCCTGGCATCACCTCGTCGGAGGCCAGGTGGCTTCCCTTCTTGCAGGCATAAACGTCTTCGAGCAAGAGGTTCACCCCGGCGAAGATATCGTCATCCAGCCCTTCCAAATTGTTAATGCTGGTCTTGTCCCGCACGTAGTCGGCATACAAATAGTTATGGTAGAAGAGCGGGGCCCGGCCCCAGACCCACTTACTGTCCCAATAGCCAATGTCCTGGCCGGATAGGAGGAGCCGGCCGCCATTTTCCAGGTAGGCGATCAGTTCTTCGTCGGCGTTGATGTAGCCTGGCGAGCTCCAGGGACTGGCCCAGATGACCACGTCGTAGGGGGCAAGCTCGTTGGCGGTGGGAAGATAGTTGGTGTCGGTGATGGGGCGCGTGTCATAGAAATAACCCTCGTAGTCCAGGGCCCACTGGTAGTAGCTGGCGACGCTGTCCCCGTACCAAACGTCGGCATCAATCAACAGTATGGAAGGCGCGGCCTCCAGGGTGAAGTCCAGGCTGCTCACCGCATCCTCGGCGATGCTAACCTCTGCCCGCTGGATCTGATGGCCCCTCAGGCTGGCTTCTACGGTGTAGCTACCCACAGGCAAAGTCAGAGTGTAGTATCCGTTGGCGTCGGTACCGACCGTGATCGGGGTATCAATTGCACTGATGGTAGCCGTGAGCGGCTCGCCCGTACCCGCTTCGGTCACCCGTCCCGCCAGGGTGCCCGTGGGAGTTGGCTGCAGGGTGAGGTCTTGCACCGACATGAAGCCGGCGACGACCTCCACCGCCTTCACCGTCTCGGAGTGGTAGCCGAACGCGCTGGCGGTGACGTCGTAGAGGCCGCCAGGGACGCTCACCTCGTAGACCCCCGCATCATCGGTGGTAGCGGTGAATTGATCGCCGGCCTGACTGGCGCCGCTGACCGTGGCCCCAGGGATACCAGTGCCTTTGACGTTTGACGTTTGACGTTTGACGTTTGAAGTCGTCACCTTCCCATAAAGCTTCCCCGCCCCCAAGGCCCACCTCACCGCCTCGTAGGCATCAATCCGCCCCCAGCCGTAGGCGTCGTCGGGGCCCACGTCGCCAAAATCGGTGGCGGTGTATTTCATGAAGTTCTCCAGCTCGTCCACGTTCAGAGCGGGGTTGGCCGAGAGCAGCAGGGCTGCCAGGCCGGCAGCGTGAGGAGCAGCGAAAGAGGTGCCACTCCAGCCCCCCTCGTAGCCACCGCCGGGGACGCTGGAGCGGATGTCCACGCCGGGTGCACTCACCTCAGGCTTGATCTCATTCCAGAAAGAGGGACCTCGACTACCGCGAGAAGCAATGGCGTCCTCGAAGTCGGTGGCGCCCACGGCGAAGGATTCCGGGAAGCCAGCCGGCGTGGCGATAGAGCCGTCGCCCAGCTCTCCGCTGTTTCCAGCGCTGAAGACAGGGAAGATACCCGCCGCCCGCAGGGCCTGCACGTCGGGCAGAAAAGTGAGATCGGCCACGTTGGAAAGGCCAGGGCCCCAAGAGTTGTTGACCACGTCGGGGGCCTGGCCGGGGTCGGGATGGCCGCCGTTAAGATCCGTGGGAGCCAGCAGCCACTGGAAGCCGGCGTGGATCCAGGTGTCATAGCCGACGCCGTCGTCATCCAGGACCTTGACCGCTATCCACTGGGCAGCGGGGGCCATGCCGATGTGGAAAGTGTCGCCGGGGGCCGAGCCGACTACGATGCCCATGGTGTAGGTGCCATGACCGTCCCCGTCAGCGGGAGTGCTGGGATAAGTGCCCGTGGGATCATACCAGTTGTAGTTGTGGTCGCCCTCCGAGCCTCGGTATTTGCTCTGCAGGGCGGGATGGGTCCAGTCCACGCCGGTATCCATATTGGCCACCACCACGCCCGCGCCAGCGATGTCGAACTCACTCCATACCCGATCGGCTCGTACGCGGCTGATGTTCCATTCCACTACCCCACACACCTCCCCCCCAGAGTTGGGGGGGACCGAGGGGGGGCGAGGGAGTTCACGCCTATGATTGGCGCGGATTTTCTCCACCTCGGGCCGGGCGGCCAGGGCCAAGAGAGCCTCCAGGTCGCCGGTCACGGCCAGCCCGTTGAAGATCCAATAGGAAGTGTAATCCGCCACCTTGCCCGCTGACTTCTGCTGCTCCAAATAGGCGACGATGTCCGCTTGGGTTCGCTGTGCCGTCGCCTGCAGAGCCGAGACCACCGCCTGGCGACGAGCGAGCTTGCTGTCCATTCGCTGCGCGGGCCTCAGGTCGGCCTGCTCCTTGAGGTAGACAATGTAAGTGGTCCTCTCTTCCTTCACCAACTTGGCACTGCTCGATTCAGAAGCATCCGCCAGTTCCTTGAGCACCAGGGGCTCGATCTTGGGCCATACCTCTGGGGTCGGATTGGGCGGTGGAGGGGCAGCTCTGGTCAGGGTGAGAAGATATGAGAACAGCAGCAGAATGAGGAGTAAGTTCAAAGCAAGTTTGAGCGAAATTCGTTCACGCATTTTGGGTATTTCCCCCTCTTGATGAGAATGAGATTATGGACTCAGGTTTGATATTCTAGCCTGGTATGGCGTTATTGTCAAACCGATTTCCCAAGCGGAGTACGGGCGGGGTAATCCCGCCCCTACGGCCCGCTGCGAGCACAAGGTGAACAGATACCCCGGTTCAAAGCTGGGGACAAAAGTGGTCTAATTGAGGCAAATGTGCTATAATATACCCAGCTATCCGAAATCTCGTGCCGGAGGTCAGAACAATCATGATAGGTGCTAAAACAGTTTCCAGGGCGAGTGCTTTTCTCTGCCTTTGTGTCATCGGGGGGTTGTGTCTGCTACCACTCCTTAGCGGCTGCAGTTCTTCCCCGCCCTCCACCCCCACCCCCACCAAGACTCCCAAGCCGCCAGCCACACCTACTCCCATCCCCACCACCGTGCCGCCCACAGCCACTCCCGCCGTGCCGCCGCCTACGGCCACTCCCCAACCGACGGCCACCCTTACCCCCATCAGCGTCCAGCTCCCTACAGCCACCAGTACCCCCCTGCCCCCGCCAACGCCGACTCCCGTGCCGACGTCAGCGCTCGACGTTTGTCCCCTCACCGGCGAGGGAGTGAGCGATGTCGCGGTGCTGGAGCGACGGCCCCTGGCGGTGAAGATCTCCAACTTCCCCCCGGTAGTGCGCCCCCAGGCAGGCCTGAGCTACGCCGACGTCGTCTTCGAGCATTTGTCCGAGGCCGGGCTGACGCGCCTGACCGCCGTCTTCCTGAGCAAGGACGCGGAAAAGGTGGGCTCCATCCGCAGCGCGCGCCTCATTGACCTGGAGATACCGGCCATGTTCAAGGCCATGTTCGCCTACTCCGGGGCCAGCGGCGGGGTAAAGCAGAAGATCATGGAATCGGACTTCTTCGACAGGGTCATATCTCCCGATTTTGGCCACGCTGGCTTCGTCCGCATCCCCAGCGAGGGCAAAGCCTACGAGCATACCCTGTTCAGCGACACCCAGAGCCTGTGGGAGATCGCTGAGGAGAGGGGGTTGAACCAACGCCAGGACCTTTCGGGGTGGACTTTCTCCGACGAGCCGCCAGAGGGTGGCAGCCCGGCCACGAGCCTCGAGTTCCTCTACACGCCCAAATACGCTTCGGCTGAGTATCAGTACGACGAGGGACGCGAGGCTTACCTGCGTTCCATCCTCGGGGAGCCCCATCGAGACGAGTTGACCGGTGAGCAAATCGCTGTCAGGAACGTGGTGGCGCTCTACGCCAATCACCTGGATACGGACATCGTCGAGGACAGCACCGGGCCTCGTATCTACTACTCCATCGAGATCCAGATTTGGGGGGAGGGCCGGGCTACAGTCTTCCGCGATGGTCAGGCCTTCGAGGGCAGATGGGTCAGGCCGCAACGTCAAGAATTGATTCGCTTCGTGGACGATGCGGGCCACTCCATTCCACTGAAGCCGGGCAACACCTGGATCCAAGTGGTGCCCTTAGACTTCGAGATTGGGGTAGAGTGAGAAGTCAAAGTTCGGCGAGGTCTCCCGACCGCAGCCGTCTTGGGGCTCGCTCAGAGACCTTCGCCCAACAGAGAAAGCAAATTAGTGGAATTCGTGTAATTCGTGGCAAGAGTGAGGAGGGACATGGTAGTCACCAGGAGAATCGGACTGAAGACTCAGGGGAATTGTCACATCGTTGATATAACGAGGCAGGTGGCGCAGGAGGTGGCCGGTTCGGGCCTGAAGGACGGGACGGTCACCGTGTTCGTGCCTGGCTCGACGGGCGGGGTCACCACAGTGGAGTACGAGTCGGGTTTGCTTTCCGATCTCCGGGACCTCTTCGACCGCCTCGCTCCCTCCAACATCCCCTACCAACACAACCTGCGCTGGGGCGACGGCAACGGACACGCCCACGTGAGGGCCTCGCTCCTTGGCCCCTCCTTGACCGTGCCCTTCGTGGACCAAAGGCTCACCCTGGGCACCTGGCAGCAGATCGTCTTCATTGACTTCGACAACCGACCCCGTTCGCGGGAACTGGTTCTGCAGTTGATGGGGGAGTGAATCGTAAGTGATGAGGTAGCGGGTAACGAGTCAATTGAAACTGTAAAGGGAGTGCAGACGCGAGTCTGCTTGTGGGGCGGATTTGTGTTCGCACTCCTCAGCAAATTACCACGATACGCAGACGGGCGCAGCTAATAAGAGCTGCGCCCGTCAAACGTGAATGGGTAGGGTGGATTCCAGTTGTTTGCTCCAAAAGTAGTACGCTATCTGGCACAGCGGAAGCCGACGTCGTCGTTGGCCAGCTCAACGCCGCTGCAGCTCCGCTCGGTGGTGCGCACTAATTTCTGGTCGCTGAACCAGCCACCACCCCTGATCACCCTGTACTTCTCACCAAAATAGGGAGAATAGAAGTCACCCCCAGGATAGGCCTTGAACCAATCGCTCGTCCACTCGGCCACGTTGCCCGCCATGTCCATCACCCCGTAGGGGCTGGCCCCGCCTGGGAAGCTCCCCACGGGGGTGGTCCCGCGGTTGCCTGCCTCCTTGCTGTTCGCTTTGCCCGCATCCCACTGATTCCCCCAGGGATAGGTGCGCGCATCGGTGCCTCGGGCCGCCTTCTCCCACTCCGCCTCGGTAGGCAGCCTCTTCCCAAGCCACTCACAATAGGCTTGGGCATCGTTCCAACTCACCTTCACCACAGGATGCTGGGGCTTGTCCTTGGCATAGTACCTCCAAGATGTTTCACCGGCCTTCTCCGCATTGGTGACGTAGCCCGTCTCCCAAACGAACCTCTCAAACTCCTGGTTGGTCACCTCAAACTTGTCAATCTCAAAGGCCCCGACGGAGACCGCGTGAGGCGGCCTCTCGTCCTCGACATCGCTGCCCATGGTGAACTCGCCAGCAGGGATAGCGATCATGACTGCCTTCACCTGTGGGGGCGGCGCGCCCAGCGTAGGTGCGGCCGTAGGCACACGAGTGGGGGTGGGGGGCTTCGGGGTATGGGTCGGTGTCGGCGGAGGTGGTGTCGGTGTGGCGGTGGGTACAGGAGTGGAAGTCGGGATCGGGGTGTAAGTCGGCGTTGATGTAGGCGGTTTCGGTGTGGCGGTGGGCACAGGAGTGGGAGTCCGGGTATAAGTCGGCGTTGGTGTGGGCGGCTTCGGTGTGGCGGTGGGCACAGGGGTGGGAGTTGAGGTGGGCGGTCTAGGTGTAGCGGTTGGTGTGGGGGGAATCTCCGTAGCAGTCTCACAGCTAACGCTCAAAACCATGAATCCTAAGAGTACAGCCAACAACAATTTCTTCATCTCGGTGCCTCCTCTGTTTGAAACTGTTGAGATTATACTACAGAATCCCTTAAACCGCAACCACACTTCACCACATCTCCCACACCTGTTCATAATTTCTTCACAGGTTGGTGGCATAATGGAGACAAATCAAAACCTGCGGGTAGCCAGGGTTGCCCGCGCGCTCCCCTGGTTATCACAACAAATAAGGAAAAAAACATGCCGCTATCAGACCGAGTGCATTTCAAAATGATTTCCCTGGTTCACGAAACTTTCTATGGCCTGTTCAGAGATCCCTACCAGGCTTTGGACGCGGCAGGGCTTGAGCCAGGTCAAAAGGTGCTGGAGGTCGGCTGCGGGCCTGGTTTTTTCACCGTTCCTGCGGTCAGGATAGTGGGGGAGAAAGGAAGTGTCTGCGCGCTGGACATCAGTCCGCTGGCTGTGGAGAGGGTTCAGCAGAAGATCGAAAAGGAAGGGGCGACCAACGTCCAGACCATCCTGGCCGATGCCGCTCAAACGGGCTTGCCCGATCAGAGCTTCGATCTCATCTTCGTTTTCGGTTTTGCCCACGCCGCTGGAAATATGGAAAACATCTTGGCCGAGCTGCATCGGCTTTTGAAACCGGCGGGAATACTCGCTATCGAAGGGCGGCCGTGGCCTTTGAACGGACTCTTTCGCCCTCTGGGGCGCCAGGGAAGGATTTCTCAATTCAGAAAGGTTGGATAGCATGGCAACGGAAAGAACCGGCGCGAACGAGGACTGGTTAGGAATATTCGAACAGTACGATGTCCAGTTTTTGGTACTGGACCGCCACGATGACAGCGACCTGCTAAAGCTCTTCCAGACGCGGCCCGACTGGGCAGTTGATTTCGAAGACGAAGAAGCGATCATATTCGCTCGCGCTGACCCAGCTTGAAAGTTTTCACCAGATTTGCATATTCTTGAGGTTCGTGGTAAAAAGATGGTCGGGGGAGCAGAGCATGAACGAAACGGTTCTGGTGGTGGACGACGAACCGAAAATCGTCAAACAGGCACGGGACTATCTGGAGAAGGGCGGATTCCGCGTCGTCACGGCTAGCGATGGAAAGATGGCGCTGGCTGTGGCGCGGCACGAGCGGCCCGATCTGGTCGTGCTCGACCTGAACCTGCCGGGCATGGACGGCCTGGACGTCTGCCGCGCGCTGCGGCGCGAATCGGACGTGCCCATCATCATGCTCACTGCCCGTGTCCAAGAGACCGACCGGCTCATCGGCCTGGAGCTGGGCGCGGACGACTACATCACCAAACCGTTCTCGCCCCGCGAGTTGGTGGCCCGCGTACGGGCGGTGCTGCGCCGCGTGCGGGGCGGTGTCCACCAGCCGGGGCTCATCCGCGTCGGCGACCTGGAGATCGACCTGCCCGGCCACCGCGCCACCCGCGCCGGCGAGCCGATTCGTCTGACCCGCAGCGAGTTCAATTTGCTGGCGACGCTGGCCCAGCACCCCGGCCAGACCTTCACCCGCGCGCAACTGCTCGACCGGCTGCACGGCGTCGCTTACGACGGCTACGACCGCAGCGTAGACGCCCACGTCAAGAACCTGCGCCGTAAGCTGGAAGCCAACCCCGCCGAGCCGCGCTACGTGCTCACTGTCTACGGCATCGGCTACAAGTTCACCGACGAGGTGTGATGTTGAAGCATGAAAGTGCCTACAGCTATGGAGAAGAAGAGCGACTCGTAGCCGAACTTGAGTTGCTGGGCATCCGGTATCTGTCTCGCCACACGTCCGACCGGGCCGAGCGCGTCCGCCCCCCGGATATCCTGCTGGCGGATTTGGTACGGCAGCCCAGTGCGCGTGTTAGGGCCGCAGTGATCGCGGTGCTGCTGGCGCACCCCGAGTATGCCGAAGCCATGCCCGCCGCCCTGAAACGGCTGCGACCGGCTGAGCGGCGGACCTTACGGCTGTTCTACACGGCTGCTGTGCTGTTGCAACAAGAATATGCCGGGCGGCTGCGGGCCTTTGTGGCCGGGCAATGGCTGCCTGACCGGTTTGCAGTAGACCTGGGGCTGCCAGACACCACCTCACCCCGTGAACGGTTGGCAGCTCTGGGCCGGCAACACCGGCAACAGGTCCAAGCTTACGTCAATTGGGTCGGAACATATGACAGCGTGGCACATCGTCTACTGCGCTCGTGGGAGGTGGAGGTGCGGCCTTGAAGCGTAAGAAGTTCTGGAAACATCACGAGCACGGCCCACATCCGCCGTGGAGACCATGGGATCACGACCACGAGTTTCCTGAGTGGCCAAGAGCATGGCACCGCAAGCGGAGATTCCTGTTTTTCCGCTTCGCCGGGATCTTTGGTTTTATCGTCCTGCTGGTGCTGGGCGGGATGGCGGCGCTGGCGTTTCTGTTCTCACGGCTGTTCGGAGGCAACGGGCAAACGGCGGCGTTGGTGTGGATCGGGGGGATCGGCCTGGCGCTGGCCATGCCGGTGCTGGCAGGGCTGGTGGCCAGACGAGCCGTCCAGGACATCGCCACGCCGCTGGCCAGCGTGATGACCGCTGCCGATCGCGTGGCTGAGGGCGACCTGAGCGTGCGGGTGCCGGGACAAGGCCCCGGCGATTTCGGCCGCCTGGCCCAGTCTTTCAATCGCATGACCGAGGAACTGGAGCGCGCCGATCAACAACGCCGCAACCTCACCGCCGACGTGGCCCACGAGCTTCGCACGCCGCTGCACATCATCCAGGGCAATCTGGAGGGCATCCTCGACGGCGTGTACGAGCCGACGGCGGAGCACGTCAACGCCACGCTGGACGAGACGCGCACCCTGGCCCGCCTGGTGGACGACTTGCGGACCCTCTCCCTGGCGGAGGCCGGCCAGTTGCCGCTGACGTGGGAGCCGGTGGACGTGGCCGAGCTGCTGGCCGACGTGTCCACCAGCTTCAGCGGCCAGGCCGAGGCGGCGGGCGTAGACCTGCACGTCGAAACCGAGGGCGGGCTGCCCGCGATCGTTGGCGATGTGGGGCGGCTGGATCAAGTGCTGAGCAATCTGCTGGCCAACGCGCTGCGCTACACGCCTGCTGGCGGGGCGATCACGCTCCGGGCACAGCCGACGGACGGAGGCGTCCGCATCGTGGTGCGCGACACCGGTGAGGGCATCCCCGCCGAAGATTTGCCCTACATTTTCGACCGTTTCTGGCGTGGCGACCGTTCCCGCTCCCGCGCCGGCGGGGCGGGCAGCGGACTGGGGCTGGCCATCGCCCGACAGTTGGTGCAGGCCCACGGTGGCCGAATCGGCGTCGAGAGTGAACCAGGTGAGGGGACAGCGTTTACCATCGAGTTACCAGCAGGCGAGAAGTAGCTTTTAGCTCTCTCTCGCACACCAAAGCCCCGGCACTTCGCCGGGGCTTTTTGATTGGAACCTTAAAATTTTCAACGTAGATATTAAATTTCCTAAATTGGGTATTGACAAAATTGATATTTTGTGGTATAATTCAAGCAACCAATTAAGAATATTAATCGAAAACACAGTTTTTTTAATATTGCGGATAGAATTTCTGACAATGAATGAATGGAGGAGGTAGCCAATGTATCCCGTACCGGGCAGGTGTCCAGTTTGTGGTGAAGAGATGACAGTGACGCGCGTGCATTGTCGTCATTGCGACACAGTGGTGGAGGGGCATTTCGCTCTGGGCAAGTTTCACCGCCTCACGCCTGAGCAGTTACAGTTCGCCGAAAACTTTATCCGCTGCGAAGGCAAAATCACGCGAGTGGAGGAGATTATGGGACTCTCGTACCCCACCGTGCGAGCGCGACTGCACGATCTCATCCGCGCGTTGGGCTACGAGGTGGGGCCAGAGCCAGTCGCCGTCTCGCCTGATGAGCGGCGGGGCATCCTGGAAGAGTTGGCCCAGGGCAAGATCTCGGCCGAAGACGCGCTGGGGTTTTTGCAAGGGCAATGATCTTGCATCAATCACTTGAGGAGGTGTAGACATGGTAGCATCGAAAGAGGAACGAGCACAGATTCTCCAGATGGTCAGCGAGGGAAAAATCTCTGCGGAGGAAGGGTCCCGGCTTCTGGGGGCCATTGCATCCCATGACCGCCCGGCAAGGTCCAGCGAGGCTTTACGCGGTCGCTGGTTGCGGGTACGGGTGTTCAGCATGGCCACAGACAAGCCCAAGGTCAACTTCAGCCTGCCCATGGGGCTGGTCAGCGTGGGGCTCAGGCTCGGCGCTCAGTTCGTGCCTGGGTTGGCGGACGTCGAAGACGAGATAATGGCCGCCGTAGAGGAGGGCACGCAGGGCAAGATTCTGGAAGTCGAAGACCCTGAGGACGGCGAACGGGTTGAGATTTTCATCGAATAGTACTTTGCAGGAGGTTACAATGTACCAAAAGAGAACTACAACCTCGGAATCTCCCCGCGTGGAGGTGACGGCCTGCCGGGGGAGTCTGGTGGTAGCGGTGTGGGACAAGGCGGAAGTCTTGATCGAAGTGGACAGCGAAGAGGTACTGACCGTGGAGGAGCGAGAGGGTGCCGTGGCGCTGGTTGCCAATCGTGACTGCGGCCTGACCTTGCCGTCCGGCGCTTCTCTCGTCGTCATCCAGGCTCAGGGCGATCTCTCCGTGCAGGGAGTACGCGGAATCGTGGAGGTAACCACTGTCCAGGGAGACGCGCACTTCCAGGATGGCGCTGCCAGTGCGTCGCTGAGCAAAGTCCAGGGCGACTTGACAGTGGAGCGATGGACGGCCGCTGTCAGGGCCGGGACCGTCCAGGGCGACGCCAGGGTGCGGCAAGTGGACGGCCCCGTGGAGCTTGGCACGGTTGGTGGCGATCTGCTGGTGGAAGAGATCAACGGGCCGCTGTCGGCGCGGTCAGTGGCCGGCGATGCTTACTTACGCCAGTTGAACGGCATGATCTACCTGAGTGACGTCGGCGTGGATTTGGTGGGCCGAGCCTGGACAGCGGGCGCAGACGTGGCGCAGGTGGGGGGCGACGTGTCGCTCAAGACGGTCTTTGCCGGGCCATTCACCTATGACCTCCAGGCTCAGGGCAATGTCGTGGCCAAGGCACTGCCAGGCAGCAGCGCGTCGTTCACCCTTCAGGCGGCTAAAGGACAAATCAGGGCCAAAGGCGTTACTGGCGAAGTGACGGAGGAAGGGAAGTGGGAGGCAGCGCTCGGGGGTGGTGAG